>LSQX01276798.1_pt1 | contig 60392 bp, 51 predicted proteins | sample 654561 | NCBI WGS metagenome assembly LSQX01 (sample SAMN04489861, study PRJNA283612) | anaerobic digester metagenome | isolation source: 4 biogas reactors fed with cattle manure at either 37C or 55C with and... | place: Denmark: Kongens Lyngby | collected 2014
CCCCTTGCTTGTAAGGCAAGTGCTCTCCCAGCTGAGCTATGCGCCCGTGCCTTCCTCTTAGTCGACACATCTATAGATGATACAGCAGGTGTCTTCGACTGTCAAGCTCATTTTTAGGGCTCCGACTCATCTGTTATTTTTGCGCTACAGGCAATATTATAGCACACCGTTTTAAAAATATCATCAAGAAATATAGAGATTTTCGAACTGGAAATTATCACATTTCTTCGCATCGCCCAGCTCAAAATAACAGATCCCGCCGCTCCAGGACGCGCGGCATTCCGTTATTTAAATCGGAAAGCACGCCTTCGATGCGCTCCAGATACCGGGTCTCAAGCTGCAGCGTTATTTTGACATCCTCCCCGTAGACGATCTCTCCGATGGTAAATGGCTGCTCCCCTTCGAGGTTCTGCAGCTTCCCCAGGATGGCATAGGGAACGTGCACGGTGAGAATCGTGCGTTCCCGCACCTCCCGGATTCCCGCGGCTTCCAGCGCTTCCTTGGCCGTCTGGGTATAAGCGCGGACGAGCCCGCCGGTCCCCAGCTTCGTGCCGCCGTAATACCGGACGACGACGCAGACGACATTTGTCAGGCCTTCGCGCTCGAGCATCTGCAGAATGGGAGGGCCGGACGTACCCTGCGGTTCCCCGTCATCCGACGTCCACATGAGCTCCATTTTCTCGCCTACGATGTAAGCGGGCACGCAGTGCGTCGCCTGGCGGTGCTCGGTACGGATGCGACGGACGTAGTCCTCGGCCGCTTCGCGCGACGCCGCGTGTGCAATGTAACCGATAAAGCGGGATCGCTGAAATTCAGTTTCAGCCGCCGCTTCTTTTTTGACGGTACGGTACCGGATCATGGGACATCAGGCTCCTTCGGGGCGAGATAGGGACTGAACCGCTTGCGATCTTCTGCCGAAAGCGCGACGGACATCCGCGTACCGGTTTCCGTATGCGCAATGCGTGCGGGCGTCATTTTTGCGCACAGGTACGAGACGAGGTCTCCCCTGTCGTAGGGAATCAGCACGTCGGTCTCCACCCGGTCAGACCACAGCATGTCCCGGATACGCGGCAGCAGAGCGTCAAACCCCTGCCCGGTTTTGGCCGACACAGCATACGCGTGCGGACCGTAGGCGAGCGCCGAAAAGTCCGGAGCCAGGTCGACCTTATTGAATAGAAGCAGCATCGGTTTATCGCCGGCTCCAAGCTCGGTCAGCACACTCCTGGTGACGTCGATGTGAAAGTCGACATCCGGGAAGCTGGCATCAGCCACGTGGAGCAGCAAATCGGCATCGACCACTTCTTCCAATGTAGAATGAAAGGCTTCGACGAGCGTATGCGGCAGCTTGCTCACAAAGCCGACCGTATCGATGAGCAAAAAGCGCGAGCGGTCAGCAAGCGTAATCAGCCTCCTGGATGCATCCAGCGTGGTGAACAGCAGATCCTTCTGCTCTACCTGCACATCGTCACGCTCGGCCATGGACAAAAAACGGTTCATCACGGATGACTTGCCGGAATTCGTATACCCCGTGAGCGCAACAATCGGAAGACCCGAACGGTCGCTGCGGGCGCGGCGCACGCCGCGATGCTGTCTGTGACGGCGCATTTCCCTCGTTATATCGCGAATCCGCCGCTCGATGTGACGGCGGTCGGTCTCCAGCTTTTTTTCGCCGGGCCCCCGCGTTCCGATGCCGCCCCCGAGCCTCGACAGCGCCTTCCCCAGTCCGCTGAGGCGCGGAAGGCGGTACTGAAGCTGCGCCATTTCGACCTGCAGTTTCCCTTCTCTGGACATCGCCCTTGAAGCAAAGATATCCAGAATGAGCATCGTCCGATCAATGACAGAAACCGACAGAGCCTGCTCCATATTCCGAAGCTGCGTGCCGGTCAGCTCGTCGTTGGCAATCACCAGATCGGCATCCATGTTGCGGCACAGTTCGGCGAGCTCCGTCATTTTACCCTTCCCAAGATAGGTCCCCGGATGGGCGGCATCCAGATTCTGGACGAGCATCCCGTCCACGCGAATGCCGGCTGCACCCGCCAGGCTGCCCAGTTCCTGCATCGAATAGGAAATATCCTCGCCGGTATCGACGCCGGCGAGGATCGCTGTGTGCTCTTCGGATCGTATGACTCGATTGCCTTCGTCGAATCGCAGCATTCACGTTCCCCTTTACAGTATAAAACGGTCGATATCGTCGGCGTGAATCCGGTCTGCAAATTTCTCCCGTACATACGCCGCATCGATCGTAATGGATTCCTCTTCCATGTCCGGAATGTTGAAGGAGATGTCCTCCAGCAGTTTTTCCATGATGGTGTGCAGTCTTCTTGCCCCGATGTTCTCGGTCTGATCGTTGATGAGCGTCGCCATGGACGCAATTTCGGAAACCGCGTCATCCGAGAAGTCCACCGCCACACCTTCGGTTTCCAGCAGCAGCTTGTGCTGCTTTAAAAGCGCGTTGTCCGGCTCGGTGAGGATCCGTATAAAATCTTCGGTCGACAGGTTTTCCAGCTCGACACGGATGGGAAACCGCCCCTGAAGCTCGGGGATCAGATCCGTCGGCTTGGCGATATGAAACGCACCGGCGCCGATAAACAGCACGTGATCGGTCTTCACCGGGCCGTGCTTCGTATTGACGACGCTTCCTTCGACGATGGGAAGAATATCGCGCTGCACCCCTTCCCTGGATACATCCGCACCCGACCGGTAGCCCGAACCGGACGCGATCTTATCGATCTCATCGATAAAAATGATGCCGTTTTGCTCGCAGTTCTCCACCGCCTCGGAAGTAACCTGGTCCATGTCGATCAGGTTTTGAGCTTCCTGCTCGATGAGAATCTTCCTCGCATCCTTGACTTTGAGATTTTTCTTTTTCTTTTTCTGCGGCATCATGTCGCCGAATATGCTGCCGATCGAAATGTTTCCGCCCTGGCCGACATCCAGCGAACCGGCATCCTTTGGCGCTTCCACGATCTGAATTTCGATGTACTGTTCTTCCAGCAGGCCGTCTTTCAGCTGTTGGCGAACCTGCTCCCTGGCGAGTTCTATTTCACTTTCGGGCACTTCCTTTTCGCTCTCCTGCGGAGACGTACGGCCGCCCTGCTGATTCGCATACGCATTTCCCAGTATAAAATCGAACGGACCGCGCACCGTCTGATCGGACGGCTTCTTCTTTTTACCCGGTATGATGGCCTCGATGATCTTTTCGTCGGCCAGCTCTTCGGCAACCGCGTATTTCTCGTTCAGATGCTTTTGCTTTGTAACGCGGATCGAAGCCTCCATCAAATCCCGCACCATGGCGTCCACATCGCGCCCTACGTAACCGACTTCTGTGAACTTCGTCGCTTCGACTTTTACAAACGGAGCATCCATCAGCCGGGCGAGTCTGCGGGCAATCTCGGTCTTTCCGACACCCGTAGGTCCCATCATCAGGATGTTTTTTGGCGTGATTTCCTCGCGCATCTCTTCCGGCAGCTTATTTCTGCGGTACCGGTTCCGCAAAGCGACGGCCACCGATTTCTTCGCCTTTTCCTGGCCGATGATGTATTTGTCGAGTTCGGCGACGATCTCCTTTGGCGTCATATCATAAAATGTGCTCATGTACTCCTCCCAGCCTACAGCTTCTCGACGGAAATGTGGTCGTTTGTGAACACGCAGATGCTGGACGCAATGCGCAGCGCTTCCCGCACGATCTCCTCGGCCGTCATATCGGTGTGGTCGTACAGCGCGTGGGCCGCGGCGTGCGCGTAATTGCCGCCGGATCCGATCGCTACGAAATTCGAGTCCGGTTCAATGACTTCCCCGTTGCCTGATATCAGCAGAATCGTATCGCGGTCCGCCGCGATCATCAGCGCTTCGAGGTTGCGCATCACCTTGTCGGAACGCCACAGCTGCGCCAGGGCGACCGCCGCTCTTTTGAGATTGCCGCCGTGCTCCTCCAGCTTTTTCTCAAACTTATCCGTCAGAGAAAACGCATCGGAAACCGATCCGGCAAAACCTGTAACCACCGTGTTTTTATAGATTTTTCTGACCTTTTTGGCCGTGTGCTTCATGACGGCATTCTGATTCATCGTCACCTGGCCGTCTCCGCCGATGCACACATCCTGGTCGCTTCGTCTTACGACGACAATCGTCGTTGCATGAAATTGATCCATGACTCCTCCTGTTTAATAGTCGTTCCGGCGTCTACTCCTCGTAACCGCACTCCGGGTTGGAGCATTTGATCTTCTGAGACTTACCGGATTTTTTTTCTACAAGCAGGCTGCCGCACTCCGGACAGGCTTTGCCTGTCGGTTTATCCCAGTAGACCTGCTGACACTCCGGATAGCCGCTGCATCCGTAGAATACTTTTCCTTTTTTACTCCGCCGTACGATGAGGTCCTTTCCGCAGGACGGGCACGGCACATCAATTTTTTGCACAATCGGCTTCGTGTTCCTGCACTCCGGGAAACCGGTGCAGGCCAGAAACGCTCCGAAGCGGCCGTCTTTGACCGCCATGGGCTTGCCGCACAGATCGCAGACTTCATCGGACAGCACGACCGGCAGATCTACTTTTTCGATCTGACTTTCCGCGGTCTCGAGCTGCTGCTTTAAGCTCCCGTGATACAGATCGGACACGACGGACTGCCAGGGCGTGGACTTCGTCTCGACATCGTCGAGCTTTTCCTCCATGCCGGCGGTAAAGCGCACGTCGGCGATCTCCTTAAAGTAGTCCTCCATAATCCCGTTGACGACAAAGCCGAGATCCGAGGGGACGAGACTTTTCTTTTCGCGGGAAACGTAGCGCCGGTCGACAAGCGTCGACACGATGGGTGCATACGTGCTCGGCCGCCCGATGTCCAGCTCTTCCATCTCCTTGATGAGGCTGGCTTCCGTAAAACGCGACGGCGGCTGCGTAAAGTTCTGCTCCCCTTTGATATCCAGAAGCGCAAGCGCATCGCCCTCGTCGAGAGCGGGGAGCATCTTGTCGCGGTCTTCTTTTTCGTTATCGCTGTAGACGGCGAGATATCCGTCGAACCGCAATCTGGAGCCCTGTGCTTTTAAACCGTAGTCGCCGTTTTGGATATCCACATTGGTGACATCGAATACTGCAGGTGCCATGCGGCTGGCCACAAAGCGCGACCAGATCAGCCGGTACAGCTTCCACTGATCCGCCGTCAGCGATGCTTTTGCCTCGTCGGGTTCGATATCCACCAGGCTGGGCCGGATGGCTTCGTGCGCATCCTGCACTTCTTTTTTCTTGTTCGAATAGCGATTGTTTCCGACGTATTCTTTCTGATAGCGTTCAGCGATCCACGCTTTGCAGGCGGCGTCGGCTTCCGCCGATATCCGCACGGAGTCGGTCCGGATGTAAGATACGAGTCCGATCGTTCCGCGACCCTTCACTTCGCATCCCTCGTACAGCTGCTGAGCGATCAGCATGGTCTTTTTAGGGCTGAAGCCGAGTTTGTTTGAAGCATCCTGCTGCAGACTGCTCGTCGTATACGGCGCCCACGGTTTTTTAATCCGCTGCTTCGACTCGACGGAGGCCACGCCGAACGCACCCTCTTTCAGTTCTTTAAGGATGCGATCCGCCTGCTCCTGATTGTCGATCGTCAGCTTTTTACCCTTGTGCTCGGCGAGTTTGGCCGAAAACCGGCCTCGCGCCTCCGCTTTACCGGCCGGGCCTTCTTTCGCAAGATCGGCCTCGATCGTCCAGTATTCCCTGGGGACAAACGCTTCGATGAGGCGCTCCCTGTCACACAAAATTTTAAGCGCCGCCGACTGAACGCGTCCGGCCGACAAACCCCGCTTCACCTTTCGCCACAGGATCGGGCTGATTTTATATCCCACGACGCGATCCAGCACCCGGCGGGCCTGCTGCGCATTGACGAGATTCATATCGATCGGGCGCGGATGCTGCACGGCTTCCCGTATGGCCGGCTTCGTAATCTCGTTGAACACGATCCGGATCGGCTCGGTTGCATCCAGTCCCAACAGGTTGGCGATATGCCACGATATGGCCTCGCCCTCGCGGTCCGGGTCAGTCGCCAGCAATATCCGGCCGGCCGCAGAAGCTTCTTTCTTGATTTCCCGGATGATATCTCCCCGCCCGCGGACGTTGATGTACTCCGGCTCAAAGTTGTTGTCGATATCCACCGCCAGGCGACTCTTCGGAAGGTCCACGACGTGGCCTGCCGAAGCGATGACCTTGTATCTGCTTCCTAAAAATTTTCCGATTGTTCTCGCCTTGGAGGGTGACTCCACGATGACCAATGTCTTTGCCGCTGCCATATGATTCCTTTCTACATTATATATTAACTATATAGTAATTTTCGTCAATGAACGATTATATGGGCATTTCCTTTATTTTGCAACCTCTATTTTTGTACCGCGTCCCGAAAGCAGCCCTTTCAGCTCCAGAATCGTAGCAAGAGATGCAACCTGCGAAGCCTCCATTCCTGCTCGTTCGCACAGCTCCTGTCTCGACAGCATGCCCGCCTCGCGCACGATTTCGTAGATGAACGCCTCCTCTTTGGACAGGCTGTGAAGGATTGTCTGTTGCCTCCGGGTAGCCAGCCCGAGCATACGCGGGACCGTGTCCAGGTCCATGATAGGATAAGCGCCGTCATAAATCAACCGGTTGACCCCTGCACTGTGAGGCTGGTTGATGTTGCCGGGCACCGCAAACACATCCTTTCCCTGCTCCAGTGCGTGGCCGGCTGTGATCATCGAACCGCTTTTTTCAGCACCCTCTACGACGACGACAGCGCGCGCAATGCCGCTGATGATGCGGTTTCTCAGAGGAAAGTACGATGCGAAGCCTTTATCGTCGGGACGAAACTCCGACAACAGCAGGCCCTGTTCGCGAATGGCCCGAAACAGCGTGCGGTTCGAAGCGGGGAAGCAGTGTCCGATGCCGGTGCCCAGCACCGCCACGGTTCCGGCGCCGCCTTCCAGACAGCCTTTGTGCGCCTCCGCGTCGATGCCTTCCGCCAGCCCGCTTACGACCGGCGTACCGCACGAAGCGATGCGTGCGCTGATTTCGTATGCCGCCCAGCGGCCGTACGGCGATGCACGGCGCGTACCTACAACCGCCACGCCCGACGCGCCGAGCAGAGACACTTCGCCCAGCGCATACAGAACCATCGGAGCATCCGGGAGAGCCCGCAGCATGTCCGGATACGCCGGATCTTTGTAATGAAACACCGAGGCCCCCATCGAAGCGGCCAGGTTCAGGCAGCGTTCCGCCTCTGCAACATCGCGTCCGGGCAGGATGTTATGGCTTCTCCGCTGCCCAAGGCCCGCCCCGTAGACCTCCAGACAGCCGGTGATCTCCTCGTCGGACGCTTCGAACACGCCCTGCGCTCCGCCGAACGCTTCGACAAGAAACTTCTGACTCCGCCGATTCAGCCTGCTGCAACAGGAAAGCCACGTATAGGCCAGCACTTCGTCCATCGTCAATTCCTCCGTCAATTCCTCCGTCAATTCATTTCCTGGGCGCGCTCCGGCATTCGATAGCTCAAGGCCTCCAGCACATGATGCTCCCGGATTCGTTCGCTCCCTTCGTAGTCGGCCAGCGTCCGGGCTACGCGAAGCAGACGGTGATACGACCGGGCGGACAGCGTCCATGCCGAAAACGCCTGGCGAACGAGTGCGTTTGAAGCCTGGTCGAGGCGGCAAAATTCGGCCAGGCTTTCCGGCGGCAGCTGTGCGTTGAAGCGAAACGGCATGTTGCGATACCGGTGTGTCTGCCGCTGAGCCGCCGCCTCGACGTGCGAACGGATTTCCTGCGACGAGAGGCCCGGCGCGCGCTTCGCATGCACATCGATATCCCCGTAATCCATCCGCTCCAGTCCGATGTGCAGGTCGATGCGATCCAGCAGCGGTCCGGAAATTTTTCCGACGTAGCGCTGGCGATCGGTTTCCGTGCACGTGCAGGGTTTAACGGCATCGCCGAAGTAGCCGCAGCGACAGGGGTTCATAGCGGCAATCAGCATAAAGCGTGCCGGGTAATCCGTGGTGTACTGCACGCGGGAAATCGTAATCCGCCCCTGTTCCAGCGGCTGACGCAGCGTGTCGAGCACCTGCCTGGAAAACTCCGGAAGCTCGTCGAGGAACAACACACCCCGGTGTGCCAGCGATACTTCTCCCGGGCGGGGACGGCTGCCGCCACCGGTCATGGCCTGGACGGTCAGACTGTGGTGAGGCGAGCGGAACGGCCGGCGCAGAGCGATGGGACTGCTCGCGTTCAGAAGGCCGGCAATGCTGTATATCTGCGTAATTTCCAGGCGCTCGCTTTCCGAAAGTTCCGGCATGATGCCCGGGATCCGCTCGCCGATCATGCTTTTTCCGACGCCGGGCGGGCCGACCATCAGCATGCCGTGCGCACCTGCTGCAGCGATCGCTGCCGCCCGTTTTGCCATATCCTGCCCGTTGATATCGCAGAAATCCGGCAGATCGACAGGCGGTCCCACCCCCGAGCACCCTGCTGCCCGTATGGTTTGCAGCGGACGAAAGCCGCTGATATGCTCGCCGACCTGCAGAAGCGTTTCGGCCGGAATCAGCAGCATGTCTGCAACGGCCTCCGCCTCGGCGCAGTTTCCGCGCGGCAGGATGACCTGACGGATACCGCGCTGCCTCATTCCGATGACAAGCGGCAGCACGCCGTCCACCGGCTCCAGCCGGCCGTCAAGCGAAAGCTCCCCGAGAAGTGCGGTATCTTTCAGAAGACCCGGTTGCGGCACAACCTGCGCACTGGCGATTAAAACACCGGCGGCAATCGGCAGATCGAAGTGGCTTCCCTCTTTCTTTCGATTTGCAGGCGACAGGTTGACGGTGATGCGTTTTTGAGGGAATCGATAACCGCATCCGTCGACGGCCGAATGGATCCGCTCTTTCGCCTCCCGGATCGACCGGTTGGCCAGACCGACGACCGTAAACGACGGCAGACCGCGCGCCACGTCGATCTCGACGCGGACTTCTTTGCTCTCCAGGCCGTACAGGCTTGCCGTGGTCACGCTGGCATACATACAATCCTCCCTGCTAAAATGCACCTTTCACATGTCGGATGTAGCGCCCGTGCGGCAGCACGAGCAGCTCGATCACATCCAGGCTCCATTCGAACTCATCCATCGCGGGATATCGGGACAGAAACGCCTGCGCTGCCCGGCGGATGCGCTGTTTTTTCCTTTCGTCGACTGCCTCGCAGGGCAGGCCGAACTCTGTCGAAGATCGGGTTTTGACTTCTGCGATGCACAGCACCCGTCCCTTCGAAGCGATGATGTCGATTTCGCCGGCTCTGCATCGGTAGTTCCGGGCAAGGATCTCGTACCCGTGACTTTTCAGATATTCAGCTGCTCTCTGTTCGCCCCAGAGGGCGAGGTTCTGCTTATTCATCGCGCCCTCCCGAATGATCTATATAATACCATAATTTCTATATTTTGTAAATTACAATTTCTTCTACTCTTCCTTTTAAGTCCCAATGGTGGTATGCTCATTAAAACACTGTAAAAGGGCCGAACCGGCACTGCACGAATGACGGATTGGAGGATCGCATGCTCACACGAGAAGAATTGAATGAATTTGCTCCTGAGACGGTACAGCTGTACGCCGGTTCGGGAATGCCGATGGAACTGGAAGGAGAAGCGCCGCCGCTCTATATGACAACGGCCTTCGTACTGCCCGGAGATATGGACGACATCGACGAACTGTACAGCCGGAAAGAGTTTACGTACGTCCGCACGCGCAATCCGAACCGCCGCATGCTGGAGGACGCTATCTCCGCGCTGGAAAACGGAGAGCGCAGCCTGATTTTTTCTTCAGGGATGGCGGCCATCCACACGCCACTCATGGCCTGTTTAAAGTCCGGCGATCACATCCTGGCCGCTAAGACGCTGTACGGGGAAAGCATCGAGCTGTTTTCACACTATAAGGAACAGTTCGGTATCGAGACGGACTACGTCGACTTTGCAAATCTGGAGCTGGTGCGGCAATCGATCAAGCCCAACACAAAGCTGCTGTACGCAGAGACGATCAGCAATCCCAAAATCGTGGTAACAGACATCGAAGCCGTCGCAGACATCGCTCACGAACACGGCGCCCTGTTGTTTGTCGACAACACATTTGCCACGCCGTATCTCGTGCGCTGCCTGGATAAGGGTGCCGACATCGTGATGGAAAGCCTCACGAAGTTTATGAACGGTCATTCGGATGCCCTGCTTGGATCGATCAGCGCAAGCGCCGGCCTCATCGACCGCATCAAAGCCCTGCAGCACCTGTATGGAGGAAGCGGAGGGACGTTTAACTCCTGGCTCGTGCTGCGAAGCCTGCGCACCTTCGATCTGCGCATGAGCCGTCACGCATCAAATGCTCATAAGCTGGCCTGCGCACTTGTTGAACACCCCCGCATCCGAAAAGTCAATTACCCTTCCGTGCCGGGTTATCCTCAGCGGGAGCTCGCCGACAAACTCTTTGGCGGTAAAGGGTACGGCGCCATGATGAGCTTCGAACTCGATCCGGACTGCAAGCCTGTGCTCGGCCGCATGCTCAAAGAGTTGAAGCTGGCGCGCTATGCGCCGACGCTGGGCGGTTTTCGCACGACGCTGTCGCACCCGCCCACTTCGTCCCATGCGGATTTGACGCCCGATGAAAGGTGGGCGCTGGGCATCCACGACGGCATGATGCGCATCTCCGTCGGGCTGGAAGATCCCGACGATCTCATCGCTGATTTTATGCAGGCCCTCGACCGATCGTTCGAATAACAGGCCGATAGGCACAAAAACTCCCTTCTCTCGAATGAAGGGAGTTTTTTAATGAGGTCGCGAAGGCCTACAGCTCGTCGCGAGGCCGGATGGCTTCCGTTTCGAGTGACTCCAGCGCCTGGCGCATCCACGCCTCTTCGTCGAGAAGCGCCTCTGCGCTGAGAACGTGTTCCAGCGACGGCTTCGTGGCGGGGCGCTTTGGCAGGAATACAGAGCAGCAGTCATCGTACGGCAGGATGGACGTCTCGTAGGTGCCGATCTGTCTGGCCGTTTCCATGATGTCCACTTTATCCATTGCGATGAGCGGCCGCATCACCGGGCGGTCGGCCGCCTGGTCGACGACGACGATGGATTCGGCCGTCTGGCTGGCCACCTGACCCAGACTCTCGCCGGTAATCAGCATGGAGCAGTCGTTTTCGGATGCGATGAGGTTGGCCAGGCGAACCATGCCCCTGCGCACGAGAATCGTCGTATATTCTTCGGGGCACCGCTGGGCAATCTGTTCCATCAACGGCAGGATATTGATGCTGTGTACCCGTACCGGCCCGCAGTATACGGACAGGATGCCGGCCAGCTCACGGACTTTCTCCTGGGATTGCCGTGAGGTGTACGGATACGAATGAAAGTGGACCGCTTCGATGAGCATACCGCGGTGGGCCATGAGAAACGCGGCTACCGGCGAGTCGATGCCGCCCGAAAGCAGTACGAGCCCTTTGCCGTTCGTACCCAGGGGCAGACCGCCGAATCCCGAAATTTTCTGCTCGTACACGTAGGCAAAGCCGCGCCGCACATCCGCGTGCAGTCGCACATCCGGGTCGTGGACATCGACGCGCGTTCCCGGACACTCGCGCAGAATCCGCCCTCCGATCCTCGAAGCGATATCCGGTGACTGGATGGAAAACTGCTTATCAGCACGCTTAGAGACGACTTTAAACGTCAGATTGCCCCGGTCGGCGACCGCTGCCTTCATCCACGCAACGGCCGTATCTCCCAGCATCGAAAGCGCCTGCTCGTCCGCTGTGCCTCCGATGTCGACTTCCTGCGCCGGACTGATCGAGTCCACGCCGAACACCCGGCTCACGCGACGAAGCACATCCTCCGCCCGGACCGCATCCGTGGTGCGCACAAACAGCAGTCCGTCTGAGCGCTCGACTTTCGTTTCCGGAAAGCCGGACAGCACCCTTCGGATGCGCTGCGCCAGCGTCCGCTCGAAGTACGGTTTGTTCTGCCCTTTAAGCGCTGTTTCTCCGCAGCGCACGATGTACACGTGTTCGCCCTTCATCTCCGTCCCTTTCCAAAGGATTCCCGCAGTTTTCGCTGAGAGTCCACGGCGGTTTTCAGCACCTCCACAACACGGTCCATCTGCTCCCGGCTGTTCTCTTCGGCAAAGCTGAACCGAAGCGCTCCCTCTGCGGATGCCGGATCCAGATCCATCGCGGCCAGCACATGACTGCCTGCCTTCTTTGACGAACAGGCCGAGCCGGTCGATACGTATATCCTCTCCTGCTCCAGCATGCGCAGCAGCACTTCGCCTCGGCATCCGGGAAAGCCTGCGTTTAAAATAGAAGGGATGCTCTCCTCCGGAGTATGGATGGATACATCGGATATTTCTTCTAGCAATCGTTCGCGTAAGTAGCTCTTGACGTCCGCCAGATGCCGGCGCCGTTCTTCCGGATGGTCCGACTGCTCGCGAACTGCCTGCACAAAACCTGCGATGCCGGGCACATTCTCGGTGCCGGAACGGAAACCGCGCTCCTGTCCTCCTCCTGCGAGAAGCGGCGACAGCTTCGTTCCGCCGCGCACATACAGAGCGCCGACGCCTTTCGGTCCGTGGATTTTGTGTGCAGACAGGCTGACGATATCCACGGGCAACCGGCGCATATCCAGATCGGTCTTTCCGTACGATTGGACGGCATCCGTATGAAACACAGCGGCGCTGTCCTGTTCGCTCAGGATGCGTCCGATCGCTTCGATCGGCATCTGCGCGCCGGTTTCGTTGTTGGAGTGCATCAGGCTGACGAGGATCGTGTCGGAGGTCAATGCGTTTTGAAACACTTCGGGTTCGATGAGTCCCTGCCGGTTGACAGGCAGGTAAATCACCCGGGCTCCCTGCGCTTCGAGACGCTCGCAGGCGCGCAGAACGGCCGGGTGCTCCACCGCACTCGTGATGACGGTGCGACCCTGCCGTTTCGAGGCTTCCCATATGCCGAAAATCGCCTGATTGTCGCCTTCTGTGCCGCCGGACGTAAAAATGATTTCGTCCGGCAAAGCTCCGATGGAACGCGCGATCGTGCTTCGGGCCTCCGAAAGAATGCGCGCCGCATCCAGCCCCATCGCGTGCAGCGACGAGGGATTCCCATAGCAGAGCTGCATCGTCCTGCGTACCTCTTCCACGACGCCGGCTGACGGCTTCGTCGTTGCGCTGTGATCCAGGTATATGATCATGATACCTCCGAAAAAACAGGCCCGCAAACACTGCTGCGGGCCCTGCATACTGCGTGTGCCAAACGATTACCTGGCAAAGTCCACGGCTCTGGTCTCCCGTATGACATTGACTTTGATCTGCCCCGGGTATTCCAGTTCGCTTTCGATCTTTTGAGAGATCTCGCGCGCCAGCAGCGCCATGGTATCGTCCTTAACGTCTTCCGGTCTCGCGATGATCCGGATTTCTCTTCCCGCCTGGATGGCGAACGATTTATCGACACCCGGCGTCGTATTGGCAATTTCTTCGAGTTTCTGCAGCCTTTTAATATACGTATCCAGCGTCTCTCTTCGTGCACCGGGCCGTGCGGCCGACAGCGCATCCGCTGCGGTGATGAGCACCGCTTCGGCACTTTTAGGTTCGTAATCGCCGTGATGCGAGGCCATGCCGTCGATGACCGCTTCTGACTCCTTATACTTTCTGAGCACATCGATGCCGATGTCCACGTGCGTTCCCTGCACTTCGTGATCGAGCGCTTTTCCGATATCGTGCAGAAGACCTGCACGCTGCGCCAGCTTGACGTCCATGCCGAGCTCTCCGGCCATGAGGCCGGCCAGGTGAGCAACTTCGATGGAGTGCTTCAGCATGTTCTGTCCGTAGCTCGTGCGATACTTAAGCCGCCCCAGAAGCCGGACGAGCTCCGGATGCAGGTTGTGAATACCCAGCTCAAACGTCGCCGCCTCGCCTTCTTCTTTGATGATCGTGTTGACTTCGCGTTCTGCTTTTTCCACAATCTCCTCGATGCGCGCCGGATGAATCCGGCCGTCGACGATGAGCTTTTCCAGAGAAATTCGTGCAATCTCTCTCCGAACGGGATCGAAGCCGGACAGAATGACGGCCTCCGGCGTATCGTCGATGATGAGATCGACGCCGGTGGCAGTTTCGATGGCCCGGATGTTTCGTCCCTCGCGGCCGATGATGCGACCTTTCATTTCGTCGTTGGGCAGCGGCACGACCGAAACGGTTGTCTCTGCCACGTGATCAGCCGCACAGCGCTGAATGGCGAGCGTGATAATCTCTTTTGCTTTCTTGTCGCCTTCGTCCTTGGCCTGCGCTTCGATATCCCGGATCATAACCGAGGCCTCGTGACGGACCTCTTTTTCTATGCCCTCCAAAAGCAGCTGCTTGGCCTCTTCGGCCGTGTAGCCGGACACGCGTTCCAGCTCTCGAATCTGCTTTTCGATAAATCCGTCGACTTCCTTTTCTTTTTCTGCGAGCGATTGCTGCTTCTGCGCTATCTGCTCTTCTTTCTGCTCCAGACCTTCGAGCTTCCGGTCGACGCTCTCTTCTTTCTGAAACAGCCTTCTTTCCGATTTCTGTATCTCGGCTCTGTGCTCGCGCAGATCTCTCTCCGCGTCGGTTCGTATGCGGTGAGCCTCTTCCTTTGCTTCGATAACGATTTCTTTCTTTATGGTCTCCGAACGGTTTTCAGCGTCCAGAATCAGATTTTTCGCCATTGTCTCGGCGCTTCCGATCGTTTTTTCCGCCTGATTTTTACGGATGAGATAGCCGATCAGCAAGCCTGCGAGCAACGCGGCGATTCCTATGATGATGCGAATTGCGTCTATCGTAACACACCTCCTCTGTGGGTATCGTATAAGCCTGATGTCAGGCAAAACAATATATTATAGTAAGAATCGTGATTTTGTCAAGGCGACGCTCGTCGCTGTGGCCTATCCAAACAGTTTTTGCGCAATGCGGTCAAAATTTCCGGCGATGTACGAGTCCCGCGCGGATACGATCGGATAACCCCGATTGTTGGCGATATGCACATTTTCGTCGTAGGAGACGACTCCTGCCATCGGCGTCGCAAACACACCGGCCATGTCTTCCAGGTCCGGAACGATGTTTCGGCCGAACAGCTCGGGCATCACTTTGTTGACGAGATAGTAGCGATTCTCAACACCGATTTCCTGCAACTTTTTATCGACCATGTCCCCGTTTCGAAGCGAGCTGTGGTCGGGCGTCACGACGACGATCGCCCGGTCCATATTGACAGCCGCGCACCTCAGATGTTCAGGAACGCCCGACGGACCGTCGGCGAGCACAACATCGAACCGTTTCTTCAGCTGGACGATCAGCGCCGCCATGTGTGCGGGCGTCAACCCGGCGACTTCCTTGCACTGCGCGCCGGACAACAGATACAACCCCGGAAAGCGCGGATCCCGGACCAGCGACTTCGAAATACCGCACAATCCGGACAGCACATCGGCCACATCGAACAGAATCTCGTTCTCCAGACCCAGGTACAGATCCAGATTGCGAAGGCTCATATTCAAATCAATTAAAACAACGCTGGCGCCGCGCAGCGCCAGCGTGGCTCCAAGATTTGCCGCAATGGTCGTTTTGCCGACGCCGCCTTTTCCGGAAGCAATCAGGACTGCTTCTCCCATATCTGTTATCTACCTTTTCTTTCTTGTCGTATCACGTATTTGCATTTTACCATCATTTGAACGGAATTCATAGTGCAATGCCCGGCTGTTTACAGTATTTTTTCCTGTTTAAAACTGATATACCGTCCGTCGCCGATTACGATGTGGTCCAGCACCCGGATCCCAAGAATCTTGCCCGCCTCGATCAGTTGATCCGTCGTCTGGCGGTCCGCCCGGCTCGGCGTCGGGTCGCCGCTGGGATGGTTGTGAACGAGGATGACGGCATTCGTGCCTTTGCTGACAGCGTTTTGGAATACTTCTCTCGGATGCGCCGTCGCGGAGTGCAGGCCGCCGACCGACACATCTTCCTTCATGACCAGTTCATTTTTCACGTTGAGGTGAGCAACGCGAAACACTTCTTTTTTAAAATACCGCATTTCTTCCATAAAAAGATCGGCGACCTTTTGAGGCGTGTCCAGCTTGGTGCGCTCGGCGACAGGGCTTGCGGCGATGCGGCGCCCCAGCTCCATCGCCGCCACAAGCGTGCACGATTTAGCTACACCGATTCCGCGGATGCGCTGAAACTCCTCAGGCTGGCACATCACCAGCCGGGGAAGACTTCCGTTTTCCATGGAAAGTATGCGCCCTGCAAGCGACAGAGCCGACTCTTTGTCCGTGCCGCTTGCGAGCAATACAGCGATCAACTCCGCATTGGACAGGCAGGTGACACCCTCGGAAAGTATTTTCTCCCTCGGACGTTCGTTTGCAGGCAGCTCCCTGAGCATGGGACCCTTATCGGTTATATGTTTCATCGGTTACTCCGTTTCCGAAGCACCCGTTCCCTGTGTGTTAAGCGATAGGCCCAGCGCCTTCAGTTCGGCCCCGATGGCCTGCATGGGAAACCCGATCACGTTGTCGCGCGGGCCGTCGAGATGCCGGATGTACGGCGCGAATCCACCCTGAATCGCATAGGATCCCGCTTTGTCCATCGGCTCACCGGTCGCAATATAGCGCCGGATATCCTCGTCGCTGTAGTCCGTAAACTCTACGCGGGTCCTGCAGCTGAAAACGCGGCGGAGACCGCTTGCCGGAAGCGACAGACAGACACCGCTGTACACGTCGTGAGCGCGTCCGCGAAGCGAGCAGAGCGTCTCAAATGCATCCCGTTCGGAAAGCGGTTTGCCGATGACGCGTCCCGCATATACGATCGTATCCGCTGCGATGAGCAGCGCCGGCTCCGGCCGGCTGCCTGACAGCTCCGCGCGGCGTTCCGCGTCGAGCGCTTTTCGAAGCGCCAGGCACATGACCATCTGCGCAGGCGTCATGTCCAGGTGGATGCTTTCGTCCGCTTGCGGAATCACGACTTCCGGAGTGTATCCGGCTTCGCGCAGCATGTCGATCCGCCTGGGCGAGCCGGAGGCTAATATCATTCGCATTCCATATTTTACCATTTTATAGTCGGTGTGCCAAGTCTTTTGTCGCCGGATACAGCTCGTCGAAAACAGACTGATACTTCTGGTACACCTCGTGCCTCTGCGGATCGGGCGTGTAGGACGGCCCTTCGCTGATCAAATCCGCCAACTCTTTGTAGCTCGAGAAGTAACGGATGCCCATCGCTGCCATCATCGCATCGCCAAAGCTCGCTCCGATCGTGTTCTCCGGCGTGCGGATGACTTCTCCGGTGATGTCTGCGATCATCTGCAGCCACAGCGGATTCTTCGTTCCGCCGCCCGTCGCCATGATTTTATTCATCGGGGCGCTGTGCTCGCGGAATATTTTAAAATGCTGGTTGATGGCAAAACCGACGGACTCCAGCGCGCTGCGATACAGGTGCGCACGCGTGTGCTCCAGCGTAAGGCCGAAGATAATCCCTCTTGCAAGCGGATCGTTGATCGGTGTCCGCTCGCCGGCAAAGTATGGCAGCGTAACGAGGCCGCCGCTTCCCGGCGGGATATCTTCGATGCCGCGCATCATAATCTCATATGCATTCGTCCCGGTCTTCGCTTCCTCTGCGAGCGCATCGGCAAACAGCTCATCGCGGTACCAGCGCGTCATCGTCCCGGCTGTATTCGTGCCGGCCGAAATGTCGAACGTACCCGGTATGATAAACTCTTCGCGCCAGACCCGGTCGTCGCTGATGAGCCGGTCCGTACATAAAAACATATACACCGAAGAGCCGATCTGAAGCATCATATCGCCCGGCTCGAGCACGCCGGCGCTGATCGCCTCCGCACCCGAATCGTCGGTGCCGACGATGACCGGTGTGCCTTCCGCCAGCCCGGTCTCCGCAGCTGCCTGCGCCGTAACATGGCCGGCGATGTCGATGGTCGACAGCACTTCCGCAAGCTGATCCGGACGGCAGATGGGCCCGCACAGCACTTCGTCGGGCGTACCGTCTTTGCGATACAGCGGATTAAAGCTCGCAAGGCCCAAAAAGCGATCCACCGTATAGCGACCGGTCAGCTTCGCCGTGATGTACGACGAACCGGTCAGGAATTTATGCGCTTTTTCGTACACGTGCGGCTCTTTGTTCTTGACCCAGAGAATCTTGGGCATCACATCGCTGGAGCAAAGCGGACGTCCGTACCACTCCTTAATTTGCTCCGGACCGTATAACTCCGTCAGTTGCTCCATCTCATCGGTTGCCCGCGCATCGATGCCGTACAGAATCGCTTTCCGGAGAGGACGGCACTCTTCGTCAACCGGAAGACAGTCCGCTCCGAGCGCACTTGCGCCGACCGCCTTGATGTCCCCGGGATCGATGCCGCTCTGCGCGAGCAGGTCGTTGCTGATGGCGCAAAAGTCGTGCCACCACACCGCCTCCGCATCGTGCTCAAAGTGACCGGGATGAGGGTTTTCCATACCGTGCGGATGCACGGAGACTGCGATTACGTTGAACTGTCCGTCGACGAGCACGCCTTTACTTTCGAATGTGCCCGTATCGATTCCCATAAAATAATCCATGTCGCCTCCTATCCAAGCATGACGCGTACATTGTCGATCGCGCGCTTTGCATACAACCTGGGTTCCCGGATATACGCCGTCACGAGTTCGATCGTGGCGGTGCCGTCATAGCCCATGTACTCCAGTTCCTCCATCGCCTGTTTAAACGGCATGATTCCTTCTCCGGGCATCACATGGGTCTCGTCGGCTCCGTTGGAGTCCACGATGTGCAGGTGCTGCATCTTCGGACCCAGCTTGTCGAAATACGCAAAGATGCTCTCGTCCTGTACAAACGGCGCCACGATGTCCAGCATACCTACGAGGTGATCCGAGGGAATCCGCTCGAACAGCTGAACGAGGTCGTTCGCGCTTTTCAGCACGTTCGTTTCCCAGGGTGTCGTCGTCTCCATCAGCACTTTGTGACCGATGCGCTCTGCGTGCTCCGTCAGCTCCCGAATCGTTCGCACCAGCCGGTCCCAGATCTCCTCGTACGTCACATAGTACCCTGCGTGACCGGTGCTGACAAGCGTCCACTCCGCGCCCATCGCTTTTGCCATATCGAAGCACAGCTTCAGATAATCCACCGCATCGCGGCGCTGCGATTCCGAGCCGATCATATAGTTGTACGGGTAATTGTTCGCCTCGGGTGAATATCCGATGACCGGCATTTCGTAGCGGTCGATGAGGCGCAGAATGTCGTCTATTCCGCCGTCTTTCAGGTCCGGCGCAAACGCGCTCGGCCGTCCGCCCCACAGCTCCACATAATCGTAGCCGAATCTCTTCGCATCTTCGAACGCATGTTCGAGCGGGTTTCTCTGATACCCGGACGTAAACAATCCGATCAACATGTCCGCCCCTCCCTTTCCGTCGCTTGTTCCTGCGACTCTCCGACCCGCCGGCTTTCCGGCACTTTGATTCAGTATAGCATACGAGGCGCCGGGCGGTACAGAGCAAATCGGATGCGACCCTTCCGTTGGAGCAGCGGATGCGCTATAATGGCAACAGTATCTGCTCGAAGGGAGACAACATGGCACGATTTGAACCATTTCCTGTAATACGACCCCGCGCGGAGTGCGCGCAGGCCGTATGCGCACCGCCGTACGATACGATGGACCGGAAGGAAGCCTTGCGCATCGCAAACGATCATCCTCACAGCTTTATCAGGATTACCCGCTCGGAGGTCGAACTTCCCGACGAGGTCGATCCTTACAGCGAGGCTGTGTACGAACGCGCTGCGCGCAACCTGAAGCGTTGGCTGGAGGAAGGCATACTGGAACAGGAACCGGTAGACTGCTACATGATCTACCGACAGACTGCTCAAAACCGCACGCAGACCGGCATCGTCGGTCTCGCTTCCGTCGAGGATTACGCAGGCGACATTATACGCCGGCACGAGCTGACGCGCGAAGAAAAGCAGCTCGACCGGACCAGGCACATCGAGACGTGCAGCGCGCACACTGAACCGGTATTTTTAACCTATCGCAGCAGTCACATCGTCGATGTGACTGTCAAAAAATGGATCGCCGAGCACGAGCCTCTGTTCGACTTTACCGGACCTGACGGGACGATTCACCGCATGTGGCGCGTCGACAACCCGCATGCGATCGACGTGCTGCGCATCGGCTTTGAAGCCGTACCGCTTTTGTACATCGCCGACGGTCATCACAGGGCGGCTTCGGCCGTCGCTGTCGCAAAGCACCTGCAGGGAAGTCCGGCAGGCGAAAACGCTCAATACTTTCCGGCCGTCTGCTTCCCCTCGTTTGACCTGGAGATTATGGACTACAACCGGGTCGTAGCTGATTTAAACGGTCACACGCACGAAACGTTTATCTCTTCGCTGGAGCGTGCGCGCTTTCGCGTTCGACCGGTCAAAGGAGCGATGCGAAAGCTTACCCGAAAAGGTGTGTTCGGCATGTACCTCGGCGGAAACTGGCACATAATCGAGCAGAACAATCAGGCGTTGAGCGGCGATCCGGTCGACGATCTCGACGTGTCCATCCTGCAGGACCGCATCCTGCATCCGATTCTGGGCATTGAAGATCCCAGAACGGACGGACGCATCGACTTTGTCGGAGGCATCCGGGGGCTCTTAGAGCTGGAGCGCATCGTCGATTCCGGCCGTGCAGCCGTCGCATTCGCTCTGTGTCCGCTGAGTCTGGACGAACTGCTTTCCGTCGCTGATGCAGGGCGGATGATGCCGCCAAAGTCCACCTGGTTTGAGCCGAAGCTGGCCAGCGGACTCGTGGTCCACGCCATCGAATGAGGAGACACAAGGCTGAATAAACAAAGGCCGCCGCGTCCAGTTGACCGGACTGCGGCGGCTTTCTGTTCATACCCGTATAATATCCGGGTTGTATCCTTCTGTTAAGACGCTTCGTATACGACCTTGCCGCCTACAATCGTCTTGAGGACCGGGATGTCCTTGATGTTGTGCGGATCGACCGCGCAGATGTCCTCGCTCAGGACGACGAGATCCGCCAGCTTGCCCACTTCGAGCGTTCCTTTCTGATGTTCGTCGAACGAAGCGTAGGCCGCTTCGTAGCCGAACATCCGCAGCGCCTCATCGACGGAAAGCCGTTCCTCCGGCATCCATCCGTTTTCCGGACCGCCAGTCAGCTTTTCTCTCGTAACGCCGATCTGTATGTTCTCCAGAACATCGAACCGCTCGACCGGAGCGTCGGATCCGCCGGACGAATGGATGCCCATTTTTATGAGCGTCTTCCACAGGTACGACGTGCTCTCGCGTTTTTTACCGACGCGGTCGGCGACGATGTCCATGTCGTATCCGCTGAACACCGGCTGCACCATCGCGGTCATGCCGAGGTCTTTCATGCGCTCGAGGATGTTCATGTCAGTAATCTGAAGGTGGACGATGCCGTGCCGGTGGTCGGGTCTCGGATTTTTCTTCAGCGCGTACTCGACGGCATCGATCATCATGTCGGCCGCTTTGTCGCCGATGCAGTGCGTAACGGCAGGGAGCCCGGCGTCGTGCGCCATGCTCACCATGTCGTTCAATTCGTCCTGATCGTGCATCATGATGCCGCGTTCGCCCGGATAGCCTTCGTAGTCTTCGCGAAGCAAAGCCGTTCGGGCCCCCAGCGATCCGTCCTGGAAAATTTTAATGCAGGCGATCTTAAAGTGATCGCCTTTCGGCTCCTTGTAAAATCCGGTATCAAGAAATGCCTTCAGCTCTCCCGGCGTCGCAAAGCTCGCCTGATTGTTGATGCGCATGTTCAGTTTGCCCTGTTTCTCCAGATTTTGATAGGCGGCGGAGATCGTCTTCCAGTCCTTGCCGGGCAGCGACATAAAGTCGTCGGTCTGAACCGTAGTGAGGCCGGCGCGGTTCATGTGCTCCACACCGTAGAGAATCATGTCTTCGATCTCCGGCTGCGTCGGCGGAGCCATGATTTCGTAGCTGATTTTAAGAGCTGCTTCTTTAAACAGGCCGTTCTCCGGTTCGATTTTATCCATCATGCCGGGCGCCTTGGGGTGCGCGAGCATCAGCTCCGTCGCCAGACTGTTGGCTGCGGCGATGTGACCGCATACGCGAATGAAGATAATCGGGATATCCGTCGATATTTTATCGAGATCGTGACGGGTGATAAACCGCTTCTCATCTTCGAAAAATTCGTGATTCCATCCCCGTCCAAACAGCCATTTGCCTTCCGGCCACGGCTGATTCTCCGCGACGTAGGCCTTTGCATTGTCCAGGATTTTCTGCAGGGAATTGACCCCGAGCAGCGGAAAAGCCCGGTTGATAAACGAATAATGGAGCAGGTGCATGTGAGAATCGTCAAACCCCGGCAGCACGAACTTTCCCTCGAGGTCGATTTTTTCCGTTGCCGAAATCGACTTTGCCTCTTCATTCGTGCCTACGAACGCGATGCGTCCGTCTTGAATGCCGATCGCCTGCACGACATCGCGGCCGTCGTTCATCGTGCGGATCGTGCCGTTATAATACAGATAGTCCATGATTACCTCCCGTTGTTGAAATATATGTGCCATCATGCGGTCTACGACGTCCTGTGCGTCGAGTTCCGTCGAATCGATGAGTATGGCATCGTCAGCCTGCGCGAGCGGATGGTGCGCACGCGTGCTGTCCCGCTCGTCGCGGGCCCGAATATCGGCCTCGATTGTCTTCAGATCTGCGGCGTTTCCCTTCGCTTTCATTTCCAGCGCACGCCTCTGCGCGCGGACCTGAACGGAGGCCGTCAGGAAAAACTTGAACTCCGCATCGGGCAGGACGTGCGTACCGATGTCTCTGCCGTCCATCACGACGCTTTTTTGCGCAGCGATTCCCCGCTGCAGCGCGCCGAGTTTTTCCCGAATCGCCAGCTCGGCCGAGCTTTCGGATGCGAGGCGGGACACCTCGGGTGAGCGGATGAGTTCGTCGACGATTTCCCCGTCGAGCAAAACGTGTCCGCTGTCGAAATCTACGTCGGTCTGTCCGAGCATAAGCGCGAGCGCGTCCGCATCCTTAAAACACACCTCGTTTCGAATCAGTTTTAGGGCGATCGCACGGTACATGGCACCTGTGTCGACATAATCGACTCCGAGCGCTTTGGCCAGTCCCTTTGCCGCTGTGCTCTTTCCCGCGGCCGCCGGTCCGTCGATTGCGATGCGGATGTGTTCAGTTTGAGCCATGTCCGTCCCCTTCTTTTCCGACAACCGGCCGGACCGCTCCGGAAGCCGCGTCGGCCGGACGACTGAGCAACTTTTCGATCTCAGCGACAAAGGTGTTGATATCCTTGAATTCACGATACACCGAAGCAAATCGCACGTACGCCACTTCGTCCAGCTCCTTGAGCTTATCCATGACGATTTCCCCGATCAGCGCGCTGCTGATCTCTTTTTCCATCATGTTGTTTAAGCCGCGCTCGATATCGGCGACGAGCGCTTCCATCTCTTCCATCGAGATCGGTCGCTTTTCGCAGGCCCGCATCACGCCGTTCAGCACTTTGTGGCGGTCAAACGCCTCCCGGCGTCCATCGCGCTTTACAACCATAAAAAAGACCTCTTCCACTTTTTCGTACGTCGTAAACCGTTTCTGGCACATTTCGCACTCTCTGCGTCTGCGAATCGCCTGCCCTTCGTCGGTAGGCCGTGAATCGATGACCTTCGTATCCGGATTCTCACAAAACGGGCATTTCATGTACAGGCTCCTCTCTTCGTCCGATGCGCAATGCACACCGTAGCGCTGCTTCAGTGTTAGCGGCGCGCTTTATTCCGAGTCTATAAACTGCTTTTTCGACACGATCAACCGCTCCAGACCTGCGCTTCGGTCGCGGCCCATCTCCTCGAGCTGCTTTTGAAGGCGAACCATGTCGTGGTACGTAAGGTCCGGGTAATCCTGCCGGTCAAATGTCCCTTCCGGCGTGTATCCGTAGTGAAGATCTCCGCCCGGCTTAATCCAGATATCGCTCGTCATCTCGATGCCCTTGAGCATCGTGTCCGCAAGCGCAATGGCATCTGCATCGTCGAGCGCCTCCCCTGCGAGGTACAAAAATAGCGTCTCCTGTACCTGATGGTTCAAAGCGGAATGCACCGGTTCGTATCCGCCGTCCCGATGCCAGTAGTCCTGGATGAGCCATCCTTCTGCGGTTCCATCGCTATAGAAAGAATAGTGATGATCTGCCGCAAATCCCTTAAAGAAGGAAAGCATGCGTTCAGCCTGCCGGAGGAAGTAAGGCTCTCCGTATTTCTGATACGCCTTGACCAGAGCGACCCCCATGTCCGCATTAAAACGCGTGTCGTAATACCCGCCGGGAATGCCGTACTCGTCCCGCAGCCATGCGCTTTCGGGCTCGGTTTTAAAGTATCCCTCTTCTTCCATGTTCAGGCTTGACAAATACAGTTGGATGTATCCCAGATCGTATGAGGCACGATCGTTGCCGAACAGAACGTAATTATACGGAATGTGCACGCCGGGATTGCGCCAAAAGGCGTTTTCCTGATAACCCGAATAGCTTTCGGGTGTGCGGCTGTAATAGCCATCGATTAAAAAGCGGTGATTTTTTCCGTAGGAGCAGCGCTTCCAGAACTCGGAGCTCGTCTCGCCGGTTGCAAAAGTCGCTTCCGGATTCTCCAAATCCACGAGCGGTTCCTTGCTCTCCAGCGTCCACATTTCGGAACGCAATCCTTCTTCCATCGCATAGCCGATTAAAAAATCAAATCCGTAGCCTCTGTGACTCACATAGATGCGGCCCATGGCATCGTCCCGGGCAATGACGTTACCGTCCTCACCGTCGCTGTACGCATACGTCTGATCGAACACGATGTAGGTCTCGTTTTCGATGTTGACAAACGCCATATTTGTCGGAAAGGAAATGCCGCCTCTCAGGCGCTTATTGTAAACCCACTTTTCCGTTTCGGGATCGAAATACGTCACCCAGCCGCGCTTAAACTCGTAATGAATGACGAGTTTGTATTTATTGTATGCCTCCAAATATTCAGAATGCGGTATCATCGTATGCTGGAACACGTCGCCGTTTTCCAGAACGATCTTCGTTTCCGTAACGCTCATGTCTGCGCCGGAAAATGTCTGCGTCGTAAGCGTCGCGCTGCCCAGTTCAACGGTGGAATCCGGATCGGTAATCTCGCGCCTGATGTAACGGTCGCGGACAAACATCTGCTTTTCCAGAAGCGGCGGCCCCTCGCCCTTCGGTTTTTCGGTGCCCCAGCTCTTAATCCCGTCGACGAGCGACTCCCTTGCAAAGAACACGATTAACAGCAACGCAATAAGCGGAATAAAACCGACGAAACTCGAAAGAGCTGCCTTTACTTTCCTCATAATCATCTCCCTGCCCGCTCCCTGCCCACACGCGAGGGCACCATGAAAGGCGTTTCCGGGCAATCAAACGCACCTCTATGATACTATCAAACTTCACTTATTCAAACAAGCTATTCCGTAAGAACGTTTTGCCAGCGCTTCGAACGGTACCGCCAGTAGAACTGGACCGCCTTGAAGCATTCCGACAGATAGCGCATCAACACTGCCTGCCAGAGAGAAAAATCCAGAAACAGCACGCCGATCAGCATGGCCGGTATACCGAACAGCCACGTCCAGCCGACGTCGACGGCCATGATGTACTTTGTATCCCCGCCGCTTCGAAGAATTCCGAAAATGAACAGATACGTCAGGGCGCGCCCCGGAATGGTCAACGCTGATACGAAAAGCGCCGGCATCAGCACCGCTGTCGTCTCCGCGTCAAATGCATACAGATGCGGCACATATGGATTGACAAGCAGCAACAGACCCGACATCGCCACAGTCAGCCCCAGCCCGAACGCCAGAAATCCTTTCGCATCCCGATCCGCTCCGCTCCGATCGCCGCGTCCCAGCTTTTCGCCCAGAAGAACTGCTGACGCATTGCCTAGCCCATAAAATACCGACTGGGAAAACTCGCCCAGGATGTGGACGACCTGATACGCTGCGACAGCGACCGAACTGATGAGTCCGAAACCGGAAAGAAAGATCGCCGCCGCTACACCGTAAGATCCATCGGCCAGGACGATGGGCGCACCGGTGCGATACACCTGATTTCTAAAAGTTTTTGAATAGCTCTTCAGCTCGGACAGATGCGCCGCAAGCGGATGGTCCTGCGACCGGTAGATGTAGGTGAGCATGGCGCAAAACTCAAGCGACCGTGCGATCAATGTCGACAACGCCGCCCCTTTTACTCCCATGACCGGAAAGCCCCACTTGCCGTAGATAAACGCATAATTGAGGACCGTGTTCGTGAGGAGCGCCACAGCGTTGATAGTCGTCGGCCATCTGAGCCTCTGCGTGCACCGGCTGGAAAAGCCCATGCTGAACGACAGCGCCGTCATCACATACGACAGGGAAGCGATGCGTATATAATCCACGCCGAGACTGATCACATGCGCTTCCCGCACGAACAGTCCGATGAGAGCGGCACTCTTCCACTGCACGAACAGCGTCACAACCAGTCCGAACAGCACGATGTTTTTGCAGATGATCCCGAACGTGTGACGGATGCTTTTGATGTCGCGCACCCCCCAGAACTGAGCGATGTACACGCCGCCTCCGGACAGCAGGCCGAAGCACACCATCACAAATACGCCGTAGATCTGGTTGGCAGCTCCTACGGCAGCTAGTTCGTCGGTTCCGACCCGTCCGATCATCAGCGTATCAACGATATTGAGTCCATAGCTGATGATGTGCTGCACGGTGACAGGCAGCAGGATGGACAGCGCTCTCTTCCAGTGATTTTTTCGGTCGAGTTCAACCGCAACCGGATCTACCATGTAATCTCCCGGGAATCTCCTAAAAAACCCTTCCCGCAGTGCGCCCGAAGGCTACCGCTGGAAGGGTCAAAAACAATGGATGTCACCTTGGGTTTTTAGCGTTAGTTAAGCGCACTTTTGGCCCGATCGACAATCTGCGAAAAGCCGGCCGGATCGTGAATCGCCATCTCCGACAGCATCTTGCGGTTGATGCGGATATCCGCTTTGCGCAACCCGTCCATCAGACGGCTGTACGATATGTTGTTGGCACGCGCTGCCGCGTTGATCCGCGTAATCCAAAGCTTGCGGAATTCTCTTTTTCTGTGCTTACGCCCGATGTAAGCAGAGCGCAGAGAGCGCATGACAGCCGGGTTGGCCGCTCGGAAAACCCTGCTCTTCTTCCCGTAGAATCCCTTCGCCTGCTTCAGTACTTTTCTATGTCTTTTTCTGGCGTTTACGCCGCGTTTTACTCTTGCCATGACCTTCTACCTCCTACTTTCCAATCAAAACGCTCTTGATACGCTTGTGATCCGCCTTGCTCAAAATTGCGGACTTGCGGAGGCCCCGTTTTCTCTTCGGCGTTTTCTTCGTAAGAATATGGCTTTTGTAGGCCTTGTTTCTTTTGACTTTACCGGTTCCCGTGAGCTTAAATCTCTTCATCGCTCCCCGATGGGACTTCATTTTGCATTTCGCCATTTTGCTCGATTTCCTTCCTCTTCTCTATTTGATCCCGTTCTTTTTGTTCTTTCTCCCGGTCCTTTTCGGTCTTCGGTGCCAGGGTCATTGACATGTTTCGCCCTTCCATCGTCGGGTGCTTTTCGATCGTCCCGATTTCGCTTACGACGTCGAAAAAGCGCATCATGGTCTCGCGGCCTTTGCTGATGTAACCCATTTCGCGGCCGCGAAAACGCATGCTCACTTTGACCTTATCGCCTGCTCCAAGAAATTTAAGCGCCCGATTGGCTTTTGTGATGAGGTCGTGCTCCTCTGTAAAGATGCCGAGCCGGATTTCCTTGACTTCGACGACCTTCTGCTTCTTGCGCGCTTCCTTTTCTTTTTTCTGCTGCTCGTAGCGATACTTGCCGTAGTCCATGATCTTGCATACGGGCGGAGCGGCATTCGGCGATATGTTCACCAGGTCCAGATTCTGTTCTTCCGCAATCGCTCTGGCCTCTTCGATGCTCATGATGCCGAGCTGACTTCCGTCCGAATCGATGAGCCGCACTTCCTTTGCTCTTATTCGATCGTTGATCAAATTTTCCCTGCTAATTGTTTTGCACCTCCGGTTATTAAAAAAAGCGGTAGCCGAAGCTCCGCCGAACAATCCCCCTGGGGGTACGTCCTATGACCGACCCCAGCAGCGCAAGCCCTGAGGTGAGAGGCGGAACCTCTACTTATTACCGCTACAAAATATCACATACGCTTGACCCTGTCAAGCTTGTTTCAGCGTCAAATCTAATATTCTCAACTCTTTCGATAAGAACATTTGTTTACATCGTTACAATTCTGTGATATAGTATGAGACGAGTAAAATTGTTTTCTACTGTCGTACCTACGGGAGCAAAGCTATGAATAAACGTTCGATCCGAGAGAAGAACATCCTCGAGTACATGCGAAGCGAAATCCATAAAAAAGGCTACCCGCCGACGGTCCGCGAAGTGTGCGCTGCGCTGGGCATCCGTTCGACATCCACCGTTCACAAAGCGCTGCAATCGCTGGAGGAGCAGGGACTCATCCGAAAAGATCCCAGCAAGCGGCGCGCCATCGAAGTGCTGGGAGGTGCGGACGATGTGGCGCCTGCGCGCCGTAAAGGCACCGTGCCGGTCGCCGTACCGGACGTCCAGACCGATGTGACCGCCATTCCGGTCGTAGGGCGCATCGCTGCGGGCACCCCGCTTCTCGCCGAAGAAAACATCGAAGACTCCATTCCGGTACCCTCGCGCTTTCTCGGCAACGGCACGAACTTTATGCTCGTCGTCCGCGGCGAAAGCATGATCGAAGCCGGGATCTTCGATGGGGATTATCTCCTGGTTCACATGCAGAATTCTGCAGAGAACGGAGATATCGTCGTCGCGATGCTCGAAGACATCGAAAGCGAAGCGACCGTCAAGACGTTTTACAAAGAAAAAGACCGGATCCGGCTGCAACCTGCAAACAGCAGCATGGCTCCGATCTTTGCCGAGGATGTCCGCGTGCTCGGCCTCGTTAAAGGCGTATTCCGCTATCTGTCCTGAAAAAACTTTATCTTCCGTTATCAGGGACTTTCGAGTCCCTATTTTTCGTCCTTTTCGTACGGCTCGCCGCTCGCTTTCGGCCCCTGTGCCTTCCCTACGATACCGATCAACACCAGGATGGTTGCGATGTAGGGAATCATGGCGAGAAATTCGGTTGGCGCGTTGACACCGAACGACTGGGCCAGAATATTCGCGGCTGAACACAGGCCGAAAAACAGACAAGCCAGCATCGTCTTTACCGGATGCCACTTTCCGAATACGAGAGCCGCAAGAGCGATAAATCCCTTGCCGGCCACCATCCCTTCGCGGAACAAGCCCACCGTCCCGACCGAAAGCGTTGCGCCTGCAAGACCGGCCAAAGCACCGGAGATCAACACGCAGACCCAGCGCGTCCTGTACACGTTGATGCCGACGGTTTCAGCTGCCCTAGGGTGCTCCCCGACGGCGCGAACGTGCAGGCCCCACGGCGTCTTCCACAGCGTAAAATACGCGACGAACACCATGATAAACGCGATGTAGACAAACGGAGTCAGCTGCTTAAAGAACGTGCCCAGCAGAGGAATTCCCTCCAGAAACTTAAGCGGGTTTTTCGTGAGCATGGCCGGAGCGGTCGGCGTCGATCCGGACCGGTGCCAGATAATCTCGAGTAAAAAAGCCGTAACAGCCGTCATGAGCAGATTGATCGCGGTACCCGCAATGACCTGGTTTCCTTTGAGATTGATCGCAATCGCCGCCAGAATCGCCGATGTCAGCACACCGAACACGATACCTGCGCCTACGCCGAGCCAGGCGCTGCCGGTAAGGTGCGTAAACCAGATCGAGAAAAAAGCACCGGCGATCATGATGCCCTCCAGCGCGATGTTGACGACGCCGGACCGTTCGGAATACACGCCTGCAAGCGCTGCCAGCAGGAGCGGAGTCGCAAGCCGGATGGCGGATGTGAGCAGAGAAATGAAAATCGCTGTTGTCATGCTACAATCCCTCCTGTTCCGTGCGCACCGTGCGCTTGCCCCACTTTTCCTTTATGCGGTCTCCGGCCAGCTTGATGACGAGCGATCCCGCAATGAATACCAGTATGACGCCGGAAATAATGCTTGTGATCTCGCTTGGGATGCCCGCAAGCTGCATCTGTCTGGAACCGTTTTCGAGTATGCCAAACAGGAGCGCAGACGGTATGCAGCCCAGGGGGTGTGAGTTGCCTACGAGTGCGACAGACAGACCGGTAAACCCGTATCCGGGGAGCATCGGCGACTGATTGACCATATAGACGAGTCCGATGATCTGCACCGCCCCGCCCAGTCCCGCAAGTCCGCCTGAGAGGAACATGGCGAGCATCGTATTTTTCGCTTTGCTAATACCTCCGTATTCTGCGGCCTGTGCATTGAGACCCACGGTTCGAATCTCGTAACCGACTGTCGTCTTAAACAGGATATACCACATGACGACGGCCGCGATCAGAGCGATAAAAATACCGGTGTGGGCCGACGAATAGCCGAATGCAGGTACGATCGCTTTCAGCTTGGTAAGCTTCGCAACTTCGGGAACGACGACCGAGTGACCCGCCGGCGAAAGGCCGGCACGCACGTTCGGACTAAGCGGAATGCGCACGAGGTAATTCGCTAAATACAGCGCAATCCAGTTGAGCATAATCGTGCTGATGACTTCGTTAATTCCCCGCTTCGCCTTGAGAAAACCCGCAATGCCACCCCACAGACCCCCGGCGCAAAAGCCGGCGGTCAGTATCAGCGCAAGCAGGAATATCCGGGGCAGGCCCTGACCGAACCACGAGATCGCAATCGCAGCCACCGACGCCACCACGTACTGCCCCTCGGCGCCAATGTTGAACAGTCCGCAGCGAAAGCTGATCGCAGCGGCCAGCCCTGTAAACAGGATCGGAGTTATCTTGTACATCGTTTCGCCGAATCCCGGAATGCTTGCGAGCGATCCTCGAAACAGTGCGATGTAGGCGACGACCGGGTTGTTGCCAGTAACGGCGATACACACAGCTCCAGTAAGAAAGCCAAATACCACCGCGATCACCGGCAGTCTGATGACGCTCCAAACGTATGTAAATTTCTCCTTCATGCGCTCTCTCCTTCAGTACGGTCAGCCGCTGTACGGCCTTCGGGCGAGCCGCCCGCCATCATAAGGCCGAGCATTCGTTCGGTCGCATCGGCCGCATCCACGATACCGACAATCCGCCCCTGATAGATGACCGCGATCCGGTCGGCGAGCTTCATAACCTCATCGAGCTCCAGCGAAACCAGAAGCACGGCTTTGTTGCTGTCTCTCAGCTCGAGCAGGCGCTTGTGTACGAATTCGATAGCACCGACGTCCAGCCCCCGCGTCGGCTGCGACGCGATTAGCAGCGGCGGGTCTTTATAGAATTCCCGGGCGACTATGACCTTCTGTTGATTGCCGCCCGAGAGCGACCCCGCAGTGACGCTTCCGCTCGGTGTACGCACGTCGAACTCCTCAATCAGCCGGTTTCCGTGCTCGACGATCTTCACCGGATCCATGCGCCCGTGTTTAGCAAACGGCGGTTTATAATGGTATCCAAGTATGAGATTCTCGAACAGACTGCTCTGCAGCACCAGACCCCGTTTGTGACGGTCTTCGGGTATGTGGCCCGTGCCGGCTTCGATGACGGTTCTGGGATCCTTCCCTGTGATATCGCATCCGCACAGCGTTACGCGGCCGCTCTCGGTGGCGATCAGTCCCGTAAGCGCCTCGACGAGTTCCTTCTGCCCGTTTCCGTCCACGCCTGCGATGGCCAGTATTTCACCTTCCCTTACATCGAAGCTCACCTGCCGCACCGCTTCAATTCCTCTGTGATCCTTGACGGTCAGCTTGTCTACGTGCAAAATGACGTTGCCGGCCTGTTTTTCCTGCTTGTCAGATGAAAAGCTGACCTGACGCCCCACCATCATCTCCGCGAGCTCGTCGGCCGTCGTATCCGACGTGCGGACGGTGCCGACGACGGCGCCGCGGCGCAGAATCGTCGTCCGGTCGGACATCTCCAGCACTTCTTTGAGTTTATGCGTAATCAGGATGATCGACTTTCCTTCACGCGTCAGATTTTTAAGAATTGTGCCCAGGTCGTCGATTTCCTGCGGTGTGAGCACGGCCGTCGGTTCGTCCATAATCAGGATTTCGGCGCCGCGGTACAGCGCTTTGAGAATTTCGACCCGCTGGGCCAGCCCGACTGAGATATCTTCGATCCGGGCATCCGGATCCACAGCGAGCCCGAAGCGGTCCGACACATCGCGCACGGCCGCCCTCGCCGCTTCCATGTCCAGGATACCGCGGGTGCTCGGCTCGTTGCCCAGCACGATGTTTTCTGCGACGGTGAAGTTCTCTACGAGCATAAAGTGCTGGTGCACCATGCCGATTCCAAGCGCGATAGCATCGTTTGGACTTCGGATTTCCTCTTTTACCCCATCGATGTAGATGTCACCCGAGGTAGGTTTGTACAATCCGTACAGGATGTTCATCAACGTCGTCTTGCCGGCACCGTTTTCGCCCAGCAACACGTGGATCTCACCGCGTTCGACATCAAAATCGATGTGGTCGTTTGCTACTGTCCCGGGAAAAACCTTGGTGATTTGCTTCATCTCCACGACTCTGGACACAAATTTCCCCTGCCTTTCTTCTATAAATCAAAAGATTAAGCCCATCTATGACCTATGACCCTCATAAACAGTCTTAATCCCTCGATTCCCCCTGTGCGCGACCGTAATGACGCGGAGCCGGAAAAACCGGCTCCGCACGCTTTAGCTTTACATTTCAGGTACTTCAAATGCTTCGAATGTGTCGAGATCGTACGGCACGGCGAAATCACCGGCGACGATCTTCGCCTTCCACGCTTCGACCTGTTCCATGATGTCTTCCGGAACATTGCCTGCATTGTCGGAAATGCCCACACCGTCTGCACTCAACGCGTACTTGATGTCGTTTCCGGTGAAGCTGTCTTCCAGCACCAGCTTGATGGCATCGTATACAGCCACGTCGACTCTCTTGATCATGGAGCACAGGACATGGTCCGGTGCGAGGGATGACTGATCCTGATCGACGCCGATCGCCCAGAAGCCCTGCTCGTCCGCAGCCTGAATGAGGCCGATGCCGCAGCCGCCGGCTGCGTGATAGATGACATCCGCACCCTGGTTGTGCTGTGCGAGCGCATTTTCTTTTCCTGCGGCAGAGTCATCGAAGGACTGCGTATAGGCCACGAAGACCTGCGCATCCGGATTCGCCGCTTTGACGCCGGCCTGATAGCCGTACTGGAATTTCTCGATAACCGGGAACTGCATGCCGCCGATGTAGCCGACTTTATCGGTTTCTGTCATCAGTCCGGCAGCTACTCCGACGAGGAACGAACCTTCTTCTTCGCTGAACGTAAGCCCTGCAACGTTCGGTGCATCTACCTGCGCATCGACGAGCGCAAACAGCTGATCGGGATACTGCACGGCCATCTCAGCCAGCACTCCCTCAAACAGGAACCCTACGCAGACGATGAGATCCGCACCTTCTTCCACCGCTGCCGCGATGTTGGGCGCATAGTCGTCTGCCGTCGCAGATTCGAGCACGCTGTACTGAATGCCGAAGTCCTCTGCTGCGCGCAGGATACCTTCGTATGCCAGGTCGTTAAACGACTCGTCGCCGAGTCCGCCCGTGTCGGTAATCATAACGACTTTTTTAGCCGACCCGTCCAGCGTCTGGCCGCCGCCGCAACCGGCAAGCGCGAAAACCATTGCAAGCACCAATAAGACACTGATTACTCTTCTCATGTTTTCTCCTCCTAAGCGGTGAAATAACCCTATGTTGCATTATACAATACCTGTTGATAAAAGCATAGGATTTTCATAAAAATATCTCTTCTCAACTCTTCTTAGCACATCAGACGGCCGTGACCGGATTAAAGCCACACTGTCTCGCATGCTCAACGGCGCGCTCCATCGACGGTGCAGCCGGCACTTTAAGGTTCCGGAGATATTCTTTTCTGACGCCTTTCGGCCGGTATCGAATCAGTTTGTATCCCGTGCGGCCCACGGCGTCCGCACCGGCCGCTTCTCTGATGCGGCAGCAGACCAGTTCGATGCAGCGGAACGCTTCTTCCCCGTCGCCGGTGACGACCGTTCGCACCTCGATGAGCTTCCCTGCGCGGGCAAGCACAGTTACGCTGGCAAGGACCGGGTCAAGCGGAGCCCCCGTAAGCGCTTCGTGGGTGGATTCTCCGGCGGCTTTTACGTCGAGGAGCACGCCGTCGATGACGGGCAGAACGAGGTCGAACGGCAGGCTGCCGTTGCTGTCGAGCAGGCACGAAAACTCTGCGCCGAACCGCTGCTTTGCCAGGCTGCAGACATCGTAGACGAACGGAGCGTGCAGCATGCACTCCCCTCCGGATATCGTCAACCCTCTGATAAAAGGCACGGCCCCGGCTACGCGTTCGACGACCTGTTCCGCCGTCAGTACAGACAGAGATTCGGGGCGAGCCGACGGATCGATCGTCTCTGGATTGTGACAATAGGCGCAGTTGAAATTGCAACCTTGCAGAAAAATCGCCGCACGGTTGCCGGGACCGTCTACGACGCTGTGTTCGATGATCTTCGTAACCGGAGCGGTACGCATGATGCCTGATCCTTTCCGCGCAAACTACAGCTCGCGCACCATCCGTTCCTCCACGCGGCTTCTCTCGACGGACAGCTTGCCGAGCACGACGGTATCGTTGACGACAGCCTGCTTGTTCTTTAGCGCTTCGATATCCGAGCGTTTGACGAGATATCCGGTGATGCGGATGACGTCGCTGTCGGATGTATAGGTGGAAATGTAGCGAACGCCCACCTCCAGAGCTCCTTTGAACACATCCAGCACCGCTTCAGGATTTCGCTGCGCCGTCACTTCAAAAGGAAAGATGTCGCCGGCCCCCGAAGGGAAATACCCGTGGAAACGGCCGGTGTGACGCAGATGCTCGTACAGAGGAATCTCCTCGCCGATGGGAATCCTGGCGCCGGGGCTGATGCCCGAATCGCTGTCGATGCCGACCTGGGCGTGCAGCATAAAGCGGTTTTTGTAAAACGGGCAGTACGAGTTTTCGTGCGCGTCGACGCGCGCTTTGAGCGCATCCATGATTTCGATTCCCAGGTCGTTGGCTTCGGCATCCGGACCGAATCGGGCGTCGCTCCCCTCTTTGGCGAGCAGATCGTTGACCGCCTCGGCCAGGCCGACGAGTCCAAACAGGCCGTTGAAGCGGTCCTTTTTAATCCACCCTTCCTTCACGAGGAAATTCGAAGTAAAAAACGGTGTTTCTTCGACGAGGTAACGGATCTTGTCGTCCATGAATGCGAGAAGCGCATCGATGGCCTCCGGCAGGTTGCGTTCGAAAAAGTCCGCCCGGTTCGCCGAGTCGTACGCGACCCTGGCCAGGATGATCCGGCTGAGCGTGTAGGCACCTCCGGCGATCGGCAGTCCGTTGTAGCAGCTCGCGATACCGTAATCATCTCCGAGCTCGGAGAGGAACATCCGGTGGTTGGCAAAGCTCGGTTTTGCGCAGTCGAGCGCACTATCTGCACACAGCGCGGCAAACTCATCGCTCGTCAGCTCCGGATCGTACAGCAGCGTGATGTTCGGCGTCGAGTCCTGCAGCTCCCGCTCGGCCCGCAGGATCAGCTCGCCCGCACGGCTCGCCGCAGGTCCGATGTTCGCATGGCAAAAGCTGTCGGTCACCGTACGGTCGATGTTGCGGAGAAAGCCTTTGATCAGCGCATAGGCGCGTTCCTCTCCGCTCTGCTCGATCTCCGCCAGCACGAAGGGCTCCAGCAGCCGGTCGATCTGCCCGATGAACACAGGGAAATGCGTAACGGAAGGCACGTGGTGATAGACCGCAAGCAGGCTCATCGTCGCTTCGTGCAGATCTTTAGGCGGATCCAGGCGCAGAAACTCGCTGCCTTGATCGAACAGGATGCGATAATCCGGCAGAATATAGCGCGGCACGTAGGTGACGCGCCCCTCGTTGAGGTCGCACAGCCATCCCTTGTCTTTCAATTCGTAAAACTTTACCGCTGCCTCTCCGGGCAGGTCCAGCAGATCGCGTCCGACGGAGGACAGCGCCATCATCTGCTGCTCGTGCGTGAGCGTCTCATCTTTTATGATGCTCTGTGCGCATTCTCTTTGCTGTTTAAATCTTTCCATACCCTCTCCCCTTTTCATATACATCATATACAGTCTCAGCTGTCAGCAACGGCCTCTTACAGCGAAATCATAAGCGGCACGAGCACGGGAACAAACATCGATACGATGCTCCCGGATATCATCCCGTAAAATATAAATGCCTGGTCACCGGTGACGGCCGTCGCAGCCACAGCCGGATTCATGGCTGCCGATCCTGCCAGACTCACCAGCTCCGGAACCTGAAATCTTTTCCAGAGGACCGGCATCAGAAAGATGGCGCCCAGCTCCCGGAACAAACAGTAGACAAAGGTCGCAATCGACAGAGGCGGCGAATATTCGAACACGAGGCCGGCCGCCAGCGAATACCATCCCATGCCCGACGCGGTCACTAACGCATCCTTGCCGCTGATGGACAGCAGAGGCGCGAAAGCCCAGGCGGAAACCAGCGTACCGGCGACGGTCGCCAGCGCATAGGTAGCGATGCGAAGTCCGGCTTCCCTCAAGTCCTTGATAAAGCCCAGCTTTCCCATCTCGATGCTCGCGACAAACATCATGACGCACAGAAGCACCATAATCGCTGTTGAGCCTACCGCCTCCGGGATATCGATGAGACCGAAATATCCCGCACCAAATCCGGCGAGGATAAAGAAGAGCATGCTCTTAATCATCGGCTTTCTCCTTGATGCGGCGGTCGAACAGTGTACGCAGGAACCACACGGCCGCAAACGAAGCCGTCATGGTTACGACGGCGAGCACGACTCCGACCAGTCCCATGCGCGACATGGAGGCCACGATATCCTCGTTGCCGCCCAGCTGGTGGCCGAGAATGAACAGCAATCCGTACAGCATCACCTGCTGCAGACGCTGCCGGAAGCGGCTCTCTTGCGGGATGCCGGGCACATAGCTCCCGACCAGAATGCCTGCAATCATGATGAGACCGAACACGATAATCAGCATACATGCACCCTTCCTCTGTTGTTCCCTGTAAAAAAAGGCCCTTGCTCTTTTGAGCAAAAGCCTTCGGTTGGTGGGAAGTATTGGACTCGAACCAACGACCTCTTGCTTGTCGAGCAAGCATTCTACCAGCTGAACTAACCTCCCCCGGTCCCTGACATTGTACCGTATGGAGCATACAAATGCAAGTTCAAATTCACAATCTCCGCTCCCAGAGACCGAAGCCTCCAAACGCATCGTACACTTTGACTGCAACGCGCTTGTTGGGCCCCGCCAAAAACTCTGCCCGGTCGGTCATGCCGTTTTTCGTGCGCACAAAGCAGTACGTGCTTTGAAAGTTCTCACCGTCGTAATCCGGGTCGACACACCAGTAATCCACCAGCGAAAGCGGATCGCTGTCCTGCAACTCACCGACGACCTTCCGGTCCGGAGCCGACACCGGCAGGAGAGTGCAGTCGCGCCTGTACGCACCCAGCTGCACGCTGCACAGCAGCCCTTCGGAGGCCGTTTGGCTGATGTGCGCATCGGCGGTTACATCCGCTGCACGGCCCGAAATCTCCGATTCGGAAACGCAGTAGGCAAACGGTGCATCGAGCATCGCAAGTCTCTTTCTGGTGGCGGCCATCGCAAGCGGACTGCTGTCGCAGGATATAAACTGCCGGCCCATGCGATGCGCCACAGCCGCCAGCGTTCCGGATCCTCCAAAATAATCGGCGCACACATCGCCCGGCTTCGTGCAGCTTTCGAGCAGAATTTCCAGGAGCTTTTCGGGCTTCTGGGTGGCGTACCCTGTGCGCTCTCCGGCTGTGCGGCCGACCATATCGACGTCCAGCACATCCTTTTGGTTGACCATCGTATACCAACCGAGCTCATCTTTGTATTCCCGCACGCCCCGGAAGCGATACGGACGGAACGCCCGATTGTAGGATTTTTCTTTTACCGGGTTAAAGTAATGCCGGCGGCCGGCGGCATAGTAGAGAAGCGTGTCGTGCTTTTTGGCAAACGCCCGGCTCGACGCGCCGCCCGATTTATATGTCCATATGATTTCGTTGACGAATCTCGTCTGGCCAAACAGCTCGTCCATGATCACTTTAACGTAGTGCACCGCCCGCCAGTCCAGATGGACGATGATTCCTCCGTCTTCGGCAAGCAGATCTCTCATAAAGAGCAGGCGCAGCGTCAGCATGGAGAGAAATCCCTGCATGCCCCGCCCCCATCGATCCTGATACGCATCGCTGCGGACTCCTGTCACCTTTCGATTGCCGGAGGCAATCCGCACCTCCGCGCGGTAATTGCTTTTGGAATAAAACGGCGGATCGATGTAAATCAGCGATACAGGCCTGCGATCCGGTTCGGCCAGCGAGCAGCGCAGCCAGTCCAGGTTGTCGCCGAGCACAAGCCGGTTGTCGCCGGTTGAACCCATGCGCTCGACCATCCGAAACCCCGGTGTGTCGGCGTCATTTCTCAGCCGCTCGTACTCCCGGCGGCACTCTTCAACGATTTCGGGCAACGAAGTAAGCAGACTCATGATATCCCTCCCGGCGATTGCGCGCCTGTCAAAGGACCACAGCGTACAGAACGATACCCGCAGCGCCGGAAAGAAGCATCACGACGATCGGATGCATCCGGCTCCTGAACAGCAGGTAGGTCGACAACAGGAAAATACCGACCGAAGCGGTGTCCGAAAACGACACGTCCGCAATGCCGCAACCCGCCGCCGCAATCAGCCCCACAACCGCAGGCCGGATGCCCGAAAGCGCCTGCTTCATAAAGCGGCTGTCGCGCACTTTCTGATATCCGATACTGACCGCAAGGGCGATCACAAACGGTATGGCGACGATGCAGACCGTCGTAAGGATCGCTGCGAAGGGTCCGAGCAGCCGGTAACCGACAAACGTCGACGCATTGACCGCGATCGGACCCGGAGTCATCTCGGCGATGGCGACCACGTCGGCAAAATCGCGCGCGGTAATCCAGCCGTTTCGATACACCAGCTCGCTCTGCAGCATGTGCAGGATCGCGTACCCGCCTCCAAACGACAGGGCACCTGCTTTCAGGAAAAACAGGCAGAGCTTACTGAGCAGATCCACGGCCGTTCTCCTTCTCCGCTTCTTTTTTGAACGAACCGGCAGCGATGCCTGCGAACGCAGCTCCGGCGATTACAATCGCGTGAGGCACGCCCAGAAAGCGAACCGCAGCGAACGTCGCGAGCGCAAGCGCAGCGTTGAATGCGCGTGAAATCTGCGCCCTGCGCGCAATGCGGACGGCGGAGTACAGAATGAGCGAGCAGACAGCCGGGCGGGCGCCTGCAAAAAATGCGCGGACCCACGCATGCTCTATCGCACCGGCAAACACCGACGAAATGGCGAGGATGACGATGATCGACGGAAGCACCGCTCCCAGAACCGCCGCGCACGCTCCGGGAATTCCCCGTATCCGGTATCCCATAAATGTCGCCCCGGTGACGACGAGCGGACCGGGCAGACCGTTGACCAGCGATATGGCGTCCAGGCACTCCTCGTCCGTTAAAAGACAGTGTTTCGTGAGTTCGGCCTGCAGGGCCGGCAGCATGGCGTACCCGCCGCCGATCGTAAACAACCCAATCTTAAAGAAAATCGCAAATATACTCCAAAGCATCGATGACCTCCCTCATTTATCATCAATAATATCACATTTTGCTTGCATCGGCTGCAGGTAGCGTCGTAATATATAGATAATCGACATTGTACCTGAGCGGCGCGCATGCGCCAACCTGCGAGGAGGAAATATGAGTAACGTACAAAACAATCCAACGATTACCGACCCGATCATCGAAACCTACCGCTTTATGATTGGACACAGGGCGCTGTGGATGTATCTGATGCTCAAGGAAGCGCAAAAAGCGGGCCTCAGCGATGCGTTTACAGAAGATGCGATCTACCGCTGCGGCATCATTCACGGAGAAGCGACTTCCGTGCCGGCCGGGACGAAAAGTTTAAAAAACCTGATGAAGGAATCGTTTAAGGAAGAAGTCGGACAGAAAGTCTTCGAAATGAACGTCGTCGAATGCACCGATGATTATTTCGCTGTCGATTTCAATTACTGCCCGCTCGTGGCCGAATGGCAGCGCCAGGGAGCGACGGACGAAGAGCTGCCCAGGTTGTGCGAGTTGGCCATGATGGGCGACCGCGGCATCGCCGAAGCGTACGGGTGCGACCTCGAACTTCCGCAGACGATCGCAGAGGGAGCGCCGACGTGCCAGATTCGCTTTATCAGGAAAAAATAACCTTACCGCAATAAAAAAAGAGCCCGCAGGGGGCTCTTTTTTATCCGTCAAATACTTTGAGAAACCAAACGATCATCCTCGCGGTAAGTCCCCATATCGTAAATCCTTCGTAATTCCAGATCGGCACGTTGCACTTGCCCTTGAGCCAGTCGTACTTCTGCGGCGCATCCACGACCATGTCGTAGGGGAAATCTTCCCCTATGTCCGGCACCACGTCGAAGCGATATACATACGGCGGATTTTCCATAAAGAAACGCACCGGAACGAGAAAGACCTGCTCGACTTCGTCCTCCTGAATATTCAGCTGCGAAAGTGCGGGCTCCTCGATGCGACCGATATACGTGTGAATGGTCACATCGGTGTAGTTGTGCAGCGTGTCGAACGCGCCGAGCAACTCGATGCAGGACTGCGGCAGGCCCAGTTCCTCTTCTGTCTCCCGCAGCGCCGTCTGCGCCGGCGTCTCTCCCCGGTCGATCCTGCCTCCCGGGAAACAGACCTCTCCTCCCTGGCGAATGCCGTTGGCCCTCTTCTCGAACAGCATATACAGCCCGTCTGTCTTCTCTACGAGCGGTATCAAAACCGAACTCGCTCTTTCCACTTCGATGATTCCGGGCGAACGCCCGCAGAGCGTCTCCCGGATATTTTTGAGATTCATGTATGACTTCCCTGTTTAGTTTAAAATTTTATATTGATGGATGTAGCTTCCCAGCGCATCGATATCCTGACTGATGCTGACCACAAAATCCGGCCCGTACTTTTCCGAGATGCTGGCCAGACGCATCAGGAATTCTTCGAGGTCTTCGAGCTTGACATCCGCGTGTTGCAGAATGCTGTCGATAAAAATCAGTTCGATGTCGTGATCCTGACTGATGATCCCATAGAGGAAACCGATGTACTCGTCGATATTCGTAACGTGTTCAAAGTCCTCCATGCATACGACGCGTATGCGGAACTTCAAATCGTACATCAGCCTTTGATTCTTGTTGATGAACACGACGCTTCCGTTCACCTTATCCAGACTGGCGTTCGCCATTTCGACCATCTTCTTCGTTTTACCGCTGCCTTTGTGACCGATAATTAACTGCACCATGATAATCGCCCCCTTCTTTGAAAAATATCTGCGCGGCGGCCTGTAGCCTGCCTCTCTTTTATTATACATGACCCACCCGCAGGTAACAACCGGAAGGCGGGAATTTACAGCGTGTTTCGGCGCAGCTGCCCGCACGCGGCGTCAATGTCGCTTCCAAGCTGTCTTCGGACCGTCGCCGGGATGCCTTTTCTCTCGAGCGTTTCGGCAAATCGGACAGCCCGGTCTCTGGAGCTGCCTGCGAGAGCGATGTCGCTGACAGGGTTGAGCGGAATCAGGTTGACGTGACACAGCATGCCCTTTAACAGCTCAGCAAGCTGCAGCGCATGCGCGTCGTCGTCGTTGGCGCCGCTGATGAGGGCGTATTCAAACGTAATGCGCCTGCGGGTGCGCTCCGTATACGTTTTGCACGCTTCGATGAGTTCCTCAAGCGGCCACGCTTGAGCGACCGGCATGATCGCCAGCCGCTCTTCCTGCGATGCGGCGTGGAGCGACACCGCCAGACCGGCCTGAGGGAAGTCGAGAGAAAACTGCAGAATGCCGGGCACGAGTCCGCAGGTGGATACCGTCATGTTGCGATAGCTCATTCCGATGCCGTCCGGGTCGTGCATCGCGTGTAAAAACTTCGACACTTCTCCGTAATTGTCGAACGGTTCGCCCATGCCCATCAGCACGATGTGGCTGACCGGTTCGCCCGTCTTCGCCAGGCACGCCGTGTACTGGTACAGCATTTCCCAGGCCGCCAGGTCGCGGATTTTTCCGTCGATGCCCGAAGCGCAGAACCGGCAGCCCATGGCGCAGCCGACCTGCGTCGAGAGGCACAGCGTGTTTCCGTAACTGTATTTCATGAACACCGCTTCGACCTTCTGTCCGTCCGGAAGGCGAAACAGAAATTTTCTCGTACCGTCGCTTTTCGAAACCTGCTCGCGCTCGACTTCAAGCGTCCCGAAGGCAAAGCACTCCGAAAGCGCATCCCGCAGGCGGGCCGGAAGATCCGTCATGTCCCCGACCGACTCCACGCCCCGGGCCATCCAGCGGAATACCTGCTGTTCTCTGTAGGCCGGTTCGCCTAGCGAGCGGAAAATCTCGCGAAGCTCTTCCCTCGTGTGGTCTTTAAGATCCTTCATTGCGTTGCAGCTTTTCATCGACCGCCTTCTTTTGTCTTGCAATCTCTTCTTCTTCCAGCTTTGCTCCGGTCGGAGTTGCATTGGCACCCATCGTGTTGAGTCGCGCACTTCGAATCGTCAGACCGACGCGCATGAGCGCTCCGACCATTTCGTCGAGAGGAATCAGCGCATCCAGGCCGGCCATAGCGGCGTTGGCGCATACGAGCGCCGTCGCCGTGCCCGTCATGTTTCGTATAAAGCAGGGCACCTGCGAAGCTCCGCACACAGAATCGCATACGAGTCCGAGCAGGCTCTGCAGCCCCAGCGATGCGGCGTCGCATGCATTTTGGGCATTTCCGCCCATGAGGCTTGCAAGCGCACCGGCGGCCATGCCGACACCGCAGCCGATCTCCGCCTGGCATCCGTACGCTCCGAAATAGTCCGTTTCCGCCATGAAGACGCCCATGAGTCCGGCGACGAGCAGCGCACGAACCTGCTGCCCGCGCGATAAATCCATCTGTTTCGCAGCGCCCAGAATGATGCCGGGCACGACACCCGAAGCCCCTCCGGTCGGAATGCACACGATGATGCCCGAGCTGTTGCTGTACTCCTGAATCGCCAGTGCGACCGGCACGGCGGTATCGAGAATCCCGCCGGGAACCTGCGAGCCGCTTTCGTAAAACTCTTTCACCTGAGGCGCCCGACAGGGCACGACCGCATCCATGTCGTTGCCCGGGCGGTATCCGCCTTCGATGGATGCAAGCACGATATCCCACAGCTTGTCCGCATAATTCAGGACCTGCTGCTGCGTCCAGCCCGACAGGGACATCTCGTAATCGACAGCCGCCTGCCACACGGGAATGCCTTTGCCGTCCGCATAGGATACGAGCTCGGCCGGCGTCAGAAACACCGGCTTGCGGTGACGGGAAATCGAAACGGCATGTCTCGGCGACGCTGTACAGACGGAGCGGACACCCTGTATGCCGCGAAGGGAGGCGAGCAGCTCCTGCGAAGGTTCGCCGGTGAGCTTGATGTCGATCATCGCGCAGCCTTCGCCCGGGCTCGACTCGATGCGCTCAAACCCGGACACGAGAGTGCGCGCTGCGCTCTCGCATGCGCTCTGTGCATCCGGGTCACAGAACAGCAAAACCTCGTGGTGATAGCCGCGCGTATAAAACGGACATCCGTCCACGGAGTCGAGATAAAATCCGCCCCCGCCGACCGAAGCGCCGCAGAACGTCATCGTCCTGCCGCTCACAGACGACGAAAGAACCAGCCTCACGTACTCAGAAGGATCCGGCGGAAGCTCATCCAAAAAACGGTATTCGATCTCGATGCCCGCCTGCTTTGCATCTTCGTAGGCGTTCAAAAAACGCGGGTGATCCGGCTCGCGGCCCAAAAGACCGCCGATAAATGCAAGGTCGCTGCGCATCCCGAAATAGGTAAACGTAAAGGCGCCGCCCGACGACATCTCGATCGCCGCCTTTGTAACGGGCTCACCGAAGAACTCAAGACAGGTACGCGCAATGCGGAACGGCCCGGCCGTATTGGAGCTCGATGGCCCCGGTGTGACCGGTGCCAGGGATTCATTGAAAATGCTCGGATAGGTTTCCATTTTTGCTCCTTTCTTTACTCTTCATTTCTTTTATTCATGCTCTCAGACGCTCATACGCAGGCGATGAACATCTCCAGCGCGACATCTGCCGGCATCCGGCCGCTTTTGATCTGTACTTCCAGCTCGTACGCACCCGCCAGATTTTTTGCAAGCGACTGCGTGCTTTGACCCTTCGCAGTTTCCAGTGCTTTGCGAAGCCGGAACGGATGGACGCCCATCACCGTTGCCAGATCTCCCGGATTCTGCCCCTCATCGATCCGTTCCCGTGCAACGAGCGTCATTTCGAGCTGAGAGCAGATCAGGGCAATCATCCGGAACACTTCGCGGTCTGCTTCGGAGGGAAGCAGTCCGCTGCGGTGCTGCTTCCAGAGCGCCAGTGCGCGGGCCTTGTCGCCCGAAAAAGCCGCTTCCAGCAGAGCGAATGCGTCGCTTTGCGATTCCGCTGCCGTAACGGCATCAAAGTCATCGGTTGTAATTTCAGTTCCGGCACTGTAGGCAATCGCCTTCGCCAGGTCGTTCATGAGGTGAGTCAGCGTGTATTCGGATCCCTTCTGCCCGTACCCCGTCCGGTCGATCAGAGAATCGATCGCCTGCCGGGAGGCGTGCTTTCCGGCGGTCTTGAGTTGCTTCTGAACAAACCCACGTAAAATCGGCCGGTCGACGGCCGAAAATTCCAAAGCGATCCCAGCCTCCCGCACCGCCCGGTACGCCTTTGTGCGCTTGTCGACAGCCTCCATTCGAAACAGCAGCAGCGTGGATTCCGGTACAGAAGGCATGTAATCCGCCAGCTGAGCGTGATCGTCCGCCTCGGTCCCCCGACCGCGCGACGTTCCGAATGCTTCGCAGTCATCCACGATCACGAGGCGTCGCTTCGACATCACCGGAAGCGTTTCGCAGGCGGCAATCAGCTCCGCCGTATCGATTCTCCGCTCTGAAAAAACGATGCGGTCCAATGCGGCCGCCGCGGGGTGAATCAACGCATTTTCGAGCTCTTCGCCTGCCCAGCGAATCAGGTAATCCTCCGGCCCGTACAGCAGCATGACCGATGGAAATCGATCCGATTGAAGCATTTTTTGAAACACGCGAAACGCGTGTTCTTCTCCTCTCATTGCGCCTCCTTCTTGCGAATGATCCAGCGCACCTCGCGGCGGGCGTTTTCCAGCACATAGCTGTCGACGGCTGCCGAACGAAGGCACAGTGCACCGTGCAGGTCCGTTCTACCGACCATTATACCCGAGTTCTCCAATAATTCAACGACGCGGGGAGCCGGATGCCCGTACGCATTGCTCCGGCCGCACGATATGACAGCGTAAGCCGGAGCGGCGCGTGCAACGAATTCCGGACCTGTCGATCCGTTGCTCCCGTGGTGCGCGACTTTGAGAATATCGCAGCGATATCCGGCCGTCATCCGCATCTCTTCTGCGCGCTCGACGTCTCCGGTCAGCAAAACATCCACACCCTCAATCGACAACAGCAGCACGAGGCTCTTGGAATTCTCGCCTGCGGAAGCCGTTACGGAAGCATCCGGCCAGAGTACCCGAAACGACACATCCTCCCCGAGTGCGACCGTCTGACCTGCTGAAAGATAGACGGTCCGGGAGCGCCGGATGGCGTCGAAGCGGTCCGGGTTGAATCGATACGGCTCCGGCACGGCGAGCACATCGACAGGCATGCGGGCGGAGAGCTCCTCTACACCCTTTTTGTGGTCGAGATCGGCATGCGTCACAAACGCCAGGTCGATGCGCGTAATGCCGTGTTTCAGAAGGTACGGCTCGAGAATCGTACGGCCGACATCGGTGTAGTAATGCCCTCCGCCATCAACTAAAATATTGTACGGACCGCTCCGTATGTGGATGCAGTCCCCCTGCCCCACATCGAGAAACACGACGGGCGGCGCGTCGTATTTCCACGGAAGCGGCGAATCGCTCAGCCCGGCTGCGTACGGAAGCACTGCGGCCGACAGCAGGCCGGCCGCAGTGACCGCCGCAAGCGCCGCGTGCTTTTTCCTGCGAATCAGGATATGCCTCATCTCCGAGAAGTAAAAGAAAAATCCTGCGTAAAATACGGCCACAAGACCGATGGGCGGAGCCGGGCACAAGCCAGCCTCCGCATAAAGCCGTCCGGGGGCGGAGAGCGCAAGAAGCAGAGATGCCAAAGCATCCACCGTGCCGGCGATTGCAGCAAACAACCCTTCGAACACCGCCGTCTCTGCACCGGTGCGAACCGTCACGATGTCGGAAAATACCGAAATGAGGAACAGCAGAAGACCCGACGGCAGCATGAGGCCGGCCAGGAAGAGCGCCGGCGGATTGACGAGCAGTCCGACCGGGGAAAACATGAGGAAATGAAAGGCCGTGAGCGGTGCCATGCCAGCCTGCACGACGGCGCAGGGCGCAAGCACGCTCCCCGCCTTTCGGATCCATTCCTTTTTCCGCCGGTCCGCCAGCTCGCGGATTTTCAAATCCACAAACGGCAGAGCGACGCCCATGGAGTAGACGGCGAGGAAAGAGAGCTGAAAACCCGCATCGAATACGTGGAACGGATTCGCCGTCATCAGCAGCACCGACACGGCGGATGCAGCGCTCGTTAAATCGTAGCGCCTCCGGAAAAGCACCGCCAGCATGGACAGGCCGGCCATACCGGCTGCACGCAGAACGGAAACAGAGAAATTTGCCAGAGCCGCATAGGCGATGATGCATGCGGACGCAATCCCGTAAGCAGCGCTTCGGCTCCGGCGTTTTACGCATGTAAGAACAACACCGTAGAGCAGACCTACATGCAGACCGGAAACGGCAAAGAGATGGCTCATTCCACTGTAGCGAAACGCTTCGCTGATGTCGTCAGCCATGGCGCTCTTTTCGCCGAACAGAAGACCGGCCATCAGAGAAAAGCGGTCGGGATCCATGCGGGCAGCCGCCAGATCCAGAAATCGGCCCTTTTGTACGGCAAGGGCGTGCATCACCGGACGCCGCACCTCGCCTGCATCGAGTCGATAGCGCGACACGCGGCACAGCGTCCGTATTCCTTTGCTGCGCAGGTAGAGCGCGTAGTCGAAACCGCCCGGATTGCGTCGGCCGGACGGCAGGGACATGCGGCCTTCGAAAGAAATCCTGCGACCCGCCATGTCGTACGCTGCAGAGCGATCTTCGCTCGTGTCCGCGGCATCGAGCTGTACGAGTGTCTTGCTCCGCAGCGGTTCGTACGGCCCTCCCGGCGGCCCGCACCGGTCGACCCGAAGCGTCAGGGCAAGCGCATGCTCCTTAATCTCAACCTTCTGCACGATGCCCGAAAGGTGCGCCACGCGTCCGTCCCATGCACACAACCCGTCTTCGGTGTCCATGTGGTGACTCATGCCCAGATATCCGCATGCAAAAAACGCCAGCATCGCAAGCGGAAACGCACTCCGCAACAACGCAGCACGATACTTCTGCACAATAAAAACACCTGCGCCGAGCAGGCACAGGTGTCTGTAATCGATGAACCCGTAGTACGCTGCCAGGATGCCGAAAGCTTCGGCAAAGCAGAAGGCGGTCAGCGGACGGCGCATGGCCTTTCCTCATAGCTCCCGTACCAGGGTATCATAATTTACATATATTGTCAATTAATGTGATTCGTCCTCTGTTCCGCCGGTACCCGGATCGTCTTCGCCCTCCGATGGGCCATCTCCATTGCCGTTGCCGTTTTCTGAACCGTTGCCATTTCCCGAACCGTTGCCGTTTTCGGAGCCGTTCGGGGTCTCCACAGGATCCATATCCAGTGGGTTGCTTCCCTTCTGTTCGGAGGCGAGCGGCGATACGGGATAGAACGCCGGGTCCGGGTTATGTACAGGACAGTAATAATCCGGCGCATCGTAAATGGCGTCCGGTATCGAGCGAATGCTCACCGAGGACATCGGATATGTCGCCAGCGTCTTTTCCCACGACATTCCACCCGGCCTTATAACGGCGAGCTTGTTGACGGTGTGCGTGCAATACGGGGTCGCAAGATATCCGGTTTCGGCACACACCGTAACGGTGACGTGCGCATCATCCTGCTCCGAAGGAACCGTTCCCTTGATGAAGATGTCGGAGACGAGCGTCCCCCTGGTGTCTGCCTGAGACAACGAGGTCGGCAGCTTTCCGGATATGCGATCCACCGTCGCGTTTACAAATTCGCCCTTCATAACGAACTCTTCGCGCGGTATGTCCGCCATCACGCGCTGCATGATCTTCGACCAGAGCGCCGTCGCCGCATCGCTTCCGCGGTTCAGCGGAATATTCACATCGTTTCCGACCCAGATAGCGGCCGAATACTGCGGCGTCAAACCGCAGAACCAGATGTTGTAGCGCTCGGATGTCGTTCCGGTCTTTCCTGCGACCGGTTGTGCGCTGATCCTTGCACCGCTTGCAATGCCGTTTGTGACCGTCGTCTGCATGATGTGCGTCATGAGCGAGGCGACGGATTCGTCCATCACCGTGCGCGTGATCGGTGTTTTTTCCAGGAGCAGGTCCCCGTTGCGGTTCAGGACACGCGTGTAACACACCGGTTCGATATACGTGCCATCGTGCCCGAACGTGGCGAATGCCGCCGTCATCTCCAGCGTCGAAATTCCTTTTGTCATGCCGCCGAGCGCCAGGGCCGATGCGTTGATATCGTTGACCTCCCCGCTTTCCACAACCGTAGTGACACCCATGTTCGTAAGAAAGTCCACGCTCATCTTCGGATCGAGCTGCATCCACGTGTTGACAGCGCAAGCGTTGATGGACTGCTCCACGGCTCTGCGGAGCGTATTGATGCCCGTGTATCCTTCGTACCAGTTTTTCGGCCAGGCCTGACCGCCGTATTTCATGGGGATATCGTCGATGGGTGACGCCGCCGTCCAGTTGCCCACGCCGTCGACGGTGCTCTGCAGAGCGACCGCGTAGACGGACAGCGGTTTAATCGCCGAGCCCGGCTGCCGCGCAGCCAGCGCCCGGTTGTACAGCTTCCTCCCCTGCATGTCGCGCCCGCCCGCCATGGCAATGATATGACCGTTGCGGTGATCCATGATGACCATGGCCGACTGAGGCTGGATGACCGCTTGCTTGAGCGTGTAATACTCGCTGCGCAGCACGAGCGTCCCGTCTTCGTTCTTCAAAAACGCTTCCGGCTTGTCTTCGAAGTAGGCAGCGCTCAGCAGGAGGTTTCCGTCTTTATCCCTGTCCTTGTACTCCGCCGCGACGTTCCACACGCCGCCGGCCCGGCTGTACAGTATGCCGTTGATGGTCTCGTACAGGTCCTTGAATTCCACGCTGTAGTCGGTCTTACCCTGGACGCTGGTCTTGTAGATGTTGAGCCGGTGGCCTTTGTATACCGTCAAACTGCCGTCGTCGTTCCACTTGAACTCGCTTGCGGACATCGTAAAGTCGCCGTTTTCGGCGAAGAAATTCTGCATATTGTACAGCAGAACTTTTCCCGTACTGTCTAGGATGTTGCCGCTCTTATCCTTCGTCGCATAGCCGATGGAAGGAAAGTTGGATGTCTTGGCATACTCTTCTTCGACGATTTTCTGTTTCTTAAGCGACAGCGTGCTGTAGATCTGCAGGCCGCCGTTGTAGACGAGGTCCAACGCCTCTTCTTCGTCGATACCGAGCTTGCGCGACAGGTCTTTTGTCACCTGATCGACGACGTAGTCCGAGAAAAATGATGAATCGTGCGCAGCGAGTATACCGGTACCCGGGTTGATGGAATCCCGGATCGACGTTTCCATCGCCAGTTCATATTCTTCATCGTTGAGCTTTCCCTGCTTGTGCATCAGCTTCAACGTCAACTGCATGCGGCCCTCGGCGCTCGAGTTGTAATATGTCGTCCAGTTGTCGTCCTTTTCGATGATGTCCAGCGCTTCGAAGTCTTCGACATCCTCCGTCGCGATGCGCCGGACCGGTGCGTAACCCGGACTCTGCGGCAGCGCCGCCAGCATGGCGCTCTCCACGAGAGTCAGATCTTCGACATCCTTTGAGAAGTACGCCTGAGCGGCTGCCTGCACTCCGTTGGCGTTGAAGCCCAGATAAATCGTGTTCAGGTACGCTTCCAGTATCTGTTCCTTGGACAGCTTGCGCTCCAGGATCACCGTATAGTAGGCTTCAAGAATTTTCCGGGTCATGCTGCGCTCGCCCTTGCGGTCCTGAATGTACAGGTTCCTCGCAAGCTGCTGTGTAATCGTGCTCGTCCCGCCGATGCGGTTGCCGCTTTTGACACTGTCCCAGATGGCGCCTCCGATGCGGATAAAGTTAAATCCGTTGTGAGTCCAGAACGTCCGGTCTTCAATCGCCGTCACAGCGTCGACGAGGTGGTCGGGGAGCTGCTGAAACGATACGTTCGTCCTGAGTGCATTGCCCGTAAAAACATTGTCGATGACTTGTCCTTCTACATCGTAGATCACCGAGTTTTCGGACAGCAGATCGTAGATGTTGTCCGGATTGATGGAAGGCGCATCCTTGATCGCAAGCAGAGCCGCACCGCCGGTCGCAGCGATGACAACCGCCATCACAACGAGCGCAGCGCGCGCCGTTTTCTTCCAGTTGATCCGGTGCTTCTTTTTTCCTCTTCGGCTCCGGACCGCGCGGATCCACGTCGTGGCCCGCCTCACGGATGACGGAGACATTGAAGCTGCATCGGCCTCACCGGCCGAAATGTCATCCGCGGGCTCCTCGAACAGATCCTCCAGCGTCAGCGGGGTATCCTCTTCTGATAGCAGCGGAGCGCCCTCCTCCGGCGTCAGCGGGGCTTCCTCACCCGTCGCGGGCGATGCTTCCGCCTCGGTGGCGGCCACCCGCTTTGCGCGGAACGCTTCTTTGATCTTGTCGAATTCCTCCAACACGACCCTCTCTTTTTCTATGCTGTATTTGTCATCCATTGTCATACTCCATAAAAACATGATCTGCGAATGCCACGGGATCGAATGCATCCAGATCCCCGATTCCCTCCCCGGTTCCGATAAACTTGACCGGAAGGTCGAATTCATCGGCCAGCGTAACGACGATACCGCCTTTCGCCGTTCCGTCCATCTTCGTGAGGACGATGCCCGTGATATCGGCCGCTTCGTTGAACTCGCGCGCCTGGGATACGGCATTTTTACCGGTCGTAGCATCCAGAACCAGCAGCGTTTCCCTTCCGGCTTCCGGAAACTCCCGTTCGATGACGCGCGACATCTTGGCAAGCTCGGCCATGAGATTCTTCTTCGTCTGCAGCCGGCCGGCCGTGTCGCAGATTACGACATTCGTACCCCGGGCTTTCGCCGCAGAAATACCGTCGTACACGACAGCGGAAGGATCGGCACCCTCCCGGTGTGCGATGACGGGAATCGATAACCGCTCCCCCCAGACAGACAGCTGTTCGGCTGCCGCCGCGCGAAACGTGTCGGCGGCGACGAGCAGGACACTTTTACCCTGGTCCGCATACAGCCCCGCCAGTTTGGCGATCGTCGTCGTCTTCCCCGAACCGTTGACACCGACGACGAGCACGACCAGCGGGTCGCGTTCGTCCATGCGGTGACGCTCTCCCTTGTCGAGCATCGACGCAGTGCTGTCCCTGATTTCCCTTTTTATAGAAGAGGCGTCCGTCAGCCGGTTTTCCCGTATGGCCCGCCTCAATCCGTCGATGATCTTCTCGGCCGTCACAAGCCCGATATCCGACGTAATCAATATCTCTTCGAGCTCTTCAAGCATATCTTCGTCCGGACGCGGCCGGAGCAGAAGCACCTCTTCGATCCTCTCCTGCATGCGGCCGAAGAACGAACCTCTTTTTTTATCTGCAAGCATCTGCGATCTCCTGTAACTTCCTACATCTCGAATGAATCGCCAAGCCTCAGCGAAAGCACCCTGGAAATGCCCTGTTCGGGCATCGTGATGCCGTACAGCACATCGGCGTACTCCATCGTCGCCTTCTGGTGCGTAATCAGAGCAAATTGCGTTTTTTGAAACTTCCGAAGGTAGCGCGCGAAGCGGTCGATGTTCGCATCGTCTAAAGCCGCTTCCACTTCATCCAGGATGCAGAAGGGGGTCGGCTTGGCTTTTAGCACGGCAAACATCAGCGCGATCGCCGTCATCGCCTTTTCTCCGCCCGAAAGCAGGTTGATGTTCTGCAGTTTCTTTCCGGGTGGCTGGGCCTCGATTTCTATGGCCGATTCCAGCGGAGCATCCGGATCGGCCAGCGACAGCCTCGCATGCCCTCCTCCGAACAGCTCGACAAATACCTCTTCGAAATTGTCGACCACCGCGTCGAAACTCTCCTTAAACTGTCTGCGGATTGTGGCATCCGTATCGTCGATAATCCCGGTCAGCTCGCTGATGGCCTGCTGCAGGTCCTCCTGCTGTTCCGTCAGAAACTCGTAGCGCTGGCTGACCTGTTCGTACTCGCTGATCGCACCGATGTTGACATCGCCCAGCGCGCGCATGCGCTCCTTGATCTCGCGCGACTCGCGCAGTGCCCTGGACATCACGAACTCGTCGGCTTCGAACTCCATCGCCTGCACGTGCGAGAGCTCGAACTCGTCCCACAGCCGCTGCTTGAGCGTTTCCACCTGCGTTTCGAACTTCACCTGGCGGACTTCCGCTTCCCGCTGCTTCAGCTGCAGCGCATACAGCTCTTGTTCGTGCGCCAGGCGCTGCTCTTCCAGAGCATCGGTTTCCCGTAGACACGCCTGCCTCTGCTGCTGCAGCTCCGCAAGGCGCTCCGTCAACTGTGCGTGCTCCTTCTCCAGATTCTCGGCCGGAACGCTGTCCGCATCCGAGGCCTGCACCAGAGCCTGCATCTCTTCTTCAATCCTCCGGCGATCTTCGCGCTTGCGGCCGATTTCCTCGCTCAGCTGATGCAGACTTTCCTCGACGCGCCCCCACAGCGCATCCGTTCCGCGGATGCGGGCGGCGACGTCGCTTAAGACGATCCGGGCTTCCGTTTCGGCTTCGGTCACGGCCGCAAGATCCTTTTTGGCCTGTTCCGCATCGTCGAGCAGCGCGAGGATGCGCTGATCGGCGCTTTGAATGTCTCGCTGTACGCCTTCGGTTGCGCGCTGCAGTTCCTGCACGCTTTGATCTACGCGCTCAATTTCGCCGAGCACGTCTTCGCGTTCAGACGCTCTGCGCCTGTGCGTCAAAACAGCCTGACCCGCAAATGCAGTCAGCTGTTGAATTTCCGATTCTAAAACCGCGCAGTCCCGTTCGAAACCGCGCAGAGCATTCTCCGATTCGAGGATGCCTGCTTCTCCGTCAGTCAGACTCCGCTGCGCCTCTTCGAGAAGCGCCCGGTCCGATTCGATGTGCCCTTCCTCGAGCTTTATGCTTTCCACAAGCTCCTGAATCTCACCTTTGCGAGACAGGATCTCTCCCGCCCTGTTGCGCAGGCTTCCGCCCGTAATCGATCCGGAAGGGCTGATGACATCGCCCTGCAGCGTCACGAAGCGGAACGCACCGCCGAACGCTGTCGACATGGCCGTAGCCCGATCCAGGTCGTCGCACAGGACGACGCGCCCGAGCAGGTAGTCCGCCACGTGCTCCATGCCGGCAGGCACGCTGACGCGATCTGCCGCAATACCCTGAAACCCGGCGGCCTGCGCCATGCGCGCGGGAACGTCGGGACGGCCGGCGCGCAGACTCTGAAGCGGCAGGAACGTCAGCCGGCCGGCTTGATGATCCTTCAGGACTTTGATTGCCTTTCTGGCGACCGCATCGTCCTCGCACACGACGTGGCCGAGCGACGCACCGAGCGCCGTCTCCACCGCAATCTCCAGTCCTTTGGGAACCTGAAGGAGGTCTCCGACCACACCGGTGATGCCCCGCAGGTTCTGCTGCATCAAAAACCGCACGCTTCCGCTGTAGCCTTCGTACGCGCTTTCCAGCTCCTCCAGGAGCTTCAGTCGCATGGCCTTCCGGCCGACGGATGCAATTCGTTCGTTCAGCGTCCGCCCGATGGCTGCGGCGCGTTCACTCTGCTCCTCGACCGTTTGACGTCCGTCCCGCACGGCTTGTTCCGCGCTTCGGCGCAGGTTGTCTTTCTCGCTCCATGCGCTTTCGGCCCGGCTCAGATCCTCGGCGTACGCCCGGTCGTCGGAATCCGATCCGTCCTGCTCGGAGTCGAGCAACGACAGCCTTCTGGCGAGCGTCCCACGCAGCTGCAGCATGCTTTCGGCTTCGGACTGCCCGGCAGCCTTCCGCCCTGTCAGCTCGAACAGGAGATCCTTTTCCTTCGCCAGCTTCTGCTCGAGTTCGGCGTACTGTTCGGCATGCGCCCGCGCAATGCGCTCCTTTTCGCGCAGATCTTCCTCGAAATCGCGCTGCTCCCGGGCGGCTTCCTCCCGGGCAGCCTGCACTTCGCCTGCGGCTTCGCGCTCGCGTTCCAGGCGCTCTTCGAGCACTCTTTGCTCGTCGTCTGTGCGGTCTGCTTCTCTGGCAAGCGCCGACAACCGTTCCCTTGCAAGCTCCCGCCTGCTCGAAGTTTCGTGCATGCGCTCGACGAGCGCCGCAACTTCCCGGCGCGCCGCTTCGCTTTCTTCTTCTAACTGTGTCGCTTCCGCCTTTGTCTGACGGAGCCGCGCATCCACGTCCTCCCGGTGCGCTTTCCTCTCCTCGATACGCCCGGCAAGTTCATCGAGCTCCTGGTGGACCGCGTCGATCTTCCCCGAAGCGGATTCCATGCTCTTGAGTGCGATGTTGACTTCGACCTGCTGGTAGCGTTCGCGCAGAACCAGGTATTCCTTCGCCTTCTCGCTGTCTTCCTCCAGCGTGCCGATCCGCCCGCCTATCTCGCCGATGATATCGTTGACCCGGTCGAGGTTGGACGAGGCGCGCTCGAGCTTTCGTTCGGATTCTTCCTTTTTTGTCCGGTATTTGACAATGCCCGCCGCTTCTTCGAATATCTCCCGCCGGCTTTCCATCTTATTGCTGACGATGTCCGCAATCTTGCCCTGCCCGATGATGGAATATCCTTCGATGCCCATTCCGGTGTCCATGATCAGTTCGCGGATGTCCCGGAGACGGCACGGCGTCTGATTGATCCGGTATTCGCTGTCACCCGACCGGTACATCCGGCGCCCGATCACCACTTCTGCAAAGTCGATGGGAAACGTGCCGTCGCTGTTGTCCAGCACGATGGCCACTTCGGCCATCCCCTTCGGCCTGCGGCTCTGCGTTCCGGAAAAAATCACCTCTTCCATCTTGCCGCCGCGCAACATCTTGGGGCTCTGCTCGCCGAGGACCCAGCGGATCGCATCCGAAATATTGCTTTTCCCGCTGCCGTTTGGACCGACGATGCACGTGATGCCTTCCGTCAGTTCGATCGTTACGGGATCTGCAAACGATTTGAATCCATTCATTTCTATGCGCTTAAATATCAACTGCCGTCCCTCTGCCCGCCTTCGAGCGCCTGCCTGGCCGCGTCCTGCTCCGCTTCTTTCTTGCTGCGTCCTGTTCCTATGGCCAACCGCTTTCCGCCCGCGTTGACGGATACGGTAAAATGCTTCGCATGGTCGGGACCCTCTTCGGACATCGTTCGGTAGAAGGGTTCTCCCCATCCCCGGTGCTGAATCCGCTCCTGCAGCTCGGTCTTGTAATCCGAGAACAGTTTCCCTTCGAGCGCCTGAGAGATTGTCCGGTCGAGCAACCGCAAAACGACGGCTTCCGCCGCCTCCATCCCACCGTCTAAATATACTGCTCCGATCAAAGCTTCGAACGCATCCGCAATGATGGAAGGCCTCTGCCGTCCGCCGCCCAGCTCTTCGCCCCGGCCGAGCAGGATGTATTCGTTCAGCCCGAACTCTCGGCCTGCCGCACTCAGAGACTTTTCGCACACGATCAGCGCGCGCAGACGCGTCAGATCCCCTTCCTTCTTCGACCGCTCCCTCCTGTACAGATGCACGCTGATGACGGCATCCAGGATCGCATCCCCCAGAAACTCCAGCCGTTCGTTTCCGTTGGACGGATTCCCGGTTCTCTCGTTTGCGTAGCTTGCATGCGTAAGCGCCCGCATCAGAAGAGCGCGGTCATCGAACGTATATGCGAGAATTTGTTCGACCGCACGGTCATTCATCGGACTTGCATTCCCCGCGCTCACCGGCCGCCACTTCCATCGCGCAGCGGATCCGCGCCGGCAGATCGGCTGCCGCCACGACATTGGCCTGGATGATGGCATTTTCGACAGAGATCGCATTGGACGATCCATGCATTTTAATCACCAGACCGTCGACTCCCAGAATCGGCGCTCCCCCGTATGTGGAATAGTCGAACTCTTTTTTGAGTTCCCGGAGCTTGCCGGAGAGCATGGCAGCGCCCAGCTTTGCCGTCAACCCTTCCGTAAAGCGCTTGCGGATGTTCTTCAGCAGCGACCACGCGAGGCCCTCTGTCAGCTTCAGCACAACATTTCCGGTAAATCCGTCGCATACGAGCACATCCGCCGCTCCGGTGGGAATGTCACGCCCCTCCACGTTGCCGATAAAGTTCAGACCGCTCTGCTTTAACAGCTGGTAGGTTTCTTTGAGCTGAGCCGTCCCCTTCCCCTCTTCCGTGCCGATGTTGATCAGTCCTACGGTCGGCCGCTCCACCCCGAATGCACTCTGCATGTACATGCTTCCCATGTGGGCAAAGCCGATGAGGTTCGTCGGCTTACACTCTGCGTTGGCGCCGGCATCCACGAGCAGCGAAAAGGCTTTTTTCTGACCGACGAGCGGGTAGACCGACACGATCGCAGGACGCTCCACGCCCTGGATGCGCCCCAGCCTCAGCAGGCCCGCCGCCATCAGCGCTCCGGTGTTGCCCGCGGAAAGCGCCGCATCCGCATCGCCGCTTCGCACCAGATCGATGGCCTTGACCATGGACGAGTCCGGCTTGCCGCGCACAGCCTGGATGGGGCTGTCTTCGTTGCCGATGACATCCTGAGCGTGCACGATGTGGACTTTACCCGGGTGCGGGTATAGACCGCCCTGATCGATTTGAGCGGAGATGACCTCGCGGTCTCCGACCAGTATGAGTTCCGCATCCGTGTGCGTTGCCGCGTGGAGACACCCCCGGATGATTTCGCCCGGCGCGTGATCTCCCCCCATGACATCGATCGCGATTTTCATGTCAGCCTCTTTCTCCTGAAACAGCGATTTGCTACGATATTTCCTCAATCGGAAAATCATCAAATGCTATCATAAATAGGACCAAAATGCAAGAAACGGCCGGTCTGCAGCCGCCGATTCCGCTGTGTGCTTCAGTCGAATTCGTATTTCATCAGTCTGGGAAAACAGTCCTTATTAAACTGGGGGCAGGACAGACAGTCAAACAGTCCTTCCGGCACATCCCGCTCCGTCAGATAACGGAATCCGCGGGCTTCGAAAAACAGCGGTGCCCGTGCCACAATCCAGATCTCTCTTTCTCCCCGCCGCTTCGCTTCGTCCATGACGAGTTCCAGCAGGGCGCTGGCCACGCCGGTCCTGCGATATTCCGGCTCCACGGCGATGCCGTTGATGACCGTTCGCCCCAGTCGGCCGGCAAGCGCCACCGCACCGATCAGACGCCCGCCGCGATCGTCGTCGTATGCGGCGTAGGCCTTCTGCAGCGTCGTGTGACCGCCTGTAAATTCGTCGTCGGCCACTTCGATTTCGTTTTGCTCGAACGTATCCACCAGCAGCCGGGTATCTTCGGTTTCTTCGTATCGGATATTCATTCCTTCTCCTTCTCGCAGCGATGCTGCTCCCGGATCGCGCTGATAAAATACAGCGATCCGGCGAATAAAAGACAATCGTATATCTCTCTGCGCTCCATCGCGTACGTCAGTGCTTGCCTCGCATCGCCCGGCAGCACGGCGTCTCCCCCGAGAGAGCGAAGCACGGCATACAGATCCTGTGCCGCCGCCTTTCTCGGATTGTCCGGTTCGGACAGCGCCAGGTCCACGCCGAGTTCGAGCGCGCTTTGCAGCATGCGTTCAATTTCCTTATCTCTGAGTATTCCAAGCGTCAGCAGCGTTTTGCGGCCCCGGATCAACGGCCGGATGCTCCGGCAGAACGCTTCCATTCCGTCTGCGTTGTGCGCTCCGTCTATGAGGATGAGCGGATCGCGGCACAGCGTCTCCATGCGCCCGGCGTGGACCGCCTCCGCAAGACCTTTGCGAATCGCCTGCTCTTCGAGCTCGACGCCGCAGTCCCTCCTCAGCACTTCCAGCGTGCAAAGCGCCGTCGCCGCATTTTCAATCTGGAAGACCCCGGCAAGCTTTATGCGCATATTTTCGTAGAGCTGACCCAGGACGCTGAGCGAAAACAGGCTTCCTTCCAGTGTGGATTCCTGCACCCGTGCAGGCGAAGTTTCCTGCTCTGCATCGTAAAAGGCGCTTCCGCACGCGAGCGCTTTTCCCCGTATCACTGCGCGCGCAGCCTCATCCGCTACGCGACAGATGACCGGACGGCCGGGCTTGATGATCCCTGCTTTTTCCGCAGCGATCTCTTCCAGCGTATCGCCGAGATAGTCCGTATGGTCCAGCGAGATCGATGTGATAACCGATGCGAGCGGACTGGACAGCACGTTTGTAGCGTCGCCGCGCCCTCCCAGGCCCACTTCCACAACGACAAAATCGCAGTTCTTTTTTTTGTAGTATAGAAAAGCCATCGCCGTGATGACTTCGAATTCCGTAGGTGCATCGCTGCCGGTGCTTTCCATCACTGACACCGCTCCGAACACCGCGTCGGCGATGTCGGCCAGCTCATCGCGGCCGATCCACTCTCCGCAGCACTCGATGCGCTCGCGGAAATCCGACACGTACGGCGACGTGTACAAGCCGACCCGGTATCCCTGCGCCAAAAGCGCTCCGTACACAAACTTGCTCACCGACCCCTTGCCGTTTGTGCCGCCGATGTGAACGACCGCAAGATCTTCCTGCGGATCTCCCAGCAAATGAAGCAGTTCCCGGATGCGCGTCAGCGTCAGCTTGTTCCCGAATCGCGACCGTTCGTGGATCAGCGAGAGGGCTTCTTCATATCTCATTTACTGCAGCTTCCTCTCGACATCCGGAATCCGGGCAGCGATCCGTGCAAGCACGTCCTCTGCATCGGCCAGTTTTTCCCGCTCCGCTGCAATGACGCGCTCGGGTGCTTTGGAGACAAAGGCCTCGTTTGCCAGTTTCGCCTGCAGCCGCTCCACGTCGCCTTCCAGGCGTTTTTGCTCGCGCAGCAGACGTTCCAGTTCCGCGCGATAGTCCAGCAGGTCGTCGAGCGGTACGAACAGCTCGACGTTCGGCAGCGTTGCCGACATGGTCTCTTCCGGTACCTGCGCGCGGTCCTGCACGATCCGGATCTCCGAAACGCCCGCCAGCGCCCGGATATAGCCTGCGCCGGCTTCGATCCTCTGCTGCTCCCGTCCCGATGTCACAACGACGAGCGTCAGCTTTTTCCCTGCAGCAGCTTCGGCTTCTGCGCGGATGTTCCGAACAGCCCGGATCACATCCTTTGTAAGCTCCAGCGTAGCCACCTCTTCCTGCGCATCCATCTCTTCGTGCACAGGCCAGCTTTCGTGCATTAAAAATTGTTTTTCGCGGCCCTCCCCGGGCAGGAAGCTCCAGATTTCTTCCGTGATGAACGGCATAAACGGGTGAAGGAGCTTCAAGAGATCCGAAAGCACGCGAATCAAAACATAGCGCACCACCGCCTTGTCCGATTCGTCCTCCCCGTACAGCCGCTCCTTGACGAGTTCGATGTACCAGTCGCAGTATTCATTCCAGATGAGTTCGTTCACCTTTTGGGCGGCCAGCGCAAATTCGAACTTCTCCATATTCGCGGTGATGTCAGCAGCCGCCTCGTTTGTAACGGACAGAATCCAGCGGTCCTCCGGCCGGAGCGTCGCAGCGGCTTCCTCTTCGCCAGCAATCGGGTGAAACCCTTCGCTGTCCCGGAGGTTCATGACCACAAACCGGGAGGCGTTCCACAGCTTGTTGGCAAAGTTTCTGGCCGATTCGACCTTTTCGATCTGAAAGCGCATGTCGTTGCCGGGCGAAGTGCCAGCGAGCAGCATAAACCGGAGCGCATCTGCCCCGTACTGCCCGATCATATCCAGCGGGTCGACGCCGTTGCCGAGCGACTTGCTCATCTTGCGTCCCTGTGCGTCGCGTACCAACCCGTGGACGAGCACGTATTCAAACGGGAGGCGACCCGTCGCCTCGATACCGGCAAACACCATGCGGGCGACCCAGAAGAAAATGATGTCGTA
>LSQX01376779.1_pt1 | contig 60332 bp, 52 predicted proteins | sample 654561 | NCBI WGS metagenome assembly LSQX01 (sample SAMN04489861, study PRJNA283612) | anaerobic digester metagenome | isolation source: 4 biogas reactors fed with cattle manure at either 37C or 55C with and... | place: Denmark: Kongens Lyngby | collected 2014
TTTAGATCTCCCCCTTGGGTGTAGTTGAGGTAGGCTACCCCACCCCTCTCAATGGGGAGAGCGCGGTAAGGGATTGTAAAAGTTGTTGGAAATTCATCCCCCCGCCCCTTCAAAAGAAGCCCCCCGGCAAGGGTCTCGCCCCATCCTCCCCCTACCATAACCCCCTCACTAAATGAGGCTCCGTAGAGGGTCGCTTTAGGGAGAACTAACGAGAAGCCTCCCATATAGTTTTTAGCCTCCCCCACCTGAGTGTAGCTCGCTTTTAAAGGCTCCCCTCCACCCCCTTTGTGGGGGGAGAGGGAGAAGCCTCTCTCAAAGAGGGGGGCAATTAGGGGATTATGTTCAAGGTTGCCCCACACCAGAGTCAACTTCTCGCTCAAAGGGAGATTTAAGGATAGCGACCCTTTAAAATTAAGGAGGGGAAATTCTTCCTGATAAGCAAGTTCTAGGGCTACCCCCCCCTTCAAAGGACCATAATCGAGGCGTGGTGGGACAACCTTTAAGCTAGAAGACCCGACAGAGGCTTGCCAACTACCTGACAGGGGAGCAACGATTGTAAAAAAAGAGAGTATTACAAGTAAAAGGTGTTTGCCCATAATCAATTAGAGGACAATCACCCCCTTTTGCTTCAAATCGATTGATTTTATGTGTTTAACATGGCAAAATGCTTTTTGGTTATTTTAGCCTATCTTTTTAAGTTCTTAGGAGGCCTTCATGGTAATTCTCACCCTTAATTGCGGTAGCTCGTCCGCAAAATACCAAGTGTACGACTGGGAAAAGAAAAGTGTACTAGCTTTTGGTGTCGTCGAGCGAATCGGTCTAGAGTATTCGGAAATTGAGCACCGCAGTGCCAATAATGGGCTCCACAAAGAGAGAATTTCCTCCCCGACTCACCGAGAGGCGATTGAGTTTATAATTAAAATCTTGGTTGATCCTGTTCATGGGGTAATTAAAGATATTAAAGAGATTGGTGCGGTTGGGCACCGTGTCCTCCACGGTGGAGAGTATTTTACCCAATCGGTATTGGTTGACGACGAGGTGGTGGCCCACTTAAAAGAGATTATCCCCTTAGGCCCCCTCCACATGCCTGCAAATATCATGGGGATTGAAGCAGCCCGTAAAGTGATGGGAGATATCGACCACGCTATTGTAATGGATACTGCTTGGCACCAGACGATGAAACCAGAAGCCTTTTTGTATGCCACCCCCTACGAGTGGTACAAAAATTACAACGTACGTCGCTACGGCTTTCACGGCACCAGCTTCCTATACACAGCTAAGCGGGCAGCAGTTCTCCTCGGAAAAGATCCAAGTGAAACTAACTTGATTATCTGCCATATTGGTAATGGTGCTTCGGTTTCAGCTGTTAAAAATGGGGTTGCTGTCGATACCAGCATGGGACTCACCCCCCTTGAGGGATTGGTGATGGGCTCTCGCTCTGGCGATATGGACCCAGCAATCCTCCCCTTTATCATGAACCGTACCGGCATGAGTGCCAACGAGATGGATAACGTCCTCAACAAGCAGAGTGGATTAGTTGGAATCTGCGGAATGAGCGACCGCCGTGACGTTAGAGATGCCGCTGAGAAGGGCGATGAGAGGGCCAAATTGGCTATTGAAATTGAGTGTCACCGCCTCAAGAAATATATTGGGGCTTACGCGGCAGAGTTGGGAAGGGTCGATGCCCTTGTCTACACCGCCGGTGTGGGTGAGATGGCTCCCCATATTCGAGGGAAAGCTACCCAAGGACTCGATATCATGGGAATCAAACTAGATGTTGAGAAAAACCTACTGGCAACATGCCGCAATGCTGAGTTTGAAATCAATACAGAGGATTCTCCTACAAAGATATTTGTAATTCCTACCGACGAAGAATTGGTGATGACCGAAGATGCCTACGCCCTCATGAACGGAACCTACGATGTTCACACCAATTTTGTCTACTCTTTCCAGAGTAAAGATTATGTCAACAAAGCGCGCGCTGAGGCCCTCAAAGAGGATTTGAAGAAGCGTCCTGAGCTGAAAGAGATCTTTGCCCTCCCACGCTAAGAACGGCTTTTCTCAACAAAGGCTATAAATTCTTTAATTAACTCGACGGAGAGCTCAATTGAGAGCTTTCCCGAGTTGATTGTTAAGTCGTAGTTACAAGCGATCCCCCACGTTCCAGTGGCGTAATAGTCGTGGTATTTCTTCCTCTCTTTGTCGTACTTAGAGATGTTTGCTAAAGCCTCTTCATTTGAAATATTTTCATATTCAGCTATTCTATGGGCTCTAACCTCTTCAGAAGCATGAATAAAGAGGGAGATGTGGAAGGGGTGGTCTTTGAGGATGTAATCGGAACACCGTCCAACAAAGATTGCGGGTCCCTCATCGGCCAGTTGCTTTATAATCTCATACTGTGTCAAAAAGAGGGTGTCGCTAAGGGGCATATTGTAGATAGAGGTGGAGGGGTGACCAAAAGCGGGGACACTTGAGGGGGGAGTATAAAGGAAACGACTGGTCGCCCTTTCGTCTAAGTTCTCCAACACCTGTTTACTCATACCACTTTTTTCAGCAGCCAAGGTGATTAGGGCGCTATCGTAGAAGGGAACCTTTAACTCTTCAGCAAGTTTACGACCCACCTCACGACCACCACTACCAAACTGACGACTAATTGAAATAACCGAATTTATTCCCATAAAAGTCTCCTCACCCCCATTGTAATACGAATAGGGGGAGAATTAAAGGGTTATTCATCGTGAAGATTGGCAGATGGGTATTTTGGTTCGCTGGTGGTATGGAGTCCCAACTTCCTCAGTCCGTTGGCATCTCCAATTGTGGGGAGGTGGGTTAGATGCACCTCACACCCGCTCAAATTGGGGAGCTGTTCTAAGGCGGCTTGGGCTGAAGGGTTTATCGGGGCCGACATTGCGAGACAGATTAGGGTCTCGTCAAGGTCTAAAGAGACCCGCTTGCCACTCAAAATATTCTTCTTTAAGAACCTAATCGACTCAATAGTTTGCTTGGGAATTAGGTCGATATTCTTAGGGATTCCAGCCAATTTTTTAGCTGCGTTTAAAATTAGAGCTGAAGAGGCGTGGAGGGTCTCCGAATTGGAGCCACTCACTAGAGAGCCGTCGTGTAGCTCAATGGCAGCAGCACACACAATCCCGTCACGCCCCTTTCCCCGAACAACAGCCCTTTTTAGGGCTTCACTGGCAGCTGGGACACACTTTCTCATCTCGGTATTTAGGTGAAGCGACTCTAAGATAAGCTTCACCCGTCCAATCGCATCACTACTGCCAATCCCCTGCGCATAATCACAGGCGACAGTGTAGTAGCGCCTAATTATCTCTTGTGAGGCTGCCTCACGTACCGCTTCATCGTCGACAATCACATCGCCACAACGGTTAATCCCCATATCAGTGGGAGATTTGTAGAGGGAAGGAAGGCCGGTAATCTTCTCTAAAATCCGCTTTAAGACGGGGTAAGCCTCCATGTCACGGCTGTAGGAGACGGCCTGTATACCATAGGCTGAAAGGTGGTAGTGGTCGATTTGGTTGGTATCGCCAAGGTCGGCGGTTGCCGTCTCGTACGCTTTGTTGACAGGGTGATCAATGGGGAGGTTGTAGATGGGGAAGGTCTCAAACTTGGCATAACCACTCTTTATCCCATGGCGGTAGTCGTGGTAGAGCTGCGAGAGGCAGGTAGCCAGTTTACCACTGCCAGGACCGGGAGCTGTCACTAAAACAACCGGTTGGGTCGTCTCGATGTAGGGATTGGCGCCATAGCCGGCATCGCTCACAATAATGTCTATATCGGAGGGGTAGCCATCGGTCTCTTTGTGGATATAGGTCTTAATTCCCCGCCGGTTGAGCCGGTTCATAAACTGGACAGCTGAGAGCTGACCATTGAAGCGGGTTATAACCACCCCTTTTACCGGTAGCCCCCACTCGCCAAAATCGTCAATCATTTTGAAGACGTCGGTGTCGTAGGTTATACCAAAATCGCTCCTTATTTTACGTCGCTCAATATCGTCGGCATAGATACAGACTATGACATCAATTTTATCTTTTAGGGATTGAAGAACGCCCATTTTAACATTGGGGTCGTAGCCAGGGAGGACTCTCGAAGCGTGGTAGTCAAAAAGTAACTTGCCACCGCACTCTAAATACAACTTCCCTTCACAGAGTGCTAAGCGCTCTAGAATGGCCTCTCTTTGCTCCTTAAGGTAGCGTTCATTGTCAAATCCCATAGGTCTCAACTCCTACTTAAATAGAATCGCCTTGGCGATTTCATCACTCAACTGCTTCGAGGCAAGTTTAGTTACAATAGCGAGGGCAAACTCAACGGCACATCCCGCGGCACGGGCAGTAATTAGATTACCATCGACACAAACTCGCTCATCAGAGAACTCAAAGTTAGGAACATACTCCTCAACTCCAGGATAACAGACAGCTTTGCGCCCCTCAAGGAGACCAGCTGGTCCTAAAACAACGGCTGGGGCAGCACAAATAGCGGCTATAAGACCCCCTGAGTTGGCTATGAGGAGCATCTTCTCGTTAATTGCCCACGATTCAGCTAAGTTTTTTGATCCTAAGCCCCCTCCCGGGAGGACAATTGCCTTAAAATCGACGCCCACCTCATCAATTAGAGTGTCACAACATACTTTAATCCCGTGGGCCCCCTCAATCTCGAGTCCCCCCACCCCAGCTACAACAACATCCCACCCGGCACGGCGAAAAATATCGATAGGGGTAATTGCCTCAATCTCCTCAAATCCGTTGGCCAAAGGGACCAATACTCTAACTTTTTGACTACTCATCTTAAACTCCTAGCTCTCGCTTACCCGCTTTCAGCGTTGCATAGGCTCTCTGCAACACCTCAACAGTCTCGTCCCACCCCATGCAGCCATCGGTAATTGAAACCCCGTAGGCTAGTTCAGAGGGGTCATCTCCCAAGGCCTGACATCCGGAGAAGAGGTTACTCTCCAACATAAAACCCCGAATCTCTTTATGGCCCCAAATCACTTGATCTATAACGGCCCTTAAAACCCTCTTCTGCCTCCCCGGAACCTTGCGGGAGTTGGCGTGTGAACAATCGATTACAATTGAGGGGGTTAAGTTCATCTTCTCCATCAACTTTGAGGCAACCTCAATCTCCTCTTCATAGTAGTTGGGAGCGTGATCCCCCCCCCTTAAAATGAGGTGGGCACAGTCGTTACCGGTGGTGCGGTAGATAGCCAAATTCCCCTGCTTGTCGACCCCTATAAAGGCCGCCTTCTCCTGAGAACTCTTAATGGCATTAATTGCGGGGGCACACTCGCCACTGGTGCTATTTTTAAAGCCAATGGCCACCGACATTCCACTTGCTAAGGTGCGGTGGGTTTGACTCTCGGTGGTGCGGGCTCCCACAGAGCCCCAACTCAACATCTCGTCTATATATTGGGGGACAATGGGGTCGAGCATCTCACACCCAACCGGCATCCCCAAACTTGTAATATCGATAAGGAGTTTACGGGCTAAGGCAATTCCAGCCTGAATATTGTAGGTACCATCGAGATAGGGGTCGAGAATGAATCCCTTCCACCCCCCAATTGTGCGTGGCTTTTCAAAGTAGGTACGCATCACAATATAGATCTCATCAGAGAGCTCATCCGCTAGTGCTTTGAGCTTCTTAGCATACTCAACAGCTGCCTCAGGGTCGTGAATTGAACAGGGGCCAACGATGGCCAAAAGGCGTCTATCGCCCCCTCGAATAATATTGTTGACCTGTTCACGCGACTTTATAATCGAGTTGGTCAACTCAAGTGAGACCGGATACTTCTCCATTAGGGAAGCTGGACTCTCCAGCGGTTCAATACTATCAATCCTAATATCTATATTCTTAATCATTTCATCCTCAATCTTACCTTTGTGACCGCATTATTTCAATTGGGTAAAGGCTACTCTTGGTGTTGCTCTTTTACCCCACCCTTTAGGGCATAGAGGTAGCGCTTAATCTTTAAGGTCGGGGTGCGCTGGAAAGGCTCCTCTTGGAGTTCCACCACCCTAACATGGCTATGAGAGCCCAGCTGTTGGTTTACCCCTTTGCGCAAACTGCTTAAATAGATTGCTGCCTCCTCTTTTGCATCGACCAAAGACATTTTAAGGTTTTCACCCATCAACTCAAAATTGAGCTTAATCATCGCCACTAAGCCCCCCTCCCCGTCGACAACTAGAGACTCTTCGACAAAGGGTTGGTTATTAAAGAGCTGCTCAATAAATTCGGGGTAGATATTCTCCCCTGATGGGCCCAAAATCATAGTTTTGCTACGCCCCTTAATTGTCACCCTGCGTCTATCGACCTCACCTAAATCACCTGTCCTAAACCACCCATCAGCTGTAAAGGCCTCTTTAGTGAGCTCCTCCTGCTTATAGTAGCCCTGCATTACATTGGGTCCTTTAGCCAAGATCTCCCCCCCTTCACCGATCTTGAGGGTGACTCCTTTGAGGGGATAGCCAATTGTCCCCACCTTGGTCTGCTTAGGACCCGCGCCTGCCAAAAGGGGTGCAGTCTCGGTGAGACCATACCCAATTGCATAGGGGAATCTTGCCTCTTTGAGAAATTTCTCACACTCTAAATCGAGAGGAGCTCCCCCAATACCAAAGAATTTGAGTCGCCCCCCAAAGGTGCTGCGTAGTTTTCTCCCCACCATCCGGTTAATAAGCACCCTAAAGAAGGGGGTTTTGTACCGTTTTGCTATAGTCTCATTCCCCTCTATTTCAGCAATTACCGAACTCTTGTAGACCTTCTCGATTAAGAGAGGGACCGAAAGCATCACATGGGGCCTCACCCTCTTCATAGCCGGCATCAGGAGACTTGGTGAGGGGGGACGGTTTAAGTAGTGGATATGGCAACCACAAAGGAGGGGTAGCAGGAACCCAATCGTAAACTCGTACGAATGGGCCAAGGGGAGAATCGATAGAAACTGCATCCCTGTTTTAACTTTAAAGAACTGCTTAACACTAGCAACAGCATTGCTCGTCAAGTTTTTGTGGGTGAGCATCACCCCTTTGGGTTCCCCTGTGGTGCCACTGGTGTAGATGATTGAGGCGAGGTCCTCCTCTTGGGGAGATCTTGACTCAACTTTCTTATGTTCAATTTTTGTCCGCAAGGTATCAATGCCGGCCCCTTCACTAAACTCCTTGACACTCCTAAACTCTTTGGCAACTGCGTGGGGAACATAAAAAAGGTCGTCTAACCTTATTAAAATATTCTCCTCTTTCGTGTTTAGGTCCCCAATCTTGGGGTAGTGTTTACCCGCTACAATAGCGACAGTGACACCACTGTGGATGAAGATCTCTCTAATTTCAGGCTCTGAGAATTCGGGCAAAATGGGTAAGGCGACACAACCCGCTGAGACAATTGCTAAATAGGCGATAGCCCAATTAATTTGGCTCTCCCCCAGTAGGGCGATATGGGTCCCCTTCTCGACGCCCTTATTAATTAAGAAGGTCGCGAGGGCATCAACCTTCCGCTTTAAAGCAGTATAAGTTAGCCCATCCTCTTCACTACCAACTGTACTAAGTGCTAATCTTTGGTCAAATTTTTGAGTCGAACGCTCAAGGAGATGCCTAATCGTGTAGTTGTCCAAAATTTCTTTCATCTTCTCTTCTCCTAATTTAGAGTGTCCCGTTATACTGCTCTCCATTGTGGCAAACAACCACCTCACCCACCCACTCCAACTTCTCGTCACACTGCTTTAAAACGACCTTAGGGTGGTTATTGGTCTTTGATAGGTGGCATAAATAGACTTTTTCAGGTCCCCTTTGAAGGGAGTTGAGGAGATTGATTGCTTCGCCGTTAGAGAGGTGCCCCTGCTCCCCTCGAATCCGCTCTTTAAGGAAGTAGGGGTAAGGCCCCCTCTCCAACATCTCCTCATCGTAATTGGCCTCTAAAAAGAGGAGGTGGGTCCCCTCTATTTGGGCCACCATCGCCTCATCCCAGAGGCCAGTATCGGTCAAAATTGCAAGTTTCTTCCCCCCTACCTCGATGGAGAAGCCGACCGAATGGGGGCTGTCATGGTGGGTTTCAAAGGGGGTTATAACAAAAGGGGGGAGAGAAAAACTTACCCCCGCCTGAAAGGTTTGTAATTGGGGAGGTGGAATATTTAATTTAACCACCTCTTCTAGCTCTACCACCGCTTGATTAACAACTACCGGCTTACCGCTTTGGCGGGCAAAAACCCCTGCCCCTCGGGCATGGTCGGGGTGGAGGTGGGTTAAACAGAGAGCGCCAATTTGGTGAGGGGCATAGCCTGCAACCTCTATACGCCCTTTCAGCTCCTTATAAGAGAAGCCCGAGTCGATTAGAAGGGCCTCCCCCCTATACCCAATGAGATAACTATTTCCAGAGGAACCACTCCCTAAAACAGAGTAGCTAATCATCTCTCCTCCAGAAAGGAGGGGTCAAAGCCGACGACAACCCGTCCCTTCCGCCTCAAAATAGGGATTCTTAAAAGATTGGGGTGTTCTATCAGCTCTTCTTGAGCGTCGTAAACACGCCACTGATACCCCCCCTTCTTGTAATGACTAGACGCCTCATCAATGAGAGAAGCGGGGTCAATTACACTAAATATATTGTTGTATTCCCCCGGAGAAAGGGGACGACTATTGAGGTCGACAAATTGGTATTCTAACGACCGTTCTTGACAAAAGCGTAGGGCTTTTCTGGTCTCAGCACACCCTTTTCTACCAATAATCTGTACCACTATAAATCTCCTTTATTATGACAATCATAATGAGAATGTCAAAGAACGTCCACTACCCTCAGGTTGACAAAAAAGGGGCAAAAACTAATAATAAGCTCCCAAAGAGAGGAGTCATCTATGTACAACAGAATTTCCCAACTACTTAAAAAAACAGTAACCGACGAGCTAGTAACCGTCGAGGGGTGGGTGCGTACCAAAAGAGAGAGCAAAACTGTCTGTTTTCTCGAATTGAATGATGGCTCATCCTTAAAGGGGTTACAGGCAGTTATCGACTTAGAGACCTTTGCTGACAAACCCCTTTTAGCCAAAATTTCAACGGGGGCAGCTGTGTCGTGCCAAGGGAAATTAATCCCCTCCCCCGGCGGAAAGCAAGCTGTTGAATTAGCAGTCGATTCGCTTACCCTCCATGGAGAAGCTCCAGCTGAGAGCTACCCCCTCCAGAAGAAGCGCCACACCCTAGAGTACTTGAGGGAGATTGCCCACCTTAGACCCCGCACTAACACCTTAGGGGCCGTCGCTCGGGTGCGTCACGCCGTCTCTTACGCTATCCACACCTTCTTCAACGAGCGGGGGTTCTACTATGTCCACACCCCTATTATTAGTACAGCCGATGCTGAGGGGGCGGGTGAGCAATTCCAAGTCACCACTCTCGACCTCAACAATGTCCCTCTCCTTGAAGAGGGGGGTGTCGATTTCTCCAAAGATTTCTTTGGCCAAAAGGCAGCCCTCACAGTGAGTGGACAACTCCAAGGGGAGGCCTACGCCTTAGCCTTGAAGAATATCTACACCTTTGGCCCCACCTTTAGGGCTGAAAACTCCAATACACGCCGCCACTTGAGTGAGTTTTGGATGATTGAACCAGAGATGGCCTTTTGTACCCTCGAGGGGAACATGGCACTGGCAGAGGAGTTTTTGAAGTATATCTTCTCTTATGTCTTAGAGAACTGCGCTGAAGATATGGAGTTCTTCTCCACCTGGATTGAGAAGGGGGTGGCAGAGACCCTCCAGAAGGTGATTGATTCTCCCTTCGTTGAGATGAGCTACACCGATGCTGTAACTGAGTTGATTAAAAACAATGCCAAGTTCGCCTTCCCTGTCAAATGGGGGAGCGACCTCCAAACAGAACACGAGCGCTTCTTAACCGAAGAGGTGCACAACGGGCCAGTCATTGTCACCGACTACCCCAAAGAGATTAAGGCTTTCTACATGAAGCTCAACCCAGATGAAAAGACGGTGAGGGCAATGGATGTCTTAGTCCCCCGCCTAGGGGAGATTATTGGGGGCAGTGAGCGTGAAAGTCGCCTCGATTTACTAACTGAGCGGATGGTAACCTTGGGTCTCAAACCTGAGGATTACTGGTGGTACCTCGACCTTAGACGCTACGGAAGTGTCCCCCACAGCGGTTTTGGGCTCGGTTTTGACCGGGCTATCCAATACATCACCGGTATTCAAAACATTAGAGACGTCATCCCCTTCCCGCGAGCTGTCAAACAAGCTGATTTCTAGTATTTAAAGCGGCGTAGAGGACCAGTTGAGATAAATTGCGAGCCCCTGTCTTTAAGTAGAGACTTCTCTGGTGGGTTATTACAGTATATTTAGAGATCTGTAGAGTATAGGCGACCTCTTTAATGGAGTGGCCTTGGGCTAAAAGGTCCAACACCTCCCGCTCCCGTTTTGTTAAGGGTTTGTAATTCACTTCACTCTGATAAACGGCCTCACTCTTCTCGAGGGAGAGGAGCTCGACTAGGCGAGGCATACAGTTGGCCATATTGAGGTTGTGGGAGAAGAGGGGGGAGAACTTCTTCTCAACCTCATCCCCCCAAATAACGACACTCTCCCCTTTATAATCAAACAGGAGAGGTTTAACAAAACGGATTTCAGCTTCACTAAAAATAAGGATTACCAAGGTGCAGTTAGGGGGAATCTCCCCTCTAAGGCCCGTAAAGGTGACCGCATCAACCTCTACTGCCCCCCGCAGAAAGGAGAGGAGCCAATATTTAAAGGTTTGGCCCATCGCTTTTTGTGAGGCTACTATTAAAAGGTTTCTTTCCCCCATACCTAAATGAGAGGGGTAAAGCGAATCTCACTTCATTTCTCTAATTTAAAAGACGGGTCAGCTCCCGGTCGAGGGCGTTGGCGAACAGTTTTATTTCACGGTTAGAGAGTGGCTTGGTCTGCTCGACAAAGAGCCCTTGTTCTCTGAAGTCGCTCATTAAATTGCGCAAACTGAGACGTTCTCCAATATTCTCGGCGGTGTAGACCCCTCCCCTGTCATCGAGGACTACAACCCCTTTTTGGGCAAGGCGATTGGCTAAAGGGATATCGCGGGTTATAGCTAAAAACCCCTCTTCAGCCCTCCCAACAAGGTAGTTGTCGGCGCTATCGTCCCCATGAGGAACTACCACCATCTCAACGGAGGACTCTCTACTCGCCTCTTCAACATCACTTAGGGGGCGGTCGGCTACAAAGAGAGCCTCTATCTGGCGGTTTTTAATCGCCTTCAAGATAATTGTTCTGAGGCGTCGGGGGCACGAATCGGCATCTACCAACAGTTTCATCACCTAACCATACCTATCCTTATCAAACAGGTCAATTGGTGTTAGTATTGCCCTAATGTTGTTAAATTCATATAATTTTCCCATACTACATAGAGATAGGAGGAGAATAATGGAATATTCACCACTACAAAAAGCACGTTATGCTTATAAACCTAAGTTACCCCTCATCTTACGCGATGAGATCGGTACCATTGAGATAAAGAGGGGGGCCAAAGGGGAACCCAAAAGCGACCAAAAGGAGCTCAAAGCCCTATTTCCCAACACCTATGGGATGGAAAGTGTCTCCTTCACGAAAGGGTCAACTACAAAGAAAATGGAAAAAACCAATGTAGGGGTAATCCTCAGCGGTGGACAGGCTCCCGGTGGACACAACGTTATTGCCGGTCTCTTTGATGCTATTAAGAATGGGAATCCTGAGTCTAAACTCTTTGGATTTTTGGGAGGACCCTCAGGAATCTTAGAGGACAAATATGTAGAGATTACCTCCCAGTTTATTGACCAATACCGCAATACTGGCGGTTTTGATATCATCGGCAGTGGTCGCACTAAACTTGAGACCGAAGAGCAATTTGCCACCTGTGCCAAAGTTTGTCATCAACACGACATTAAAGCGATAGTAATTATTGGAGGAGATGACTCCAACACCAACGCCGCTATTTTAGCTGAATACTTTATTAAAACTAATGCTGGTATAACAGTGGTTGGTTGTCCTAAAACAATCGACGGGGACCTTAAAAACGAACAAATTGAGATCTCTTTTGGTTTTGATACCGCCACTAAAACTTACAGCGAACTGATTGGAAACCTTATGCGGGACGCCAACAGTGCCAAGAAGTATTGGCACTTCATCCGTTTAATGGGGCGTAGTGCTAGCCACATAGCCCTTGAGTGCGCCTTGATGACACAGCCTAACGCTTGCCTGATTGGTGAGGAGTTGGCTGCCAACAACACCAATTTAACCGAAATTGTTGAGTACCTCGCCTCGATTATTGTGAAGAGGGCTGAGAAGGGGATGAACTTTGGAATTGCCTTGATTCCCGAAGGGATTGTCGAATTCGTCCCCGAGATGCGCCTCTTAATTGGGGAGCTTAATACCCTCTTAGCGGTTGAGGCCGACGCATATGGAGAGTTGAAGGAGTGGGAAGAGCAGTACGCTTTTATTGAGAAGAACCTTACCCCCACCAGTGCCCACGCCTTTACCTCACTCCCCCGCCTAATTCAGGAACAACTCCTGAAAGACCGCGACCCCCATGGGAACGTCCAAGTCTCCCTAATTGAGACTGAGAAGATGTTGATTGAGATGGTTGAAGCACGCTTAGCTGAGCTGAAAGCCAAAGGTGAGTACAAAGGAAAGTTTGGCCACCAGAGCCACTTCTTCGGTTACGAGGGGCGCTGTGCATTCCCCTCCAACTTTGACAGCGACTACTGCTACAGTTTGGGCTACAACGCCTATCTCCTAATCGCCAATGGGTGTACCGGTTATATCTCCTCCATTACCAACTTGACAGCTTCAGCTGACCAGTGGCAGGCAGGGGGAATTCCCATCACAATGATGTTCAACATGGAGAGTCGCCATGGTGAGATGAGACCGGTAATTGAGAAGGCTTTAGTCGACCTTAATGGGGGCCCCTTCAAATATTTTGCCGCCCACCGCGACAGCTGGGCGGTTGACTCTAAATACCTCTACCCTGGTGCTATCCAGTACTATGGGCCAACTGAGGTGTGTGATACGACAACTAAGACCCTCCAACTGGAACATAACTAGTCGCTAAATTTTTATCGCTTTGTCCCCCTTTTAGTGCTAACATTAGCCAGAGGGGGACTTTATGGAACTAAATAACAAAATTTATTCACTTTTTGCCGATGACGCTGATAACGCCATTATAGAAGAGGTGACCATAGGGTTGGGTTATACAGCAGTCACTCTGAATGACGGACGTTGTGGCATGTGTGCGACTCTCTTTGACCCAAAGCACGCGTTCTCGTTAAACACCGATGAAAACGACTATGAGGGGCGCGGAGCACTACAACTCTTGCGTCAAATTAAGAGAGAGGATAATCATCTCTCAAGGGTAATGGCCGTCGCTCTAGTCAATGCTTTAAACCAGAAGTTTGCCACAACTCTTCCAACGGGACCCGAGGGGCTCTACAAAGCTCTCGACCTCCCTGTGGGGGCTAAGATTGGGATGATTGGTCACTTCTCTCCAGTCTTTAACAAACTCGAAGAGACTGGCTACGAGGTGCGTTCTCTTGATCTGGGGCGAAGGATTGGAAAAGCCGCTGAGTTCTACCCATGGGCGACAGCTGAAGCTGATCTCCTTATTTTGACAGGAACCTCTATTGTCAACAACACAATCGAAGAGGTTCTAAGCAAGTTTGAGAGGGGTAAAATCTCGGTTGTAATGATGGGGCCTTCAACTATCTTAAGGAGTGAACTCTACGCAGATTATCCGATACGCTACGCTGCCGGTTCGGTGGTGGTGGCCAAAAAAGACCTCCTTAAAGCGGTACGCAATGGGAGAGGGACCCTCGACATCCACTACCAAGCCAAGCAGGTCTTCTTACCGGTGGACGGTTAAAGGAGAGAGTGGAGAATCTCAACAACCAGCTCGCTCGCTAACTCTACAGGGGAGTTGCGTTTAAGGTTTTGCCGCCCAATAGTGGTCAACTCCTCTTTAGTAAACCCGTAGGTAGAGAGGCGTGGAAGATTCGCCAAGCGGGTGAGATTCTCTAGGTAGCCAAGCAGCCCTTCAACTCCATCAACTCCCCACAAGTTGGCCACTCTTTCCATCTTAGTGAGGAAGAGCGACCCTTTAGGGGCCTCCTTGAGAAGTGCTTTGTTAAACTCACTTAAAAGCAAGCCACACACCACCCCATGGGGGACAGCGTGCAGCGAGCCAAGGGGACCGGCTAAGCCGTGGACATACCCCAGCCCTGAGTTGGCAATCGCCATCCCTGAGATGTAGGCTCCGTAGGCCATCTCCCCCCGTAATTCGACTGAATGCCCCTCTCCGTTTAAGAGGCGTGGAAGGGCATTACCCACCATTGCTAGCGCTGGCAGGGCCAACGAGTCGATAAAGGGGTTAGCTTTAGTTGAGGTAAATGCCTCCAAGAGTTGCGTCATGGCATCTAAGCCACTCGCAGCAGTAACTTCAGCGGGGGCGCTCAGAGCCAATACGGGGTCGATTATTACAAGGTCGGGGATATAGTTGTCGTGGCGCAGTGATTTTTTGAAGCCCCCTTGGCCCACCTGGGAGATAACAGCATTTTTAGTCGCCTCACTTCCTGTGCCGGCCGTTGTAGGGATGGCATAGAGGGGGAGACGAACAGAAGGGGGCGTTAAATCCCCTACCCCTTCTAAGAATCTTTTAACTGAGAGTTTTCTCCTCTGTTTACACATTACAGCGGTAGCTTTGGCAGTATCGAGGGCACTTCCTCCCCCAATTCCCACCACAACTTCACACTCTCTATCTTTGAATAGATTAGTAGCTTCATCGATTGAGGAGACCGAAGGTTCTCCGGCAACATCGGTAACAGTTACCGCAATTCTGAGGCGCAGTAACTCGTCGAGAAGTTGTCGGTAATGGGTAGTAGAGAGGATACCCCTTCCTACACAGAGGGCAACGCTCGTAAAGCCCCGCTCCTTTAATAGGGATGGGAGCTGGGTGAAGGTCCCCTCTCCAAAGAGGAGATTGCCGGTGGCACTAATGGAAAATTGTGGAATCATTACACTCTACCTCCAAGGTGTGATGGCAAATGAATCACCCTCTTAGCGGGGTCGCGGTTTTGCCGAAAAATAAGGGCAATGTGACCAATGACGGTCACAACTTCCCCCTCCACTTTTAGGGCCAGCTCTTCAGAAATGGTACGCTTCTCATCAAAAAAGGTTTGAAAGCGCACCTTCACCAGTTCGTGGGAATTTAAGGCGACATCGAGGGCCTCGACAATACGCTCATCAAAGCCACTGCGCCCAATCATCACCACCGGTTTAAGGGCGTGACCCCTTTTACGTAAGAAATTACGGGTTGCACTATCCATAATGCTAATCTATCAATCCTTGTAGAGCTTGGCAACTACGTGACGCTTAACTTTCTTAGTACTTGTCATCTCAAGGGGCTCTTTTGTAATGGTGATGCGCTCAATCCGTTTATAGGGGAGGAGCTCTTTGTTCACCTTATCAACAACACCCTGCATGTGGTCCAAAACTGCTTTATCTAACGCTTTGGGGTCGCTGTGAAGTTTAGCCATATCATCGCTGAACTTCTCAGAGGGGTGGATAATCGCCCTTATCCCCTCAGCCAATGATTTTTTATCGACAAGGTAGCCAAGGACACAAATTTGCTCCACTTCATCGTAGAGTTGGAACATATCTTCGATCTCCTCAGGGAAGACGTTTTTGCCACCTTCGGTGACAATTAGTGACAACTTCCTTCCGGTGAGGTAGAGATAGTTGTTGATAATATAACCGGCATCGCCACTGTGGAACCACCCCTCATCATCAAACACCTCTTTTGTCGCCTCGGGGTTGTTGTAGTACCCTTGCATCACCATCGGTCCTTTAATCAAAATCTCACCCACGCCGTTGGCATCAGGATTGAGGATTTTCATCTCGGTACGGGGGATGATTTTACCAACTGAGGTCTCTACATAGGCATCAGTCGGGTTGAGGGTCACAATAGGGCTTGTCTCGGTTAAGCCGTACCCTTGAACAAAATCGATTCCGAGCTGGTTAAAGAGCTTAAAAGTATTTGCAGGCAGAGGGCCTCCACCGCTGATACAGATCCTAATCTTATCCATCGAGAGTTTAGCCAAGATTCCGTTAAACATTTTGTGGCCGGGGTTCACTTTGAACACCTTCTTAATAAGTCCACTGATTGACATCAAGAAGCGGATAAGGCCATAAGCGATAATCCCCTTCTCCTTAATCCCGTTCATCAACCCTTTAAGCATCTTGTTAAAGAGCATCGGGACGGCGAGGAACATTGTTACGTTCCCCTTCTTTAGTTCTTTTAGAATCTGGGAGACGATTAACTTCTTACCAAAGACTATCTCAGCACCGACAGAGGTCGCCTCAATGAACACCGCCAACATCGTGTAAGAGTGGTGGATTGGGAGGAGGGCATAGAAGATATCGGAGGAGGAGATCGATAGATTGGCTTGGGCCAAATAACAGTCTGATACTAAATTGGAGTGGGTCAACATAACCCCTTTGGGGGTTCCTGTGGTACCACTTGTAAAGAGGATTGCTGCCAGTTCGTCAACTTTAACCTTCTCACGTGTCACATTTTTGGGGCCCTTCTTATTGAAGATATATTCACTGTGCCCCTCTTCAAGGGAGATCTTAAACTCAAGGTCTACCTCTTTATTGGCATCGATAGCGTCGTAACGTTCACTGTCGATAAAAAGGTGTCTCACCGAGGCAAAATTCATCAAGTGTTGCAACTCTTTATCGCTCAACTGGTAGTCAAGGGGGACAATTATTCCCCCAGCATAGAGAACAGCTAGGTAGGCAACGGCCCACTCTGGGGAGTTTTTCCCCGTTAAGGCAACTTTCACCCCTGGGCCTATCCCCTTACTAACCAAGTAGTTGGCTACTTCAACAATTTTATCATGAGCTTCGCTATAGGTGAGGGTAAACTCGGTTGGGGCAAAAGCTGTAAAACAGCGTTTGTTGGGGTAACGGCTAACAGAAATTTCAAACATCTCAACTAAAGTTGGCCACTCACCATCAAAAAATGTTCCCCTGTACTCTTCTAGAAAATCCCAAGGATTTTGTGTGCTCTTTTTCGATTTTCCCATAAGTTAACTCCTAAATCTTCTTCTTAGTAACTATTTATACAGTGGAATAATAGACTCAATTTAATCTTAAAACAAGTGTTTTAGACTACAAAATGTCATTTTCTGTCAATATGTCTAAATTTGCCTATCGATTGACCAACTTTGCCCCCTATTATAGAGTAGCTCTATGCAATTTACTAACTTCGATCAATTCTGCCTGTATATGGAATCTTTTGCCAATTTAGAGCGTAAAACTGGCGATTATTCCCCTCGAGAATACCGCCTCGACCGGATGGGCAAACTACTCACCCACCTTGGCAATCCTGAGAGGTCATTTAAAAGTATCCACATCGCTGGTTCTAAAGGGAAAGGTTCCACAGCGATTTTTATTGCAAAAGGACTCAGTGCCCTCGGCTATAAAACAGGGCTCTACGCCTCACCGCACCTTGTTGACTACCGTGAACGCTTCACCCTGAGTGGCACTTTCTTCAGCGAAGAGGCCCTTGTAAAAAGTGGCAATAGCTTAGTCGAAAAGCTTGAGGGATTCTCCTTTAGCGATGAGTGGGGGGTGAGCGAACCCACGGCCTTTGAACTTTATACCGCTTACGCCTATCTCCTCTTTAAGGAGAATAAGTGCTCTTGGGCGGTCATCGAGACCGGCTTGGGAGGACGCTTAGATGCAACCAACACCCTCACGCCTGAAGCCTCTGTAATTACACCAATTGAGTTGGAACATACTGCCATCCTTGGTAACACCCTCTCCTTAATAGCCTATGAGAAGGGGAAGATTATCAAAGAGGGACGCCCTGTTTTCGTCTCCCACCAAGACTACCGTGTAAGGGATGTTTTAGAAGAAGAGGCCTTCCAGAAAAAGAGTCGCCTCTACCCCCTCGAAGCAAGTGTTGAAGCGTTAACGTCCAGGACAACTGAGGAGGGTGAAAAAGTTAAAATTAGTTGGCGCAATGGGGAGGAGACCAACCTCCTCCTTAAGATGCGCGGCGCTGCCCAAGGAGAAAATAGTGCCCTAGCCCTTCTACTCTTAAAAACTCTCAACCTCTACCGCCCTGGAGTGAGCGAAGAGGCTATAATGGGGGCCTCTCTACCGGGAAGGATGGAGAGACTCTCTGCCAATCCCCCTCTAATTATCGATGGGGCCCACACCGAAGCGAGCCTTAGACACCTCTTAACCTCTTTTAGACAGCTCTATGGGAATGAGGGTAATACCCTAATTTTTGGAGCTATTGAGGGGAAAGACCATATCCATATGGCCCACCTCCTCCTCCCCCTCTTTGAAAATATAATTGTGAGTCGCCCGGGAACCTTTAAGGCGAGCAATCCCGAAAAACTCTTTAGTCTCCTCCAGGAGGAGGCTAAAAAGCTCAAAGTTAAGCCCAACTTTTACCTAGCACTGGAGGCTAATGATGCCCTAGAACTAGCCCTCTCTTTAGTGGCTAAAGGGGGCGCTATCTTAACCACCGGCTCTTTCTATCTCTGTGGTGATATCACGCTAGCCTTTCGAGAAAGGGGTAAGCATGAGTCTAAACTGGCGTGAAATTGAGCTCATCTTAAGCGAACTCCCCCTTGAGGAGAGCGTTATCCAAAAAACCTACCAGATAGGGTTTAATGGTCTCCTCTTTGAGCTCTACCACCCCCAAGAGCGGGCGTGGCCCCTCTATATAGAGGTGGGAAGTCGTTCCTCACGCCTCCACCGTCTCTCCCAAACAATTCGTGACCAAAAGAATCCCAAATTGCAACGCTTTATTCAATTTCTAAGGGCCAACATTGAGGGGGCTAAAATAGTAGGAGTTGAGCAGTTACCTGAAGATCGCCTAATCACCCTTAAGTTAAAGAGGAGAGGGGAGAGTCTTAATTTAATCATTCGCCTCTACAGTGGCGCCAAAGCCAATGTGATTGTGTGTGACGCTAACTACAAAATCTTAGAGCTCCTCTTTAGACGCCCCAATCAAAATGAGATGGCAGGCGAATACCTAATACTGGAGAAGAGGGCTCCCCTCACCTCTTTTGAGGTGCGAGAACACCCTAAAGACCTCTCGTTCAACCAATTTATTGAGGAGTACTACCAAAGTAGTTTAATTGAAGAGCGGGAAGACCTCCTCAAAAAGCTAGCTAAGGTCAAAGATGAGGAACTAACAACTCTTAACAATCGCTTAAGGCAAAATGAGGAGCGCCTCAAAAAGAGTAGCGACTACGACTCTTACCGTCACAGTGGAGATCTCCTCAGTTCGGTGAGTCCCCCTTTAGCTCGAGATCAAGGGTGGGTTGAGGTGGCTGACTGGCTCCAAGAGGGGGCTAAGGTGACCATCAGTGTCGACCCCTCTCTCTCCTTAGGGGAGAATATTGCCAACTATTACCGTAACTATAGTCGCCTAAAAGCAACTTACGAGAAGAGTCTTGAAAATGGGGAAGCTCTTCAAAAACTGCTAGATCAAAAGCAAGCTTACTATGAGCAACTTGCCAATAGCAGTGATGAGATTTTAAAAGAAGCCCTCAAAGGCGATTCCCCTAAAGGAGTCACCCCAGAGAAACAAGTTGGCCTCACCTTTAAGAGTGGAATTTTCACCATCCTAGTGGGGCGCAACGCCCAAGAGAACGAAGCTCTTCTTAGGAGAGCTGTTAGAGGCAACGACTGGTGGCTCCACACCCGCGATTACAGTGGGGGGTATGTCTTTATTAAGTCGATTAGGGGGAAAAGTATCCCTCTCGAGACCCTCCTGGATGGGGGCAACCTCGCCCTCCACTACTCCAAAGGGCGTAGCGGTGGTTCGGGTGACCTCTACTACACCCAGGTAAAATATCTGAAGCGAGTCAAAGGGGGAAAGGTAGGATTGGTCTTACCAATGCAGGCCAAAAATATTACAATTAGATTGGACCAAGAGCGTTTAAGACGACTCTTTAGTGAAAGTGAGGAGGAGTAGCGTGGAGAGTTTTAAGGTCGTTAACCACACCATTAAAGGGGTGGCGATGAGTGGAATCAAGTTAAAAGAAGAGCCACCGCGCAACTTTATGAGTGGGGTAAAAGAGGTGGGTTATATCTACAAAGATGGCTCTTACCGTGAATGGCAATGGCACTCACTAGCGACTATAGACGAGGAGAGTTACCTCCTCTTCGACCGCTTGGAGATCTACCATTTCAACGCAATAGCCGACACCCTCCGCCCTAAGGCGCTCCCCCTCTTAAGGAATTTGGCTAAAGCTCTACAAACCCTCCCCCCCTCTTTTATAAACCTCAACTGTGGCCTTATTGAGACGTGGAGAATCTACTTCTTAGGTGACGACTCAGTCTTAATTTTGCCCCAATCCCTCTCCCTCCTCTTCCTCCAAATTACACCGCCAGAGATCCGTGCCCACTATTTTGATTACTATCTAAAACCCAACCTAGAGGCCCCATTCACCCTTTGTCACCAATTTACCCAATTCTTGTACTTCGCTATAACAGGCTCTCTCCCCTATGGTGATGAGAAAGTGCGCCTCGATAAATGGCGCCATCTCCCCATCGCTTTGGTAGCTAAAAACCTAAAAGAAGAGGAGGCGGCCTGGATTGACTCAACCCTCTCCCTTAAGGGGGCAGAGCAGCGTCAAATAGCCTCAAGTGCCTACAGTGGCGAGGAGAATCTCGCTTGGTGGCTCGATAAAAGCAGTGACTTCACTTGGCCCGTTGAGTTGGAAGAGGGTGAGGGAATAGCGACGTTTAGAGAAGAACAAGATAAGCGGGTAGCGAGGCGCCTCTTTTGGAAAAAACGGGGGCCCTTAATTGTAACCTTAGTTATTGGGGGACTTATAGTGATCTCATTCGTATCGTCCATTATCTCAAAACAGCTTGCCCCCCCCTCGACAGCTAACCTCTCGCCTGTGGAGATTATTGAGTCGTTTATAGAGGGGCAAGACAACCTCGATGTCACCCAGATGGGGGCAGCTCTCGCACGCGGGACTAAGAACCCTTTTGAGAGAGAGAGCTCAACCCTCTTTGTCACCACTAAAGTGCGTGAAGCTTACGAGAGGTACAACCCTTTAATCAATGCCCGCGAATGGGTCGCTGAGGGGCGCCCCCCTGTTGAAGAGAGCTCCCTCCTTTGGGGAAACTTGGAGTACTCAATTGAAGAGACCTCACCCCTAACCTACCGCTTAACAACCCTCTTTTTAGCCCCTAAGGGGGGTGAAGAGGCGCTCTTAATCGAGGAGATTGAACGGGTAATCGATTTCACCTTTAGAGAGAAGAAAAACTACTATTTAATCGATAAGATTGAGATAATTGAAGAGACTCCCCTTAAGAGTTATCGCCTCGATTGAGCAGAGAGATTATCTTATCCTCTTCATCGGGGTGGACCCAGTTGACATTAGGCAGCGATTTAAAGAAGGTCATTTGGCGCTTGGCGTATTGGCGTGAGTTACGAACGATTAGGTGGGCAATATCGCGACGCCCCATCGAAGGGTTCTCTCTGGCAATACAAAACTCACGATAACCAATCCCCTGCATCGCTGGCCACTCTTTTTTAGCCCCCATTTGAAAAAGGCGCTCAATTTCTTCCTCCAACCCATCGTTAAACATCTCCTCCACCCGCTCTTCGAGGCGTTCAAGAAGCTCATCTTTATCGCGGTAGAGGCCAATAATTAAGGGATTGACCCCTTCCCTCGCTTTAGTTGGAAGGGAGAAATCAGAGAGCGGTTTGCCCGTCTCTTCGTACACCTCTAAGGCGCGCGTTAAGCGATAGCGGTCGGCGGGGTGGATCTTTTCGGCCGAAAGGGGGTCGACCCGTTGGAGTTCCCTATGAGCCCACTCTAATCCCCGCTCTTTAACCTTTTGAGCAACGAGTTTGCGCACCTCGGGGTTACTCTTAGGGGAGGTGGGGAGGCCGTAGTAGAAGTGCTTAAAGTAGTAGGCCGTACCCCCACAAACGATGGGGATTCTACCTTTAGAGACAATCTCACAATGCGCCTCATCGGCCAACTTAACAAACTCCCCCACCGAGAAGGGTTCATAGGGCTCTTTGATATCTATCAAGTAGTGGGGAATTTGTGCCATAAGCTCATTAGAAGGTTTAGCCGACCCAATATTGAGATGGCGATAAATCTGCTTAGAGTCGGCATTTATTACACTATAGTTGGTTGAGAAGAGACGCTTCAGAAGAGCTGTCTTACCTACCCCAGTGGGGCCAAAAAGGAAAATCAGCCCCTACTCCTTGTCGTCTGTGGTAAACTCGATCTCCTGGGTTAGCACTTGTTTGAGGACTTTAGAGACAACTTTTTCGTTGGAGGGCTCTCCCTCTTCACTCTCTTGTGCCGCTACAATATTAGAGAGACTAATGGCTACACAGGTGGTCTCGTAGACGTTGTGTTCTTTATCAATTAAGACATCTAATGGAATGCTCAAAGTATACTCCTTAAACTGTTTTCCTTGATTTAATAGTAAGCTATTTTACTTTTTTTGCCTAGAGGAGGCCGCCTCAACGATTAGGGTAGCAATCTCTTGGGCACTAAGATTATCGGTATTTATCACAAGGTCGGCAACAGCTGGGTCGGTATTATCGATTGAATAAATTCGCTTGTAACGTTTAGTATCTTTTCTATCGCGCCGTTTAGTCTCTTTGAGGCGCTCTTCAAGGGAGCCCCCCTCCCTTTCGTGTATGCGTGCCACACGCACCTCAAGGGACCCCTCTAGGTAGACCTTCAAGTCGGCCTCCTTTAAGACCCAAATAGCTAAACGGGAACCCAAAACACAGTTTTTCTGCTCCATTGCCATCTCAACTTGTCGCCGATCGAGCTCTAGGTCGATTGAGTCATCCCTCTCAGCCATCTTACAAAAGGTCCAAAAATCGATTCCCCGCTCCTCAGCTAAGTTACGAAAAGTGAAGTTTATAAGGGGGTAACCGGTAATTTGAGAGACCAGAGTACTAACAGTAGTGTTACCACATCCGCTTCTACCCGAAATTGCTATCCTCATCCCTCCCCCCTACTCAATATTTCTAAGCTGTTCTCGAATATTTTCGAGTGCCTCTTTCATTGTAACCACTTGCTGACTAATGGGAACTAAAACACTCTTGCTCCCAATAGTATTAATCTCTCTATTCATCTCTTGGGCCAAAAAATCGAGTCTTTTTCCTATCGCCCCAGAAGCTTCACACCCCTCAAAAAAGGCCTTTAGGTGGGCTTCGAGGCGTACAATCTCTTCATTTATCGTTGCCCGGTTGAGTTGGATAGCCACCTCTTGTAGTACTCTCCCCTCATCGTACCCTTTGTCACCCAACAACTCCTCAATCTTATTGACCATCTCCCCTTTTAGATATCCTTCAAGCTCTTGAGCATGCCCCTTAACAACCTCTACGCCAGAAGCAATTTGGGTAGCTGATTTAACCAAATCTTCTTTAGTCGCCTCCCCCTCTTTAGAGCGTGAGGCTTTTAAGGTAGCCAACGCCTCATCTAAGAGGGAGAAGAGGGGCTCTTCATAGATCGAGGCATCCCCTTGGTAGAGGGGGACAACGACCCCTTCCAAGGCGATTAGAGTTTTAAGGTCAATTTTATTTTTTAAATTTGAGAGGGTTGCTACCTTTTGAAAGACCTTCTCGTACTCCCTTAAAGTCGCTTCATCGACATGGAGGTTATAATTGCTCTTTAGTTGGCGCAATCGTACATAGACCTCAACTCTCCCTCTTAAGAGGCTCTCTTTAACCCTCTCGTTGATCGCAATCTCATACTGCCCCAACACTGAAGGGAGATTGGTAGCAAGTTCGAGGTAGCGGTTGTTGTACGATTTAATTTCAAGTGAGAGGAGATACTCCTCAGTGAGGCGTTCACTAGCGCCATAGCCAGTCATACTATCCATTTAAGCTCCTCCTATGGTGGGCAATGGCAGCGCCTACTTGGTAGTTGTTGCCTGCCCCCATCGTAACGCAGAGGTCTCCCCTCTGCAACAGCTCACCGGTTTTAATGATTAGCTCCTCCCTAGTTACGAAAAGAGGGGCCTTTAGCGCTGAGGCTAACTCTTGTGAAAGGTGGGTTGCGTCCTCCCCATCACTCCGTGCCGAAGTGGCAATGGGACGTAAGAGGAGGAGGTCCCCCTTGCTAAGTTCTTCAACAAACCCTTTGAAGAAGGCTTTAGTGCGACTTGCGGTGTGAGGGTGGAAGATAATCACCACTCGCCGCTTAGGGTAGCTCCTCCTAATTGCCTCAATTACAGCTCTTATCTCATTGGGGTGATGGGCATAGTCGTCTATGTAGGTAACTCCGTCCTCATCAAAAAGGTGCTCAAATCTCCCCTTACACCCAGGAAAGGTTGCCCCTAATTCTAAGAAGTGGGGCAAATTCTCTTTATGGGTGATGGCACTGGCCAAGAGGGCACTCCCCACAACATTGAGGGTAAGGTGGAGAGAGTTAAAGGGGGCCTTAAAGCTCCCTTCAAGGGGCTCTAGGGTATACGTTTCTCTCCCCATCTTGAGGTGGTAATCGCTCCCCTCCTCTACCCCGTAGGTTACAAGGGGCAGATCTTGGCGCTCCTCTTTAACCCACTCAATCAAGAGGCGAGAGGAAGGTGAGTCTCCTCCACACACTAAAGGTGCCCCTTGGGGGAGACGCTCTACCAATCGCTTGAAGGAGTCGACTGTCTCTCTCTCCCCCTTAAAGTAGTCGGGGTGGTCCCAATCGATGGTGGTTATTAACGCACCCTGCAAGGAGTAGAGGAGGAAGTGGTCGCGGTATTCACACGCCTCTATGAAGGTGAGCTTAGGCTCTATTGGGGCTGAAAGGGCGTTCTCCCCTTGAAGGTGAGAGCCGTAAATGAAAAGGGCGCTGGGTAGCATCGTCTCGAGGGCTCCAACAGCAGTTGTTTTGCCGTGGGTACCGCTCACCCCATAGCTGGCGATAGTTTCACTAATCTTTGCAATAAAATGGGGGTGGCTAAGGGTCTCAAAGCCCCTCTTTTTGACCTCTTCAATGAAGGGGGTGTTACTATAAGCAGCGCTGTAGATAACCAAGTCGCTATTGGCGGGGATAAGGTTGGGGGAGAACCCTTCAAACCACTCTATAGCGCCCTCTTTTAGCACCTCTTCGGTGGCAAAGTGTTCACTAGAGTCGCAGCCACTCACTTTAATCCCCATCTTCGAGAGGCGCACAGCTAAGGGGGCCATAATGGTCCCCTTTATCCCAACAAGAAAGAGATCTTTACCTTTTAAATTAGTGAGGAAGCTCACTAGGACACCCCCTAAGTAGGGTTCTCTAATTGGCTCTCTTTAACGTTGCATTACACTGCTTGCAAATCATCGCTTTGGTGCCATCAATTTCGCGCTCGTACAAAACCTTAATACCGGTCCGTTTACAGACGGGGCAATCCCCTCTACCACGAAATTGTTGCTCTCTGATTCCAGCTCCCCTATGTGCTTTTGCCATTTAAAACTCCTTGAAGCGCGAGATTATAACGGTCTGACTATAGATATCTTAGCCGAGATTGTCAAGCTACTAGAGGGACCATTTGAGAGCTGTCTGGAGACGCCAGACATCAGTTTTTAGAGAGTAGAGGGCAATTACGTCTAGATGCACCTTCCACAACTGTCCCCCCAATCCCATTGTCACAACCCCCTGACCATCAAAAGCAAAGGGAGAACCCTCCCCTCCCATATTCTCTAGATACCCCCCCCTTAAAGCTAACCAAACGTTGCTCAAAAATTGGACCTTCCCCTCCAGCCCCATATTAATTGAGCGCTCTTCGTTATCACCTAAATTGGTTAGATCGAAAGCAAAGTTAAAGACAACCCGATTGAGCTCATTGTCACGGTTGTAGATAGGGGAAGAGAGAGCTAGCCCAAGCGTAAGCCCCGAATAGAGGTTGAGGAGGTCGAGACTCAATTCGTTACTTGAAGAGTCGTAGCTAAAAAGAGAGTCGCTCATTATACCGATAGAGATCCAGCGATAAGTGAGGAGGAGTCCAAAACCGGCGGAGAAGAGTTGTCCATCGGCACTCCCCCCTCGGTAGCGCTCAAAGATTGTCTCCCTAAAGTAATCGGTGAGGGTGTGCCCCTCCCTCAAGACCACCCCTCGCTCGGAGCGGTTCCCCCCTCGGACAAATAAACCGAATGAGAAAATTGGCCACCCGTAAGAGAGGGTTAATTGAATACGTGAGTCGTTGTACCCCTCAAAATAGAGAGCGTCTCCCTGTAGAGAGCGATTTTCTAAAACATTAGAGAGGGCAATTGAGAGGGCTATGTAACGGTTACTAAGGAGCATACCTAAGGTTGTCGAGGGATTTTGCAAGAAGGGGGCAAAGTCGTTAACGTCAGCACTACTGCCAACTTTCTCACTAAAACGCCCCTCTACAAGAAACATTGGTTGTTCGTGGTGGTAGAGGGTGGCAGGGTTACGGTAGAGAGAGGCTGGGGTATCGGCTAGAGCCACACCAGCACCCCCCATAGCAAGGGTTCTTAGATCAATAAAGCGGGCAATCTCTTCAAAACTCTCTTGTTTAGCACTTAAAGGGGAGATAAAGATGAGCAATAGAAATAGAGACAGAACACTTTTTCTCAATTTTTCCTCGCAATCAGGGGGACTAAAAACTCCCTTAGGCGCTCTGCGACAGAGGGGTCTCCCCCCGCCCAATCCAACTCCTTTAGAACTCTCTCCAGTTTAACTTTTTCATCTAGACGACGCAAGAGAGGATAGAGGCGCCGCTCCAGTTTACCCCTCTCACTCTGATTGGGGTCCAGTATCGCCCTAACTAACACTTTGAGCCCCTCGTCGAGGTTGTCACAACTGTTAGCTTCAAGATGTTCCACCTCCCACTCGAGCTGCTCAACCTCTTTATTGAGGAGCACCTCCAAAGGGGGTAACCCATCCAAAATTAGCCCCCCAATAAAGGGGTAGTCGGGGAGACTCTGGGGGGTTTTAAAGAGCCTATCGGTTAGATTGGAGAGACGTTCAACTAGAGGTAATAGCTCAATTCCAGACTCAACCGGGAGGTGAAAATTGCCCATTTTTCCCGCAACAAAAATATACTCAATGTTTTGTTTACCTTTGCTCTGTCTCCCCCCCTGGTTCCTTTTAGCCACCGGTATTACGGTAACGGGGCCATGACGTGGTTCTAATAGCTCGTAGATGCGCTCAATTTCAACTATCCCCTTAGCGGGATAGGTGAGGACAATGTGGCGCGCATCGATTGAACCAAAGAGGTTAACAAAGGCTAAGTCGGCCTCTTTAAGGGAACAAAAGGGGCTGTAAGTTTGGCGCCAATCGCGACGGATTCCCCCCTTGTCAAGGAGATTTCCCTCGCTGTCCCGCTCTTCAGAGGGGCGGTAGTTATCCCAGATGGTGATGGTATTGAGGAGGTGGTAGTTGTTCCCATACTGCTGGACAGTCGCTGGGGGGTCGAGATAGCAGATATCACCACTAGTGCTCTTTAAAAAATCGGCGGCACTCATCAAAGAGACCTCCCCCCTTTTCAGTGGCTCATCAACTAGGGTGGGAACGCGTAGCACCGGCGGCTCTACTATCCGGCGACGCGCTAATGAGCCCTCCGTGACAAACTTCTTTTGGTAGGCGGTGAAGGAGCCAAGGGTATTGGCTTTACGAGAAGCCTCGTAGAGGAGAGCTGCAATTACAACGGCCCGCTCAGCCTCATCGTCTAGACTCCTTTCAACCTCGTTACGCACCTGGTCAAAAAAGCGGGCATTGGCTGCTGTAAAAAAGAGGCGCTCCTTTTGTCCATCGTAATAGTTATCGTCTTGGGGGGCGTAGTGGTGACTGAGGTACCCCCCCAAGAGGGGTTCCTCTGTATTGTAGGCGTAGAGTCCCTCGAGATTAAGGAGGGAGAAGTAGGCATCAATTCCCCCCATCTCTCTAAACATCTGTGATAAATCGTCATTAGTTAGGGTGAGGTAGACATAGTTTACGAGGTGGGCAAAGGGTTGATTATCGTTAGCTTTAACCCCCATCCCAAGGTTTCGAGCAATGCGCGAAATAGCACCTGAGCCACAAAAGGGGTCGATAAAAGTGGTCTCTCCCCGAGGTGCTTTCAACTCAGAGAAGAGGAGTTTGAGCGACTCCCCAATCGATCGCTTGTTACCAATTATTGAGATTAGTTGATCTCTCTCATAACTGGGGAGGGCGAGGGGCAAGAGCTTCTCCTTCTCCTCTCCTTCCTTGAAAAAGGGGAGGAACCTTGATACGATATCGTCAATAAGGACGCTTGATGAGAAGATTATCAGTGTTATGGACAAAAGACAAGGTACGCCGTGAATGTACAATTCGTGGCACAGGGGACCCACTAGTGGGGACCCTCTCACTTGTAGCCCAAGAGTGTAGCCCCAATTCAATCTTTGTGGCCCTCCAAGGGCTCCACCATGATGGCCACACCTTTATCGAGGAGGCAATTGAACGGGGGGCTGAAGTTGTTGTCCATAGCGCCCCCCTTGATTACTACCGTCCAGACAAGGTCTATCTGCAACACCCCAATCCACGCCGCCTCGCCTCCCTCTTCGCCGCTTCCCTCTATGGCCCTATCCCCTCCTATATAGTGGGAGTTACCGGCACTGATGGGAAGAGCACAACTTGTGAATTCTTGTGGCAATTTTTAAGTACATCAGGGGTTAAGTGTGGACTCCTTTCAACCACCTCCTATGATGATGGCACCGGCAAGAGGGGGAGCCCTTATAGACAGAGCACCCCCGAAGCCCCCCTAATTTACACCTTTTTAGCAACTTGTTACAAAAATGGGGTTGAGGTGGTAATTCTTGAAGCGACGAGCCACGGCCTCTCTCTGGAGGCTAGTCGCCTTGTGGATATAACCTTCAGTGGAGCCATTGTCACCTCTTTAAGTAGCGAGCACCTTGAGTTTCACACCACCCAAGAGCGCTATGTCGATGCTAAGGTTAACTTAGTACGCCAACTCAAAGAGGGGGGATGGCTCGCCCTTCCCAAGTCTCTCCCCTCTTTCAACCTCTTCACTAAGGAGGGGATAAAACTCCTCCCCTACGCACTCGATGAGGGCTTAGGGGGATCTACCCTAAGTGAAGCATGGGATAAACGGGTGATTGCTTTAGATAATGGAACTACCCTTACCCTCCCCTACGGACAAAAGTGTTATGCCCAAAATGCTTTGGGGGCCTATCTAGGGGCTACTCAGATAGCTAAAGAGGTTAAACTTGATAAACTGACTCCGGTAGCTGGGCGCTTTGAGGTGATAGCCACCTCCCCCTTCTTAATAATCATCGACTTTGCCCACACCGGAGAGGCCTTTAACCTCCTTTTTAGCCACCTAAAGGGGCACTTTAATAATAAAAAGCTGGTTGCCCTCTTCGGCTCCGCTGGGGAGAGGGACCGCCAAAAGAGGTTCACATTGGGCTACAGTAGTGGCCTCTACTGCGACGCCATCTTCTTAACCGACGAAGACCCCCGCTTAGAAGAGCCTCAACAAATTGAAAATGATATTGTTGCCGGCATTGAGGCAGCCTCTTTTAGAGGCGACCTCTTTAAGATCTATGGGAGGCGCTCAGCAATTGAAGCGGCTCTCAATTATTGCGACACCTCCTCAATCCTCCTTTTGTTGGGAAAAGGGCACGAAAGTACCATTCAACACGCCACCTACCAAGAGGCGTGGAGCGAGCGAGGGGTAGTAGAAGAGGTACTAAAATGGTAATTGCACTCCTTTATGGCGGGGTTTCAGTGGAACATGTCGTCTCATGTCGCTCTGCTATGACGGTTGGTAAAAAGTTAAAAGCTCTGGGTCACCAGGTAGTCCCCATAGCTATTGCCCGTGATGGGCGCTGGAGCCTCTACGAAGAGGTCTCTCTAGAGACCACCTTTACCCCACACCGCGCTGTAGCGATAGCTCCGGGGGGAGGTTTAACCCTTCAAGGCGAGCCACTTAAGGTTGACCTAGCCTTCCCCGTTACCCACGGGAGCGGAGGAGAAGATGGACTTCTACAAGGACTCTTAGAGCTCGCCCATATCCCCTATATCGGCTCGCCCCCCCTAGCTAGCAGTGTAGGAATGCACAAGAGTGTCACTAAAGAGGTGGTCTCTCCTTGGGGGGTTCCCACCCTCCCCTCCTATTTAATTAAGAGAGGCGAGCCCTTCTCGCCTCAATCTATTATCGCAAATCTGGGGACTTCCCTCATTGTCAAACCCGATGATGGGGGCTCGTCTGTAGGTGTTACCCCTCTTTTAAAGAGCAGTGAAGAGGCGTTGACGGGGGCGGTCGAGAAAGCTTTTAGCTTTACCAACCGGGTCTTAGTCGAACCCCTTGTGACCAACATGGTGGAGGTGGAGTGTGCCGTTATAGCTGATAAAGGGGGTTACCTTAGTAGCCCCCCAGGCCTCGTTAGAAACCCTCTCAAGGGGGATAATTTCTTAACCTACCACCAAAAATATCTCTCCTCTAACCAAGCCTATATCGAGGTGCCAGCCCCGATTGGAGAAGAGAAACTTAAAGAGATTTCAGAGCTAGCCTGTATGGTAGCTCAAGCCCTCTCGGTAGCGGGGTATGCGCGGGTCGACTTCTTCTTAGAGGAGAGCGGGAAAGTGTGGTTTAATGAAATCAACACCCTCCCCGGGTTAACTGATAAATCCCACTTCCCCGTTTTGGCAGCTACTATTGGCTACCCCTGGGAGCGCCTAATTCCCCACCTGATTGAGGAGGCTCTTAGAGTAGCTGCTTCACAAAGGGGCCTCAACCTTTATGGGGAGGAGTAGTTGTGGAGAGTGTCTGGTTCCATGTCGATATGGATGCCTTCTATGCCAGTGTCGAGCAACTCGACAACCCCTCCTATAGGGGGAAGCCGGTTGTTGTGGGAGGCTTGGGCAACCGCGGAGTTGTTTCAGCCTGCTCCTACGAAGCACGCACCTATGGGGTCCACTCGGCCCTTCCAATGTACCGTGCCCGTCAACTTTGCCCCCACGCAATCTTTGTGACACCTCGAATCGAGCGCTACAGTGAGGCTAGCCACCAAGTAGTCTCCCTCCTTAAAGAGTTCTCCCCCACCGTCCAGCAGATCTCGATTGATGAAGCGTTCCTCGACATGACGGGGACTGAGCGTCTTTACGGCAAACCGCGCCAGGCGGCCACCCTCCTTAAAAATAGGGTTAAAAACGAAATTGGCCTCACTACCAGTGTCGGTATCGGCACCTCCCGCTTTATCGCCAAGATGGCAAGTGGCTACGATAAACCCGACGGGTTGTGTCGTATCTCAAAAGGGAACGAAGAGCGGTTCATCGACACCATTGGTCTCAAAAAACTGTTTGGAATTGGGGAGGCGACCTTAGCTATATTGAATCGCCACTCGATTACTACGCCAGCGCAAGTTAGGGAGTTCTCCCTTGAGCACCTACAAGCGCTTCTGGGTGAGTCGGGGGGGCTCTATCTCTACCACGCTTGTCGAGGCATTGACCCAGGCATCTACACAGGGGTGACTAAATCGCGCTCTATAAGTACCGAAAACACCTTTGCTAACGATATCGATAACGAAAAGGAGCTGTTGCAACAGCTCCTCATGATGTCGCATGAAGTTATGTTTAGAGCTCTACAGGAGAACCTCTCCTCTTCAACCGTGGCTATCAAGGTGCGCTTCAGCGACTTCACCACAGTGAGTGCTCAAAAGGGATTAGACCATAACCTCTACTCGGGGGAGCAGATCTACGAAGTTGCCCAAGAACTCCTTAAGAGCCGATGGCGAGATTCCCAGAAGGTGCGCCTCTTGGGGGTGGGACTCTATGGGGTGAGTGACCAGGGTCCCCCTGTCCAGCAAGAGCTCTTTGAAGATCCCTATAAACGCAAGGGGGAGCTCGAGAAAGCGGTCCTCTCCCTCCGTTCTAAGGGGAGAAACATTCAAAAGGCGAGCCTTTTAGAAGAAAACGATTAATGCCCCTCCTCTTGCTAGAGACTCTCTATTGGTGGTACAGTAGCGGTGGATTAGGGAGTAGATCATGGGACTTAATATTGTCTTATTTGAACCAGAGATTCCACAAAATACGGGCAACATTGCCCGCACTTGTGGTGCCATTGGGGCAACTCTCCATCTAGTCCACCCCCTCGGCTTTGAGCTGAGTGACCGCTACCTAAAAAGATGTGGTCTCGACTACTGGCACCTTCTCGAAATTAAAGAGTGGCCCTCGGTTGAGAATTTTTTGAGTTTCCACCCCACATCTCCCCTCTGGTTTTTTACCACTAAGGCCCCCCAGCTCTACAGTGAGGTTAGCTACGGAGAGGAGGCCTACCTAGTTTTTGGGAAAGAGACAAGGGGAATTGCCGAGTCAATTTTAATCAACAATTGGCAGCAGTGTGTTAGAATACCAATTAGGGGAGAAGCCCGTTCCCTTAACCTCTCCAATAGTGTCGCTATTGGAGCTTTTGAGTGGGAACGACAACACCATTTTGCAGGGCTTAAAGAGAAGGGAGAGCTCTCCCAAGGAGGATTGAAATGGGTAAAATAGGCGTTATAGGGTGTGGAACAATGGGTTCAGCCATTGTCAAAGCGATTGCTCCCCACACTAAAGAGACAATTCTCCTCTACGACATTAATGAGGTAGCAGCCACCGCCTTAGCTGAAGCTACAGGAGGGAGGGTCCTCCCCCTTAAATGCCTCTTAGATGAGGCCGCTACAATTATTTTAGCTGTAAAACCTCAAATTCTCCCCCACCTCTATGTGGAGCTCTATCAAGCGACCGGTAAGCGGTGGATTTCGCTCGCTGCCGGAATCTCTTTGGAGACGCTAGTGGCCAATTTAGGGAGCTCAGAGGTTATTAGAATAATGCCCAATATTGGGGCTGAGGTGGCCCGCTCTGTTACTGCCATAACTCCCAATGAGGAAGCCTCCGAAGAGTTTATAAAAGAGACGGTAGCCCTAGTAAAACTCTTTGGTTCAGCCCACCTTTTAAGTGAAGAACACTTGGCAGCTTTCATCGGGGTCTCAGCTTCGGCCATCTCTACCTGTTTTGAGTTCCTCCATGGCATTGCCCTTGGCGGTGTTCAACAAGGGCTCCCCTACAGAGAGGCCCTCGCCTTGATAAGTGAGACGATGGAGAGTGCCACTAGCCTCATTCAAAGGGGGGAAAAACACCCCAAAGAGTTGCAGACGGGGGTTTGCTCGCCCATGGGGACCACCATCGAGGCGTTAAATGTAGTTTTAGACAACTCGCTAGCCGGCATATTGATGGCATCGGTCGAAGCGGCAACTGAGCGAGCTTTAGAGTTAGAATTTTTAGCAAAAAATGAGAATAACTAGAGGGATGGTATGATTGATCTAAGAGAGATAAAAGAGCGGCGCGACGAGATTGCCGCCAACATCAAGAACCGCGGAATGAAGGTTGACATCGACCAAATTATTGAGCTCCAAGAGGAGCGCGCCCAGCTCTTAAAGAGAGTTGATGAGCTCCGCTCAAAGCGCAACGAGAATGCAGCGAAGATGAAGGGGAAACTCGATTCTGACGTGCGCGCTCAACTAATTGAAGAGGGAAAGGCTCTTAAAGATGAAATTAGCCAAGATGAGACCCTCTTAAAAGAGGTTGAAGAGCGCTACCTCTCCTTAGCCAAAACAATCCCCAACTACGCCCACAAAGGTATTCCTACTGGTGTTGGTGAGGATGATAACCGTGAAATTAAGAGATTTGGAAAGCCTACCACCTTTACCTTCACCCCCAAAGACCACATTGAGCTGGGAGAGGCGCTCGACCTAGTCGATTTTGATACAGGGACCAAGGTGACAGGACCCAAGTTCTACTTCCTCAAGAATGAGGCGGTCTATATGTCTCTAGCCTTAGAGCGCTACGCCCTCGACACCTTAAGGAAGCACGGCTTCACTCCAGTGTTAACCCCCGACTTAGCCAAAGAGGAGATTTTGGAGGGGATTGGTTTTAATCCAAGGGGTGAGGAGAGCAATATCTACTCAATTGCAGACACCGACTTGTGTCTAGTGGGGACAGCTGAGATTACCTTGGGGGGCTACCACGCCAATACAATCTTAGAGAAAGAGGCCCTTCCCATTAAGTTTGGGGGAATCTCCCACTGTTTCCGCCGTGAAGCCGGGAGTGCCGGTCAATTCTCTAGGGGCCTCTACCGGGTCCATCAATTCTCCAAAGTGGAGATGTTTGTCTACACCCTCCCCGAGGAGTCTGAAAAGGTGCATGAGCAACTCCTAGCGATTGAGGAGGAGATCTACCAAGGGCTCAACCTCCCCTATCGCGTTGTTGATACCTGTTCAGGGGATTTAGGAGCACCCGCCTTCCGCAAATACGATATTGAGGCGTGGATGCCTGGCCGTGGCGATTATGGGGAAGTTACCAGTACCAGTAACTGTACCGATTACCAAGCCCGGCGACTAAATATTAGATACCGCGAAGAGGATGGGTCGATTCGTCACCCCCACCTCCTTAACGGGACTACCATTGCTGTTTCAAGGACCATTTTGGCCATTATGGAGAACTACCAAAGGGAGGATGGGTCGATTGCAATGCCCTCAATATTGGTCCCCTATTTGGGGTTCTCGGAAATAAGGGGTTAATAATGAAAAAATTGGATGAGTCGGCTTTAGGGACAGACTTTTACGAATTGACAATGATGCAGGGTTATTTTCTCTCCAACAATAATCCGCAAGTTGTTTTCGATATGTTCTACCGCTCAAATCCATTCAATGGGGGGTACGTCGTCTTTGCCGGACTCAACGACCTCCTAAAACGGATTGAATCGTTCGCTTTTAGCGCTGGAGATATCGACTATTTAGCCTCCCTCAACACCTTTGATAAGCGGTTCCTCAAATACCTTGAGGAGTTCCGCTTTCAAGGGCGCATTGATGCAATTGATGAGGGGACAATTGTCTTCCCCGGGGAGCCTTTAATTAGGGTCGAAGCCTCGCTAATGGAGGGACAATTAATTGAGGGGATGCTCCTCAATACAATCAACTTCCAATCTCTGATTGCCACTAAAGCCTCCCGCGTCTACAACGCTAGTAACAATGGTGAATTGATGGAGTTTGGTTTTAGACGGGCACAAGGCCCCGATGGGGCCCTCAGCGCTTCAAGGGCCGCCTTCATAGGGGGCGTTGCCGCCACTAGCAACACTTTGGCGGCTAAAGTCTTCGATATCCCGGCGGCGGGGACGATGGCCCACTCGTGGGTGATGAGTTTTGAGAGTGAACTCGACTCCTTTAGAGCTTTCGCTGAGATCTACCCTAACAACGCCATCCTATTAATCGACACCTACGACACTTTGGGGTCAGGCATTGAGAATGCCATTATTGTGGGGCAAGAGTTAAAGGCTAAAGGGTACAACTTTGGGGTGCGCCTCGATAGTGGAGACCTCTCTTACCTCTCACGCGAAATTAGGAAGAAGCTCGACCAAGCTGGCCTTGAGGCGGCCCGCATCTACGCCTCCAACGACCTCAATGAACATATCATCGAGACCTTGATTCACGACAATGTTCCCATCGATTCGTGGGGTATTGGGACCCATTTAGTAACTGGTGGCTCCCAAAGCTCCCTTAATGGGGTCTATAAACTCTCTGCCCGCCAGATGGAGAATGGCTCTTGGCTAGAGACGATGAAAATCACCAACAGCTTTGAGAAGGCGACCAACCCAGGGCGTAAACAGGTGTGGCGCTTCTTTGATGAAAACGACTCACCCATTGCCGACCTAATCACACTAGAGGATGAGAAAATTGAACTCGACCAAGATTATCTCTTCTACCACCCCTTCAGTGAAGTTGACTTTTTTACTATGCGCCAAGGGCGGTTTAAGAGTGTAAAACCAATGCTGCAACTCTGTATGGAGGGGGGCAAAAGGACAAAACTCAATCCTCCGGTCAAAGAACTCCAGAAGTACACCCTAGAGGGGTTAGATGCATTCCACCCAAGCTACAAGCGACTAATGAACCCCCATATCTACAAGGTCTCCCTCTCTAGTGAACTAAAGAGGCTAAAAACAAGATTAGCTGTCGAGGGGCTCCAAAAACTCAATAACCGCTAATGTAATCAAAGAGTCCTTCAGCAATAGCGCTAGCCATCTTAGCTTGCCACCCCCCTTCTAACATCAGCTTCTCCTCTAGGGGGTTGCTGATAAATCCTATCTCTACTAAGACTGAGGGGTTTTTAGACCCATTGAGGACCCAAACATCTTGCTCTTTAACCCCTCGGTTAGACATCTCAGGATAGTAGCGGGCAATTGAGTGGTTTACGGCAGTTGCCAACAGAAGATTTTGACGGTTGAGGGCGGTGTTGAGTTGCGAGGCAGTGGCTGTAGCATAGCGCCCTATTTGCCAGTCGCTACTAGTCGCCTCTAAGAAATGGACCCAGTGGCCACTCTTCTTGATTAACACCTCAAACCCTTGTGCTTGGGGCGAAGTAGATGAGTTGGCGTGAATTGAGACAAAGAGGAGAGAGTGTCCCACCCCTGGGTTCTCTCCAGAAGCAATAGATACCCGCTCTTCAAGGGAGAGGAAGGTGTCACTCTCACGTGTCAGCATCACCTCAAGGCCCCCCTCTGTCAGCTCTTTTGCTAAAAGTTTAGTCACCGCTAGGGTAATCTCTTTCTCTTTTGATAAAGAACCAACTGCTCCCGGGTCCTCTCCACCATGGCCCGCATCAAGAATTACCCTCTTCACGGGAGAAGTGAAGGGGGTAGCAGCAATTAAAGGGGTGGCAATTAGTAAGATGAGAAGGGGGATAAAGAGGCGCTTCATGTCACTTGCCACTGCTCGATAAGTTGGTGAAAGTCGGTTTTATAGAGAGGCAGACGCCTTTTCATCTCCTCTTGTAGGTGGTTGTCTTGGTAGCGACGGACCCGTCGAATATAGTTTTTACCCCCTATTTGGCGCACCCCGAGGGAGCGGGTGTGGACCCGATTCATCCCCACCGCGTCACTGCGGTCTTCAATCACAAATTGGCGCTCAAAGAAGGTCGACCTGAGGAGGGGGGTATTGTAAATTGGGTAGCCGTAGAGCCACGAGCGCGCTCCAAAATCTAAGGTTTGCCAGTAGTCACTCTCGATCTCATCATCAAAGCCCCTAAGGCGTTGAAAAAGGGCCCGCTCATAGAGCCCAACTCCCAAAAATGGGTAAAGCGTCGCTGATAACTCCTCTTTAGGAAAGAATGAAATAGGGTCGATATAATTGCCCCTAACTAGCGGAATTTGAATTGAGGGGATCTTCTCCCCAATGCGGTTGGTTAAAACGGGGGTGACAACGGAGGGTTTATCACTACGGTTTAGGATCTCAATGGCCCCCTCAAAGTCGTCGACTTGGTGGCGTAGGTCACTGCGGGTGAGGTAGAAGAAGGTTGAGTAACACTCGTTAGCCAACACATTGCCCATCACACCCAAAGAGGTGGGCAACTTAAAGACTATAAAGGTGACTGAGGGGAAGCGCTTAATGAGGTCTTGAATGCGCCCCTGGTCCTCAAACATCAAGACGTGCAAGGGGTATGGGTAGCGCTCAATAAGGTGCTCGATTGAGCGGGCTAACGCCTCCCCCTTCTCCAAACAGACAACTCCAATTGAGAGGGGTTGCTCGCGGTGGAGCAAACTAATCCGTTTACCAATATCTTGTTTTCTGTGAAAAATTTGATAACTACTGTCCATTATCTAAGAATACTATATCTTCGGGCCTGAAAAGTACAACACTTTTCCCCTTTCTAGCGTTAGAGGGGATATCGCGTCCTTGGTGGCCTGCCATTTTTAAGATTTCGGTAGAGTTGTAGTAGGGGACCGCCTTAGCAATCTTATTAACCATCACCACATCACCCCCATGGAAAACCCCTTCAACGGCAACAACCCCACTAGGAAGGAGGCTCTTATGGGCCCTAAGGGCAGCTACAGCCCCATCATCAATCCAAATTGTCCCCTCGGGGGCGGTGTTAATAATCCAGCGCTGACGCTGCTTCATCCCCTCTTGAGGGTGAAAATAGGTTCCCAAAGTCTCTCCATCGAAAATTCTCTGTAACACCCTCTCCTCATAACCGCTGGCGATTACGGTGGCACAACCGGCAAAGGTGGCTATTTTAGCAGCCAACAGTTTGGTGCGCATCCCACCAGTTGAGAAGGCACCACTGGTTCCTCCCCCGTAGCTTAAAATTGTCTCATCAATTGAAACTACATCACTTAGCAACTTAGCGTCACTGTGGAGATGGGGATCTTTATCGTAGAGGCCAGCAATATCGGTGAGAATCACTAATAGATCGGCATCAATCTTACTCGCCACAAAGGCGCTGAGACGGTCGTTATCGCCAAAGGCGGTCCCAATCTCAGCAATACTGACAACGTCGTTCTCGTTAATTATGGGGATAACTCCCAGTTCCAATAGGGTATCAATTGAATTTTTAAGGTTGACGAAAGTTTTACGCTGATTCATATCGCTCCGAGTGAGGAGGATTTGAGAGCAAATTAGGGAGTGTTTTTCAAAAGCTTCCCGGTAATGACTCATCAATAAGGGCTGTCCAATTGAGGCACACGCCTGACGCAAGGCAACTTGGCGCACGGCGGTGGTGCGCTTGAGCTCTTTAGCCCCCAACCCAATGGCCCCTGAAGAGACGAGGAGAACTTGGACACCCCGCTCGCGTAGCCCCACAATATCGTCTACTACCTGATCAATTCGAGCATTATCGATGCCATTTTTTGAAGAGATCAGATTTGTCCCCACCTTAACCACTGCCCGATGTACTTTAGAAATATCGCGTCCCATTTTATTCACCACCGTACAATTCTGATTTATCGTTTTCTAACTCTATATGCTTGAAGGGTCGCCCCGCAGCGTAGGTGGCTACAGTGTGCCCCTCACCACCTAAGAGCCATTTCGAGGTGACAAGCCCATTGAGGCCAACGGGACCACGGGCATGGATTCTTTGGGTTCCAATCCCCACTTCAGCCCCTAAGCCGTAGCGAAAGCCGTCGGCGAAGCGGGTTGAACAGTTCCAGAAGACATCGGCGGAATCGACTTCACGTAAAAATCTTTGGGCTGTTGCCCTATTGGAAGTAAGAATAGCGTCGGTGTGGTGGGAGCCGTAGCTAGCAATGTGTTCCACCGCCTCTTCAAACGAGTCGACCATCTTAATGGCCATTGTATAGTCTAAAAATTCAGTTTTAAAGTCGACTTCAGTCGCTGCTTCACACTCAATAATCGCCCTCACCCGCTCATCCCCCTTGATACGTACATTCCAAGGCTTAAGGGCCTCTTTGAGTCTGGGAAGGAATTCTGAGGCCATTGATGCGTGGACGAGAAGTGTCTCTACCGCATTACACACGGCTGGATACTGACACTTGGCATCGACTGTCACCTTAAGAGCGAGTTCCATTTCAAACTCTTTATCGACATAGATGGCACACAATCCATCGGCGTGACCCAAGACAGGAATCTTAGTGTTATCCATAATATAACGGACAAACTCATTCGAGCCACGGGGAATTAGTAGGTCGATTACATCATCAAGCTTAAGGATTGTCGCCACCTCTTCGCGACTCTCCATATGGACTATCCAACTACTACCAGCGCTAAAGGACTCCAAGGCCTCTTTGATGATAGCGACCAATTCACTATTGGTCTCAAGGGCTTCACTGCCCCCTTTAAGGACAATGCCATTGCCACTTTTAAGGGAGAGGGCAATGATTTGAATAAGGGCATCGGGGCGACTCTCAAAGATCATCCCAATTACCCCAATGGGGACACTCACCCGCTCTAAGAGGAGGCCATCATCTAAGAGACGACGCTCTTGTACTTCGCCAATGGGGTCTTTAAGGGTAGCTACCTGCTCAATTCCCTCGCACGAATCGTGTAACTTCGTTGCATCGAAGAGGAGCCTCTTTAGGAGTACCGGGGAGAGGTTTCCCTCTCTAGCACGCACCATATCATTTTGGTTAGCTTTGAAGATCCTTTGAGAATTCTCTTTAAGGGCTTGGCTGATGGCTAACAACATCCGATTCCGCTCTGCTGCTGGAAGAGTTGCTAATTTCCTCTGTCCACTACGCATCGCATAGACTTGAGCTTTAAAGTTTGCTTTATCCATAGCTCCCCTCCCCTATATAGTATGGTCAGATTACTGAGAATAGGGAAGTGAATCAAGAGATAGGGGGGAAACTTGCCGTTGTGTTTTTAGAAATACAATGGTAAACTCTCCCTGACCAAAGGTCAAATTGGAGGTTCCTGGTGACAAAAAAAGGATACAGAGTTTTATGTGTAGCTCTCATTAGTTTAGTGTTTCTTTTCTCTCTAGTAGGGCAGCCCCTGCAAGAGAAGAGGGGAAAAGTTGCAACCGACGCTTTAGAAAGGAGCGTCACTCTTGAAGGCCCTATTGAGACAATTTTAGTGGCAGGGCGAGCCGCCGTTATGCCAGCAGATGCCCTCTTTATGTTCCCCATAGTTGATGATGTTGCGGTTGTTTTAGCTAAAACAGACCAAGGGTTGGGCGATTTTTTCCCCTTGTTAGATTCGAAATATGGGACAACTGAACGTCTTGGCCAAAAAGCTGGCGTTGAGGAGATCCTTGCCTATAACCCCTCACTGATTATTACGAAGGCCAACAACTACGACTCGGTCGTTAAATTGCTTGAACCCTTTAATGTGCCCCTATTTGTGATGGATTTAGAGACATCCGAGGCATGGAAGGGAGAAATTAGTGAGTTGGGAAAACTGCTGGGAGATGCAGAGACCCCTAAAAAGATAATTAACCTCTTCAATCAGCGTGAAGAGAGGGTAGCCAATAAGATTTCAACTCTAGAAGAGGCTCAAAAGCCAACTGTTTTAGTGTTACAAACTTCAGTTGCCGATGGTGTGACCGCCTTTAGTATCGCTCCCAACAACTGGATTCAAACGATGTTGGTTGAACAAGCCGGCGGTATTCCCGTCTGGGTTGAAGGGAACCTAACTTCTAACGCTTGGCGCAAGGTCTCCTTTGAACAAATAGCTAGTTGGGACCCCGATGAGATAATCTTAGTCAACTACAGCACCCCTCCCAATGCCTTCATAGAGGAGATTAGAGGTAGTCGTCAGTGGGCTAGTCTAAAGGCAGTCAAAAGTGGGAAGCTCTACTCAGCACCCGCCGACTTAATGAGTTACTTCCAGTCCGACAGCCGTTGGATTCTTGCCCTTGAGTGGCTCTCAGCAAAACTCCACCCCACCCTCTTTGCTGACTTTGAGATGGAGGAGGCGATTCGCTCCTTCTACCAAGAGTTCTATAACATTGAAGACCAAGTAACTCTAACAACTTTGGTTGAGGCCTACCGGAGGGGTAATCTCTATTAATCAGAAGAAGAGTATAGTAATCCTAACCCTTTTTCTTATCCTAATCTCTCTCCTCTCCCTTATGGTGGGGCGCTACCCTAAGGCGGGCTTCTCTAACCCCTTTAAGGGGGAGTTGATGAGACAGGTGGTCCTCAATGTGCGCCTCCCACGCCTCCTTTTGGCAGCTTTAGGGGGGGCGAGTTTGGCCATGGCCGGTTTTGTCTTTCAGATGCTCTTCAATAACCCCCTCGTTGAACCGGGATTTCTAGGGGTCTCACAGGGGGCCGCCTTTGGAGCCGCTGCTGCCATAACTTTAGGAGGTTCTCTCCTTGTAGTCCAACTGAGTGCCTCCTTTTTTGGGCTCTTAGCTCTCCTCAGCTCCTACTGGCTGGCCCGCAAGTTCACCTACGGGGGGTGGATCTTGCGCCTGGTACTAGCAGGGATAGCCATGGGAGCCTTTTTTTCAGCGGGATTGTCGATTATTAAATTAGTCGCCTCCCCCACTACAAGTTTACAGGACATCACTTTTTGGATGATGGGGGGCTTGTGGAACACCACCTGGAAGACGCTCTGGTCGGTGATGCCCACTATGATAATAATCCTCCTACTGCTACTACTCTTTCGTTGGCGAATAAATCTCCTCTCCCTTGATGAGCGCACGGCCCACTCAATGGGGATTGCTATCAACCGCGAAAAGGCTATTTTCCTCCTCTTAGCGACAGTTGCCACCACTTCGATCATCTCGGTGGGGGGGCTAATTGGGTGGGTGGGTCTAATTATCCCCCACTTAGCTCGGCGCCTATTTGGGGCCAATGCCCGCTATGCCCTCCCAGGCTCAATGCTCTTGGGAGCTATCTTTTTGGTAGTGAGTGACACCATTGGGCGCGCCCTCCTCTCGAGTGAGATCCCCTTGGGGGTATTAACTAGTTTAGTGGGGGCTCTTCTTTTTGTAATTCTCTTTGCCGGTAAAAGGGGGAAGAGGGTATGAAGAGTGCCTATGAGTTAATCGATGTAACCTACACCTACCCCAATGCTCAAAAGCCGGCTGTAGAAAATCTAACCTTAAAGATAGAAGCAGGTAAAACGACAGCTCTCCTAGGCCCCAATGGGGCGGGCAAATCGACTATTATGGACCTATTGCTCAACTGGAAGCAGTGCGAAAGGGGTACAATTAAACTCTTTGGAGAGTCCCTTACCAACTACAGTCGGCGCTCTTTGGGGCGAGTGGTGAGCCTAGTGCCTCAAGAGGAGCTCTCCCGCTTCTCGTTTACTGTTTTGGATTATGTCTTATTTGGGCGCTCCCCCTATCTCCACCAACTCGCTACCCCCTCCACTGCTGATATTGCGATTGCCAAAGAGGCGCTGAAGATGGTCGCCCTTGAAGCGCTTATAGAGCGTCCCGTTTTAGCCCTCAGTGGAGGAGAGCACCAACTGGTTCTTTTAGCGCGTGCCCTAGCCCAACAACCTAAAGTTCTCCTCCTCGACGAGCCCACCAGTAGCTTAGATCCAGGCAATACAGCTAAAGTTTTGAATATTATGGAGCGGTTATCTAACGAAGGGATTACCCTCCTCTTTACAACCCACGACCCCACTATTGCTGGCGAGTGTGCCGACAACGTTGCTATGCTTAAAGAGAGTCGCCTCTTAATAAGTGGGCCAAAAAAGGAGGTATTGACCCAACAACTTCTCTGCGAACTCTATGGAACTCCACTAGAAACCATCCAAGTTGGGGAGAGATTAATCGTAATGCGTAGTACTTAAAGCTTAATCATTTTCATTCTTGTCTCTTTATTTAACATAATGAATATTAATCTCACTTTTATTTGGTTATAATACAAAAAAGGTCTCTATCATCGCCTATTTTAAACCATTTTCTGAATTTCTCTGTACAAAGATGACTCGGCATTGTAGAATAAAGCCACTTTACAAGCAAATGAAAAGGAGTCAAAAGATGGAAAAACTTTTTAAGCTCTCTGCCCACAAGACAAATGTGCGGACAGAGGTCTTGGCGGGTGTAACAACCTTCTTAACAATGGCCTACATCCTGATTGTTAACCCTTTAATCCTGTCTGATGCAGGAATGGACTTCGGGGCAGTCTTTACAGCGACTGCGCTCTCATCAGCAATCGCTACATTGGTGATGGCTTTTTGGGCAAACCTCCCCTTCGCACTGGCGCCGGGAATGGGTCTTAACGCCTTTTTTGCCTACACAGTCGTTATCGGAATGGGATACAGCTGGCAGACAGCTCTAACGGCGATCCTTATTGAGGGAATCATCTTTATCATCTTATCGGCATTCAATATTCGTGAAGCGATTGTTAACTCGATTCCCGAGAACGTTAAGAAGGCTATTAGTGTCGGTATTGGACTTTTCATTGCCTTCATTGGTCTTCAAAACGCTGGAATTATCGTTGGTGGTGCAACTCTGGTAGAGTTGGGTAACATTAAGCAGGGAGATGCCCTATTAGCACTAATTGGTATTGTCATAACCGGTGCTTTAGTTGCCTATAAGGTCAAAGGTGCCCTCTTAATCGGTATTGTAGCCACAGCCCTTATTGGCTGGCCCATGGGGATCACAAAGTATGCTGGAGGAAGCTACCTACCTCCATCATTGGCTCCCACTTTCTTCAAGTTTGATTTCAAAAACTTCTTTACAATTGACATGCTGGTGATTATCTTCACCTTCCTCTTTGTCGATATGTTCGACACCGTCGGGACCCTTATTGGATGCTGTACTAAGGCGAACATGCTCAACTCTGATGGGTCTATTCCTAATTGTAAAGAGGCTCTCTTGGCCGACGCTATTGGAACCACAGTTGGTGCTATCTTAGGTACCTCAACAGTTACCACCTATGTTGAGAGCTCAGCTGGTGTGGCTGAGGGTGGAAGATCAGGACTGACTGCTGCTGTGGTTGGTGTCCTTTTCCTCATATCTCTCTTCCTTGCACCTCTTTTCCTCTCAATTCCTGGTGCTGCCACCGCCCCTGCTCTAGTCCTTGTGGGACTCTTCATGATAAGCCCCGTTAAAGAGATCGATTTTGAGGATGGAAGTGAGGCGATACCCGCCTTCCTCACAATCCTTTTCATGGTCACGACCTACTCAATCGCTAACGGTATCATGTTTGGTGCCTTGGCTTGGATTCTCTTGAAACTCTTGACCGGGAAAGTGAAACAAATTAAGCCCATGATGATTGTCGTGGGTGTCCTCTTACTGATTAAACTACTCTTTACTTAAAATAGAGGAACTACTAGAAAGGGAGCCAACCGGCTCCCTTTTTCTATACCTCAAGGTCTACAAACTTGAATTGGTCGACATCAAACAGACCCTGGTCACTCACTTTTAAGTGGGGGATTACCGGTAGGGCCATAAAGCAGAGGGTCATAAAGGGGTCGATACCCCTGGGGATGTTAAACTCTTCAAGGGCAATCTTCTGCATCGCTTTGAGCTTCTCTCTCACAAAGGTACCACTCTGGTTGGTCATCAAGCCACCAATGGGGAGAGGAAGGGCGTCTATGAGTTCTCCACCCCTCACTATTACGATCCCCCCTTTAATCTTCTTCAAGCTCTCAACGGCCACTACCATATCTTCATCGTTATCGCCGGCCACTATGATATTGTGGGAGTCGTGGGCGATGGTGGTCGCTATAGCCCCTCTCTTAAGGCCATAACCACTCAAGAGGGCTAACCCTACATTGCCAGTGCCGTGGTGACGCTCAACGACGGCCAGTTTAACTAAGTCTTGGCTAGGATTATTTTGGTAGTACCCTTTTGAGTCCCTTTTTACTTCCATTTCTACCGAATTGGTCACTACCATATCGGGGATAATCCCGATGGCTCGAATGCGATTCCCCTTAAGGGGTAGTCTTAGCTTCTCAATGGAGAAATCTTTAATATTGAACTTAGTCTCAACCTCTTTAGGAACTAGAGTCTCCTCTTCTTCCCCTTCACGGTAGAGAGTTCCCTCTACAAAGACGTGGGCGACATTAAAATCTTTGAGGTTATCGACAAGGATAAAATCGCCTCGCCTCCCTGGGGCAATGGCTCCTCGGTCGTGGAGTGAGTAGCAGTTGGCAGCATTAATCGTCCCCATCTGAATTGCAGTAATGGGATCGAGTCCTTCACTGACCGCTATGCGGAGGTGGTTATCGAGGTGCCCCTCTTCGAGGATAGATTCAGGCTGGCGGTCATCGGTACACAAGAGGCAACGGTGGGAATTACAAGGGGTTACCCCAGGCAAGAGGGATTTTAGGTCTTTAGTTGCCGACCCCTCTCTTAAGAGAACATACATCCCCCGCTCAATCCTCTCTTCAAGTTCTTTAACAGTGGTGCACTCGTGGTCGGTTAGTACCCCTACCCCGGCGTAGGCATTTAAGTCTTTACCACTCACTTGGGGAGAGTGGCCATCAATTACCTTCCCATGCTCTTTGGCAAGGGCTATTTTATCGATAACGGAGGGAACACCACCTATTGTCCCCACACTATCCATCAGCTCTCCCAACCCTAAAACTTGGGCTTCTTCTATCCTTTGGGCCAAATCTTTGGCTAAAAGGGTCGCCCCAGAAGTCTCAAAGGGGGTGGAAGGGACACATGAAGGGAGCATGAAGAAGATAGAGAGGGGGCTTTCTTTGGCAGATTCAAGCATATAATCGAGTCCATCAAGGCCCGCCACATTACAAATTTCGTGGGGATCAGCTATTACAGTGGTGGTCCCCCTCGGCAACAACAGTTTCCCAAACGAGCGGGGCTCAACATGGGAGGACTCAATATGGACGTGGGCATCAATTAGTCCGGGGAGAAGATAGGCTCCATTACCTTCAAAGACTTCACGCCCTTCATAGGGGCCAATACCAACGATTACGCCATTGTCGACACCTAAATCCCCTTCAATTATTTTACCATTGAAAACATCGACAATCTTACACCCTTTGACAACAAGGTCGACTTTTTGACGACCGGTTGCCCCTTCAATAAACCGCTTTATATTGTCCCTCTTCATAATTTCTCCTTCCCAATACATTAACACCGCTTAAGTAGTCAGGCAAGTTAACTTGCCATTTTTTCTCCCCGTTATTAGATTTAGTATATAGTTGGAGGCGCATATGGATACACAAGAGATTGAGAAAACCGAAGAGCAGAGAATCAAACAAGAGAGGCACGCTATTGTAGCCCTTATCTTGGGAATTTTTTCAGTTATAACGCCAATGCAACTCTTTGGTTGTGGCGGTTTAATTGGATTAATTTTTAGCATAATTGGACTTTACCAAGTCTCTTTAGCTGGCGGGGCCAAAGGAAACAACCTAGTGAGAACGAGTAAAATTCTCTCTATTGTTGGCCTAGTCCTCTCAGTTTTAGTCTTAATAGTGACAGTGTTGCTGTTAGCCCGCTTTTCTCGTTCTATGGGCCTTTTTTTCCGTATCTCACCCTTTAGAATGAGACCAAGTATGATGCGGTATCGCTTTATCTTCTAATTACTAGTCCCGACCTAAGTCGGGACTAGTTTAGTGTTTTAGTTAACTCGCTTACGACTAGCTTTTAGTAGTTCACTGAGTTTAGCGGCCGGGTCTTTAAACTTAGCCAACATAATCATGGCAGCAATGATATAGGGTTTGTAGGAGGCCTCTTTGTAGAGAGGTTCACGGTAGCGATCAAAGACCGATGCAGCCACCTCACCCGCTTTACAACTCACACCGGTAATATCGGCAGGAAGGCAGTGCATGTAGAGGGCATTGCCACCTTTGGTCTTGGCCATCAGCTCTTCGGTACACTCCCAATCCTTAAACTTGGCGTTGTTTAAGAGGCAGCGCTGTTCGAGGCTCCCCAACTCGTCAAAGCGTCCATCGCTCACCATCTGAGTCCTCTCTTCCATCACGGCATAGGGGGCCCAGCTCTTAGGATAGACGATATCGGCATCGACAAAAGCCTCTTCCATCGAGTAGACCTGTTTATAAGAGCCACCGGTGCGCTTCACGTTCTCACGGGCGACATCTTCAACTTCACGCATCACGTTGTACCCCTCAGGGTGGGCTAACACCACATCCATCCCGAAGCGGGTGAAGAGTCCGATAATCCCTTGGGGAACCGAAAGTGGTTTACCGTAAGAGGGGCTGTAGGCCCAACTCATGGCAACTTTCTTCCCCTTCAGGTTTTCAACTCCCCCAAAGTGGTCAATTACATGGAGCATATCAGCCATCGACTGGGTGGGGTGGTCAATGTCACATTGGAGGTTAATTAGGGTGGGTCTCTGCTCTAATACACCATCGTCAAACCCCTCTTGGACCGCATCAGCCACCTCCTTCATGTAGGTGTGACCCTTCCCGATATACATATCATCGCGAATACCAATCACATCTGCCATAAAGGAGACCATATTAGCTGTCTCGCGCACGGTCTCTCCATGGGCGATTTGGCTGGATGCTTCATCTAGGTCCTGAACAGTTAAACCCAACATATTACAGGCACTGGCAAAGCTGAAGCGGGTGCGTGTTGAGTTGTCTCTAAAGATTGAAATACCTAGGCCGCTATCAAACAGCTTGGGGGAGATGTTGTTCTCCCTCATCTTTCTCAAGATTTCAGCAACTGCAAAAGTGGCTGCCAGTTCATCGTCACTTTTCTTCCAGGTGTGAAAGAAATCGTTGAGGTACATCCCATCCGACTTTAACCTCTTCAATTCATCAATCATCTTCTGGATTACGCTCATCTCCTTCATAATACCTCCTCTCTAAAGATCTCTTATTCTTGCTATTTAAGAGAATTATAACATGAGGGTGGAAGGTAAGTCTACCTATTTGTTGCAGTTTGTTGCATAAGGGAGGGGGCCCGTTTAGGGCCCCACTATTAGGTAATCTTACCCATCTCCCTTAATATCTTTTCAGGAGTGATAGGCCAAGAGCGAATCCACACCCCAACAGCATCGTAGATAGCGTTGGCAACGGCTGGTGCTGCTCCGTTGGTGGCAATCTCACTAATTGACTTAGCTCCAAAGGGACCAAACTCATCGTTCTCATCAATTAAGACCGCCTTAAAGTCTGCTGGAGCTTCGCTAATCATCGGCACCCCATAGTTGGTGAAATTGGCAGCAATACAGCGCCCCTCTTCATCGAGGGCCATATCCTCATAGAGGGTGTGACCGAGCGACTTTTGGGCCGCCCCATACATCTGCGTTAAAGCTAGTTCGGGGTTAATTGGCGTTCCTGCATCTTGCAAGGCGTAGAACTTATCGACCCTAATGGCTCCCGTCTTGACGTTGACCGCCACCTGGGCAAAGTGGGCCCCGTAGGGGATGGCTGCATCTTCGGTGGCAAAGGAGCCGTAGCCCACTAGTTGCCCGCGCCCGAGTCCCGAGACTGCTTGGTGGATTAGCTCACCATAGGGGAGAACTTTTCCACTCTTCTTCGAGACAACCTCACCAGGAGCTTGGAGGCTAAGGTCTTCGACCGCCTCCTCCATCTGGAGAGCTGCTTCGGCTAACACCTTCTCTTTGAGGTTGAGGGCCGCCTTAAGGGTAGCCCCTCCCGAGAAGTAGGTGCCACTTGAGGCGTAGGCGCCGGTATCGAACATGGTGTTATCGGTATCGCCGGAGAGGATTGAAACTTTGTCCATCTCGACACACATCACCTCGCTAACACACTTCACGCTGATGGTATCGAGGCCAGTACCAATGTCAGCCCCGCCGCTGTGGACCATAAAGGTTCCATCGGTATTCATCACCACGTCACACATACTGTGGTCGAGTCCAGGCAGGCCTGATCCTTGTTGAATCATGGCAAACCCTTTGCCAACCTTCCAGTTGGGGTCTTCACAAACCTCTTTTTTACCCCAATCAATCATCTTAGCCCCTAAGTCGAGAGCTTTCCTTAAGCCACAGCTCCCAACTGGCACTGGTGTCCCTTCACGCCCTTCGCCGAGGCTCTTTAGAATCTCCAACATGAAGCCCCGCTCGACGTGGTTGATCTTAGCCATCTCTAAGGGGTCAACCTTGAGAACAGAGGCCATCTCAGCGAGACAGGTCATCAAGGCAAATGAGCCTTTGGGAGCGCCATACCCTTGGTAGGCCCCTGTGGGAGGGATATTTGTGTAATAGGTGGTCACATCAAAGGCAATATTGGGACAGTTGAGGAGTGGCAATGTTTTTGAACAGGCATTCATAGGAACGGTTAAACAGTGGTTACCGTAGGGACCAGTGTTGGCCCGCACATCCATATAGACTGATGTTAATTGGCCACCCTTCTTCGCCCCCATCTTAACGGTGATACGCATCGGATGACGGGTACTGTTGGCGATAAACTCCTCTTCACGGGTGTTGCGATAGTAGATGGGACGACGGGTAATCCAAGTTGCGTACCCAGCTACATCCTCTACCAAGATATCTTGTTTGGAGCCGTAGCCTCCCCCCACTTTCTCTTTAATCACCCTAATTTTGTTCTCAGCGATTCCACACACCCGGGCCACAATGCGACGGGTGTGGAACGGCACCTGCGTTGAGGCGTGAATCACTAAGCGGTCGTTATCGATCTTGGTGTAGCAGAGGTGCACTTCGAGAGGCGTACACTGAATTTGACTCGTCTGGTAGGTGCGCTCAATCACCTCATCGGCTTCTGCAAACCCCTTCTCAATATCTCCAATAGCTCCGGTGGCTCTTGAGGCAATATTGCGACGGTTGTCCCCATGGAGGGGGAAGGGGTAGATAATCTTCCCTTCGCGAGGGTCGACTCCCTTATTGTACTCGGCTAACCCCTCAGGCTCTCCACTGAGATACTCGGCAGCCCCATTTTGGACAATGGGAGCCCCTTCAGCCATAGCCTCTTCGACGGTAAAGATTGGTTTTAAGACTTCGTACTCGACCACTATCTTCTCGCGTGCTGCAATAGCTTGCTCTTCAGTTTCAGCTACAATGGCGGCTACCCGGTCGCCCACGTGTCGCATCTTCCAGTTGAAGAGGCGTCTGTCGTAAGGAGAGGGTTCAGGGTTCCCCTGACCGGCTGACATATAGAAGACATCGGGGCAGTTGGCTGCTGTTATAATAGTCACCACTCCATCCATCTTCTCAGCTTCACTTGTATCGATCTTGGTGATATAAGCGTGGGCATAGGGGCTTCTAAGGAGCACCATTGAACAAGCGTTGGGGTCGACGCGGTCTTCGACATAAGACCTCCACCCAGCCACCAGTTGGCGCCCATCAACTTTGGGTTTCACCTTCCCCACATATTTAAGGTGGTCCCTAAATTCGGGGGCGATGGTTGAGCTATATTTGCCACTTCTGAGTTTCTCTTTAGCCAACTCAACAGCTAAGTAGTAGTGCTCATAACCGGCATCGCGGATGAAGATTCCAGATAGGACCTCTGCTACATCGCTCCGACTTGCATTGGGCTTCTTCTCGAGGAGCCAAGTTAACAAGAGGGCGGCAGCAGGGGCATTGTAGGCCGACTGGACCACTCCTGCATCAATCATCGCCTCTTGGACCACATTGAGCTCTCTCCCAGTAGCGAGCGAGTCGGGGGTCCTAATAGTGGCCCCTTCCGCCTCAGCCGCTAACAATAAGTTAGAGTAGAGGGGACGGTCGTTAAAGATAACTGTATCGCTTCCAGCAAACCCCTCCCCGTCATCACTGTCGCGCACGGCAAAGTGTCCTAGAGAGAGCAACATCTTCCTTAGCGTCTCGTGGGGCGCCACGTTAACTTCTACATTTTTTCCATTGACTATACAGCGGACAATCATTGGGCACCTCCTTTCGAAATGGCATCGAGGCACTGTTTATAGAGCTCTGCCACACTGGCAGTCAAGATATATTTTTTGTAGGCAGCGCTACCGGTTATATCGTCAACAAGGACTAGGTCTTGGGCCGCTTGGGCAGCAGCATCTTCAACTGTTGGGTAGCGACCCTCCATAATCCCATTCTCAACCTCAATTAGGCGCACAACCCCACTCCCCTTAATAGCAGCTGCAATGCGCACATCGTGGGGAGCATCACTTGAGATGTCGGCCCCCAAGGCGATTGTTACGGCAGCGGGACTCTGCATAGTACGGGCATAGCGCAATGAGGCGACAAAGCGCTTAGGTTTGTTAAGGACTATTTTCAAGATGAGTGAACCCTCAAAGTGCTCCTCAAAAGAGTGGTACTCCCGAATAGGGATATTTTCTTCACCATATTTGCCATCGCTGGCGATATCGCCCAGGATAAGGCGTGCTTTAGCGGCAATTAGGGTTGGTGCAAGGTAGGAGTCGTCCCTTCGAAGGGCAATATTTCCCCCAATTGTCCCCATATTACGTCTTGTATAGGAGCCACAATAGAGGAGTGCCTCTTTTAAGTAGCGGGGGACGAGTTCACTCTCAAGTGCCTCTTGGAAAGTGGTGGTAGCCCCAATTGAGACTATCCCCTTCTCTTCTTCTATCCCAGAGAGGTTCAACCCCTTGAGAGAGACAACTTTCTGAGGATTTATAAGCGACCCTAACCTTAGAATCTCGGTCCCTCCCCCAATGAAGTGGGTCCCTTCACCACCATCATGTAGTGCCCCTAACGACTCTTGGGGTGATGCAGTACGAATGAACTCACCAATCATACTTCCTCCTTTCACTCGGCTTTTGCGAGCATTTTCTGGCTAACACCATTGGCTTTCTCAAAGAGTTCTTCCTCCTCAATGCCAATGAGTTGCCCTTTATCAACAACAACTTGTCCATTCACGATGGTGTAGTCGGTATTGTGATCGTCTCCACAGAAGATAAGGGCCGCTACTGGATCAGAGAGGGCCCCGGCATAGGGGAGACGCTGTACATCAAAGATTGCCATATCGGCAGCCCACCCCTCTTCCAACTTGCCAACTTTGCCAAAATTGAGCATCTTAGCCCCATTTTCAGTCGCCATTTTGAAAACCTGGCGGGTGGTGAGAGCCGCTGCTCCGTTTAATACCCGTTGGAGGAGGAGGGCGTTACGCACCTCACCCAACATGTCGGAAGAGTCGTTGGAGGCTGAGCCGTCAACGGCAATCCCCACATTGATTCCCAGTGCCAACATCTCAGGGACGCGGCAAATGCCACTTCCTAACCTCATATTCGAAGAGGGGCAGTGGGCCACTGAAGAACCCGCTTGGGCTAAAATTTTAAGTTCCTCATCGTTGAAGTGGATTCCATGGGCATAGAAGACATCGGGACCAATCAATTCACACTCTTCCATTAAAGCTAGGGGGCGCACCCCAAACATCTCAAGACAAAAGTCATTCTCATCAAATGTTTCAGCAAGGTGGGTATGGAGTTGTACCCCATACTTCCGTGCTAGACGGGCACTATCCCTCATAATCTCTTTAGTCACTGTAAAGGGGGAACAAGGAGCTAAGACTACTTTGTGCATCGCCAGTGGCGAGGGGTCGTGAAATTGTTGGATGACCCGTTCACTGTCAGCTAAAATTTTATCATCGGTTTGGACCACCGAATCGGGGGGGAGCCCCCCATCCTTTTCACTTAAACTCATAGAGCCACGTGTTGGACTGAACCTGATTCCCAACCTGTCGGCAGCCTCAAACTGGGTCGCCATTAAATCCCCATCAAACCCTTGGGGATAGAGGTAGTGGTGGTCGGTAGTTAAAGTACACCCCGTCTTCAGTAACTCTCCCATCGCCAAGAGAGAGGAGTAGTAGACCCCCTCATTGTCAATATTTTTCCACACATTGTAGAGGAATCTGAGCCAATCGAAGAGTTCGGCATTTTGAACCGCCGGGTGGTTTCTTGTCATCGTCTGGAAGAAGTGGTGGTGGGTGTTGACCAACCCAGGGATAACGACATGCTTTGAGCAGTCGATTACACGGGTGGCACTTTTATAATCCATCTTCCCCTCTAGGTCGATCTTTTTCACCACTCCATCAGTGATGAGCATATCGGCTCCCTTAATGGTCTCTTTAGCCGTATCGGTCATTAAGCAGTAGATGTTTTTGAGAATTACTGAATGGTCATACATGTTTTCATCTCCTAATTATAAATCTCCCAAGGTACTGGATAAGACTTTTGTTTTGCTTGTCGCTACTGACAAAAGGTCTCTTCGCCACAACTGGCCTCCTTGTTGAATCGCAAAACTATCGCTCAGTCAAAAAAAAAGACCCGCGAAGCCTCTCTTAGAAACCACCCATCCATGATGGGAGAGGAGCTCATGGCGGGGAAGGAGCTTGGCACATCGCTGTGCCAAGCCCTTAGCAAATAAATCATACATCAGAAATGGCCTATTTTCCACCTTTTTTTTCTAGACTAAGGGGGAGCATCGCGTAAAACGCAGCACAGATTTCTAAGTCATCAACTCTAGTAATCTCGTTGGGGGCGTGGGCCTGAACCTCATCGCCAGGGCCAAATCCAATTGCGGGGATTTTATGGCGCCCGGTGGTTGCCACTAAGTTGGTACTGAAAGTCCACTTATCGACGACTGGTTTTTTACCAAAGAGGGTCTCGTAGGCATCAACCCCGGCTTGGACAAAGAAGTGGTCTTCTTCGGTTTTCCAGGTGGGGAAATAGAGCTCTTGGCTATAATCTTTCTTGGTCCACCCCACCTTCTCATACATCGGCATCTCAACCACGATATCTTCGGGATTATCACCAGTCGCTTTTGAGACAACGTCTCGCACTTGGGCTATTGCAAAATCGGCATCCTCGCCCCAGGTTAAGCGTCGGTCGAGGTAGAGCATAGCGTAGTCGGGGACGGCACACTGCGAAGGGCCCCTCACATCCATTTGAGAGACGGTGACGGTCCCTTTCCCTAAGAAGTTGTCATCATCGGGGGGGAGCTCCTCATTGAGTTGCTCAATCGCTAAGGCAGCTCTAGCCGCTTTATAGGCAGCACTAACGCCCCTCTCAGGAGCACTACCATGACACGAAATTCCCTTTAAGATGGTCCTAATCTCCATCCTCCCCCTCTGCCCACGGTAGAGTTGGCAACTGGTTGGTTCGGTTGAGACCACTAAATCGGGTTTGAAGTTCTCCTCTTCAATGAGGTACTTCCAACACATTCCATCACAATCCTCCTCCATAACGGTGAAGGTGAAATAGACGGTGTACTCGCCACCATATCCCAACTCTTTCAAGATCCGCCCAGCGGTAATCATCGAGGCGGCACCCCCCTTCTGGTCGCTGGTTCCTCTTCCATAGACTAGGCCATCTTTAATCTCTCCACTAAAGGGGTCAAACTTCCAGTTGTCACGGTTTCCCACCTCAACGGTGTCTACGTGGGCATCGATTGCCAATTTCTTGGGGCCGTTACCAACCTTACCAATGACACTCCCTAGCCCATCGATTCGAATATCTTCGAAGCCGGCCTCCTCAAGTAGCGTTACAATTAAGCGGCATACATCCTCTTCTTGGCTACTGTAAGACTTAACCTTCACCAACTTGGAGAGGTTCTCGGCAGTGTAATCACGATACTTGGCGGCCAACTCTAAAATCTTCTTGTCCATTCCCATTTCTTACTCCTTCTCAATCGTTATCCCCTAATGGGGTTTTATTGTATCAACTTGATGCCACACTCGGTGGGCAACTTCACGCGCCTTGGCGTAGATCTCTTCAACATCAAAATCGAACTGGCGCTCCTTCATCACAAACTTCCCCTCCACCATCACCGACTCGACGCAGTTACTGCTGGTTCCCCACACAAGGTGGTTGGCTGCATTACCATCGACCCACGGGGTGGGACTCTGGTAGTCTAAGAGGGTAATATCGGCTTTATAGCCCGCTTCAAGGCGCCCAAATTTATCTTTAAAATAGGTCTCCAACACCTCGTTGCCACGGGAGAGCATCGCCACAAAGTCGCCTGGCCACCAAGGGCCTCCCACATCTTTATGCTTAAAGAAGGCAATCTTCAACTCTTCAAACATATTGCCCCCGCACCCATCGGTTCCTAAAATGGAGCGCTCCACCTCTCTAAGGTTGGTGCAGTAGCCAACATGGTTGTTCATATTGCTTCTTGGGTTGTGGGCTAAGAAGCCACGACGGGCATTGAGGAGTTCAACCTCTTTCTCACTCAAATAGAGACCATGCACTAAGAGGCTCTTATCAGAGAGGAGGCCAAACGAATCGAGCCTCTCCATAATATCGAGGTGGTAGTGGTGGTGGCTGTGGACACTGTCGTACTTATCTTCAGCGACGTGGAGGTGAATGCCCCTCTGTGTCGTATCACACGCCTCTTTGAGAAGTTCCAACCCCCTATTGGGAATAGTGAAAGGGGCGTGTCCCCCAATCATCGCTTCAACTAGCGGTTTTTTTCCACTTTGCCACTCTTTGTCGACACTCTTGGCAAACTCGATGTTCTCTTTGACCCCTGCTTTGACCTCCTCCATACCGCCATTACGGTCGGTAACCTCGTAGCAGGTCATCCCCCTTAATCCAACCTCCCGCATTCCACGGGCGATGGTCTCAAGGGATCCTCCAATAAAGGAGGGGCTGGCATGGTGGTCGATGCAACTCGTCGTTCCCGCCTTAATTGCATCAATTGAGCAGATTAGAGAGCTGTAGTAGAGAGCCTCTTCGTCGAGCCCCCTGTCTAGGCGCCACCACCACTCTTTTAAGACTTGGATAAAGTCATTTTGTTCTCCAGCACTAATCAGCATCCCCCTTGAGAGACCCGAATAGTAGTGGTGGTGACCACACACAAGACCCGGAATAAGGGTCTTACCCGTGGCATCAATAACCTTAGCACCCCTATAGGAGGGGGCTAAATTCTCCCCTACAGCAACTATCATGTCACCTTGGATTACAACATCACGCCCCTCTTCAACCGAAAAGGGAGGTTTTGTTTGGACAACCCTAGCATTGGTAAAAATTGTAAATTCCATCACTACCCCCTTATGCTTCAACAGCCCCCAATAGATAGGCGTGGTTTAAAATAATCTCCTCAATTATAGAGGTCACCTCTTCTGGAAGTTCGCTGTCGAGCTTTCCGTCACTCTCGATGGGAGCCTTTGTAATCTCCCCCTCGTAGCGCACCAACACCTCCCCCTCTTTGAGGAAGAAGCCACTATTTTCAGAACTTTCAAAATCGTCGAGGCGGCTGAAGAGGGTAAATTTATCTTTGTAGGGTGAACCGCTCCAAGGACAGAAGGTGGTACAGTTACCACACTCGTTACAAAAAGCATCTAAGTGGACAATTTGGAAGGGGTTCTCAAAGAGGTCCCAGCGGTAGCGCATGTCGATGGCGACATTGGCCCGGTTGGGACAAACTTCGACACATTTATCACACACATAGGAGCACTCGAGACAGCGAGCCGCCTCAATCTTAGTAAAGGTGTCGACACTCTCCCCCGCTTGAGCTCCCTTTACAAAGTACCCCTTCTTATCGCGAATTGTCTTAAAGAAGGCGTTCTCTTCCACCTCTATCTCGTAGGAGTCGATCTCTTCGTCGAAGTGGTCGTGTTCGTCTTCTTCAGGTGGACCTAAAATTGAGTCGATAGCCGCTTCAACTGCACTACGCGCCGCTGCAATACAGCGCACAACAGTGGAGGGGCCACTTTGGGCATCCCCTATCACATAGACCCCTGGCTGCCGACTCTCAAAGGTTTCGCTGTTCACAATAGGCCACCCCTTCTCATCAACAGGGAGGCCAAACCAAGTTAAACTTTGGGAGTCGACCTTCTCGCCAATGGCAGTAATAAGTGAATCAACTTGAAGGGTAATTGTCTCATCTGTAGCGACTGGGGAACGCCGATTAGAGGCATCCTTTTCACCTAAAGCCATTTTACGACAAACAAGGGTCCCATCTTCATTAAAAGACTCTGGGTTGGTAAGGAAGTAGAACTTAACCCCATCTTGGAGGGCATTGTGGTACTCTTCACGATCGGCAGGCATCTCATTTTCAGTGCGCCGATAGAGGACAGAGACCTCTTCAACTCCCTCGACTCTAATGGCAGCGCGTGCCCCATCCATAGCTGTATTGCCACCACCCACAACAACCACCCGTTTGCCTAGGTTGAGACGCTCTTTGTGGCGATTGAATTGGGCTAAGAATGGGAGTGAGGGGTAGATGCGACTACGATCCCCCGTTAAGGGGATAATATTGTCAACTTCAGCCCCAATAGCGTAGAAGATGTGGTCAAAGCCTTTCTGCTTTAAAGCCTCAATTGTCACCTCTTCACTGGGGGTAGAGAACTTAAACTCAACACCGTGCTTAGCGATAAAATCGATATCACCCTGGAGGGCACTAGCAGGGAAACGGAACGAGGGGATAACGTAGCGAGTCACCCCACCAGCATCCTTCTCTCGCTCAAAGAGAGTCACAACGAAGCCGGAGCGGGCTAAGAAGTAGGCTGCCGAGAGGCCGGCCGGACCAGCTCCTACAACAGCGGCTTTAAATGAAGATTGCTCAGGCCTCTCCCACCGCTTAACATACTCAGCAAAACCCTCTTCAACAGCAATTTTTTTCATCTCCCTAATTTGGACCGTCCCCTCATAATCGAGGCGGGTACAGTGGTATTGGCACTGATGGTCACAAATATAACCGGTAAGGTTGGGCAGAGCGTTGGTCTCGTAGATTACCTCAAGGGCATCAGCGTAGCGCCCCTGACCCACCAGGTAGATGTAGTCGGGGATATTTTGATGGATGGGACACGCTTCGATACAGGGGGCGACGTAACAGTCGGTGAGGGGGAGTCTCCCCTCCACTTCAACCTTCTCATGACCCCTGTAATCTTTGTGAAGATCTTCCCTAGTGAGGCTACTTTCAGCGAGAGCCTCAATCTTATTAAGATCAATTGTTTTAACACCCCAACTCTCACTCCTCTCTTCTAAGAGTTCTACCATCTGTTTTAGGCGCACATACCCCCCCGGTTTAAGGAGGTCGGTCGCCAAAGTGATAGGACGAATTCCACACTCGAAGAGGTCTACAATCGTAGATGCAGTCGCCCCACCACTATAGGAGATGGGGAGTGTTCCTTTAAACTCTTTAGTGAGGAGGGCCCCCACTGCAACACTTAAGGGGAGGAGAGCGCGCCCCGACATATACATCTCATCACCGGGGAGAAAGCCTTGGTCGTTAACCGAACCGAGGGTGTTGGTGAGTTTAACACCAAAGCCGAGCCCCTCACGTTGACTGAGAGCCACTAGGCGCTCCAACATTGGAATAGCGTCCCCATATTGGAGGTCAACCTCAAAGGCTTGTGGCTTAAGGGTGATATAGTTGTACCCTAACTCATCGAGGGTAGAGCGCACTCTATCAAAGCCGAGGAGGGTTGGGTTCAATTTAACAAAGGTATTGAGTTTTTTCTTACTCAACATATAGGAGCAGATTGCCTCAATCTCTTTAGGGGGACAACCGTGCATCGTACTGAGGGTCACTGAAGAGCAGATCTTGGGTGATATTTTCTTAGAGAGCCCCTTAAGGCGCCCCTCCATCCCCTCCCATTCGGTCCCATTAAAGAGGCTCCCTTCAGCTAAAATCGCTTCGAGGGAATCTAAGTGACCTTTAAAAGAGGTGTTTTTACTCGAGTCGATCATCGAATCGATAAAGGTTTGCATCTTAGGTGTTAAAATCCCCTCAAGGTTGTAACCAACACTCATATTGAAGATAAAAGAGGGGGTGCCATCAAATTTGGGCTCTAAAAGGGCCTCTAATAGGTGGAGTAAAACCCACGCTTTGGCATACTCATCGTAAGCTTTGGGGAGGGTGTACTCACTCGACCACTCGACGTTGTACCCCTCATCGCGCACATCGATACACGGTTTATCAATCTCAAGTTCGTCGAGGATTTGAACCGTCTTAAGTTCAATAAAGCGTCCACCCACTAAATAACTAGCCACTATATTTTGGGCTAATTGGGTGTGAGGTCCGGCAGCTGGCCCCAACGGGGTGGCACATTTTTGACCAAAGACCTCAATGGCTGTCTTCCCATTATTTTTATAAAATTGGTCTTTATGGAGACCAAAAATCTTACCACATTGGCGGTATTCACCAAAAATCCGAGAGAGTAATTCTTCAAAGGGGACACTTCGCATTATATCTGACATGGCGTTAACTTCTCCTTAAATAGGGGGCTCCAAAGGGGAACCCCTCCCCTCTATTGTAAAACAGATTCTTCATAAGTCAATCGCTATTGCAACAATGTGCAACAACAAACTAGAATTTTATATAACCTAATTATCTTTGGTTTAGCTCAAATTAAATCTGCTTTTTTGTGTTATCTGGCGAATAATTATTTTACTTATTTACTTTTCAACAAGGTGCATGGTAATCTTGATTAAATTATTAAAGAGGTTGAAAAGGGAGTTGCCAATGCGCTTTAGTTATCTTTGTAATGAGTGTAATCGTGAATATAAGACAGACGAAATTTTCTACACCTGCCCCGCTTGTAGCGGCACTGAAAAGAGCGGTGAGTTTCGTAAAGGGAATGTGATTGTCAAACTCAACGATGAAGATTTAGAAGAACTGAGGAAAGAGAAGCACTATCCACTCTTAGAGCTACTGCCCTATCCCATCCCCAATATGGGGGCTTTTCCAGTGGGTCCTACCCCCCTCTCCAAGCCGTTTCGTCTCGCTAAAAAGTACGACTTAAAGCACCTCTTACTTAAACTCGATAACCTCCTTCCATCGGGCTCTTTCAAAGATCGCGCTAGTCAGATGGTGGCTGCCCAAGCCATTTACCATGGAGAGAAGAAGATTGCTCTCGCTTCAACCGGCAACGCCGGAGCAGCGATGAGTTGTGCCGGTGCTGCCTATGGTTTAGATATTGTCCTCTTTGTCCCCGAGAGTGCCCCTGTCAATAAACTGATGCAAAGTATCTTGTACGGGGCAACTGTCGTCCCCGTTAAAGGGAGTTACGACGACGCCTTCGCCCTCTCCCTCTATTACACGGCCAACTATGGCGGTATAAACCGCAACACCGCCTACAATCCAATGACCGTTGAGGGGAAAAAGAGTGTCGCTCTTGAGCTCTTTCTTCAACTTAAAGGGGACCTTCCTGATGTAATTTATGTCCCCGTTGGTGATGGGTGTATCTATGCAGGCGTTTGTAAAGGCTTTCTCGACCTCAAAAGGGCCCACCTAATTGAGCGGGTCCCCCAAGTGGTTTGCGTCCAATCAGAGAGATCAGCGGCTATTGCCAAAGCTTGGGAGAGTGGGA
>LSQX01126746.1_pt2 | contig 60326 bp, 57 predicted proteins | sample 654561 | NCBI WGS metagenome assembly LSQX01 (sample SAMN04489861, study PRJNA283612) | anaerobic digester metagenome | isolation source: 4 biogas reactors fed with cattle manure at either 37C or 55C with and... | place: Denmark: Kongens Lyngby | collected 2014
CAACATACGGTATTTTAGCACATTTCTTCGCCCGGAGCAATGACAAATTGTGAAGGCTTCGAGCAAAGAATATTATATGACGGAATGGTTGTGAATTCAAGTTAATTGTTGCCCGAGTGTGGCTCTGGTAAATACGAGAGACCTTTTCATCATGGCTCTATGGTGGCCGGGTTGGTAAACACCCGCTGGTTGGCCTTGCGGATGCCGTTTTCAAACCTAAGCCTGAAGCTCTCCTGATGGTGGATATCAACAGAGGAGGAGCCCACCATCACATCCAGGATGCAGTCCTCCAGCCCGAGTTCGTAGTCCTTGTTGTGATAGCACAGGGAATCATAGAGGATATCAAATCTTACCGTGACTCGTTGCCCTTTCTTAAGAGAAACCCTTTTATAGGCTTTCAGCTCCCGTTCTGGATGTATGACTGAAGTGTAGCGTTTTCGGACATATATTTGAATCACTTCGTCGCCATCATAGGGTCCCTCGTTAAATACCGTCACCCTGACACAGATTCGATCATCTTCTTTGCTGAAGACAGCCTCCTCATACCTGAAGCTGGAGTAGCTCAGGCCATAACCAAAGGGGTACAGGGGTTTGGTATCCATTTCCAGATAGGTGTTTCTCCAAAACTGGGTTTTGCCTGTGGCATGCTGAGAATAATAAACAGGAAGCTGCCCAAGGCTTCTGGGAAGGGAAACCGGAAGCCTGCCCCCAGGATTGTATCTTCCGAACAGGGCATCTGCAATGGCATCGGCGCCTTCCATTCCGGGACGCCATGCCTCCAGGATAGCGTCCATCTCCTGACTCTCAAAGGTAAGTTCTAAAGGCCTTCCATTACTCAAAACCAGGATGATGGGCTTACCAAGCTTTCTCAATTCTTTCAAAAGGGTTCTTTGCTCATCGGAAAGACCGATTTTGACACGATCCACCGATTCGCCGCTGTCGTTTTCATAGCCTATGCCGCTGGTGTCGCCGCACACCGCAATAACCACATCGGCTTTTGAGGCAGCTTCCACTGCTTCCTCCAGGGCATAGAAATCGGGATCATGGTTGTAATCGGTGGTATCCTTAAGGCCGGGAGCAAGATATACCCGGGTTTTACTGCCCACTCTTTCACAAATAGCCTGGTATACGGTTTTAACATCATGATACAGATCCTCAAAACGGGTATCCTTTCGTTTCAGGAAAACCGAGGTGGGGATGATCTCTCCCTCTAAGGCTTCCGACAAATGGTACATGAACTCGATATGGGAGGGGTAGGAATAATCGCTGTATGCGAATTCCTTTTTATCGGCAAGCGGTCCTACCACAGCGATACTTGCGATATCGGGGGACAGGGGGAGAAGATTATCCTTGTTCTTTAGCAGAGTGAGGGACTGGCGGGCCATTTCACCTGCAATCTCCCGGTGTTTTTTGCAGCAGACAGTCTCCTGAACACGATCCACATCCACATAGGGATTGTCAAAGAGGCCAAGGCGGAACTTGATGGACAACATCTTTGAAACAGCCCGATCTATTATAGAGATGTCAATACGACCCTGTTCCACCAGTGGTTTCAAACCATCATTCAGGCTGTGCTCCAGAAGCTCCATCTGGATCCCTGCCTTAAGAGTCAATTCGATGGCCTCATCCAGGGTTTCGCAATACTGGTGGAACTCCTTCACCAGTTTAATGCCGCTGCCGTCCGCCATCAAAAGCCCGTTAAACCCCAGCTTCTTCCGCAGGATATCAACCAAAAGTTCCTCCGAGACATGGCAGGGCATATCATGCCATTCATGGTAAGCTGCCATGACACAGGCAGCATCTGCCTCGCGGATGGCTGCTTCAAAGGGAACAGCATAGCTATCAAGGATCTCTCTTTTCGTAGCGTGGATGGGGGCGCAGTTTCGCCCGCCGTCACTGATACCCTGAGCGGCAAAATGCTTCAGGGTGGCAGCAATACCCTGATTAAGGGAATCTGACTGGAGGCCTTTTGTGTAGGCCATACCGCATTGTGTAACAAGATAGACGTCCTCGCCATAGGATTCTTCATATCGTCCGAAGCGATGATCCCGGACTACATCCACCACGGGAGCCAATGCAAGCCGTTCGCCCGTTGAAAGCATTTCTTTTCGCACCGCATCTCCCATCTGTTGTACCAGTTCCTCGTTAAACATGGCGGCAGCGCCTATATTCTGTGGAAACAGGGTGTGATCCCGACTCAGAACCCCCGAAGTGGCTTCGGTCACGAACAGAGCAGGAATTCCCAGACGTGTCTTCTCCACCAGATGTTTTTGAATCCTGTTGATGACAGCAGCCATCTGCCCAGGTTTAAGCTCTGTCTCCCCGCCAATACGGTTGAGATAACCGCAACCATGGGGAATGTTGGCCGAAGCTTTTTCCTCGGAAAAGGTAAGGGTATGGCGGTCGGTCATCACATCAAGCAGGCTGGCCCATGTCATCTGGGCTATTTTTTCGTCCAGGGTCATTCTGGAGAGCAAATCCTTAACGCGATCTTCCACGGGCTTTGAAGGGTTCTTATAGATCATGTGTTTACGTCCTCCATTCCTCTTTGTAGTTTTGCGGTTTGTGGGCTATTACCGGGCAATTTATTGTGCCAGCTATATGTCATCATATTTAATGATACAGGCATGGTTCATAAAAGTAAAACTCATTCAGAATGAAAATTATTCAAAATGTACAAATGCCTATTGCAATCAGGAATAAATTAGGGTAGACTTAATAATGTCAGATTAATAAGTGTTGGAGGTGGGGTAACCATGGCATACCTTCTTGGCATCGACATAGGTACATCAGGTACAAAAACAGTTTTGTTTGATGAAAAGGGAGCAACTATAGCGAGCGATACCCAGGAATATCCGTTGTATCAGCCTAAAAACGGATGGGCCGAGCAAGACCCGGAGGACTGGTGGAAAGCTACATACACATCGACCCGCAATGTGCTTGCAAAGAGCGGAGTCAACCCCAGGGAAATCAAGGGTATAGGTCTTTCAGGGCAGATGCATGGTTTAGTTCTTCTGGATGGGGACAACAAGGTGTTGAGAAGATCCATCATTTGGTGTGATCAGCGCAGTGCTCAGGAATGTGAAGAGATTACCTCTCTTGTAGGGGCTAAGCGGCTGATCGAGATCACAGCCAATCCTGCTCTCACAGGCTTTACAGCCTCCAAGATCAAATGGGTTATGAACAACGAGCCCGAGATATATGAGAAGGCGCGTAAAATCCTGTTGCCCAAGGATTACATCCGTTTCTGCCTGACCGGGGAGTACGCTACCGAGGTATCGGATGCCAGCGGCATGCAGCTCTTGGATGTGCCCAACCGCAAATGGAGCGATGAGGTTCTCCAGAAGCTGGGAATTGACAAGGACATGCTTGGAAAGGTGTATGAGTCCCAGGAGGTTACCGGAACAGTCAGCAAAAGGGCAGCGGAGCTTACAGGGCTGGCTGAGGGCACCGTTGTTGTTGGCGGCGGCGGCGATCAGGCTGCTGGTGCTGTCGGTAACGGAATAGTTAAGCCGGGAATTATTTCTTCAACAATAGGAACATCGGGTGTGGTATTTGCCTATACCGACAAGGTGAGCATCGATCCCAAAGGCCGTGTCCATACCTTCTGCCATGCTGTACCCAACACCTGGCACATCATGGGTGTTACCCAGGGTGCAGGTCTGTCCCTACAGTGGTTCAGGAATAATTTCTGCCATGAGGAGATTTCTTCCGCTGGTCTTCTGGGAGTTGACCCATACTACCTGATAGATAAAGCAGCTGAAAAGGTTGCCATTGGTGCCGGTGGACTGGTTTACCTGCCCTATCTCATGGGTGAAAGAACACCGCATCTTGATCCTGATTGCAGAGGTGTGTTCTTTGGTATTTCCGCTAAACACACCAAGCGCGAATTCTTAAGAGCTGTTATGGAAGGCGTGGCTTACAGCCTCAAGAATTGTCTTGATATAATAAAGGAAATGGGTACCGATATCAATGAGGTTCGGGCATCAGGCGGTGGTGGAAAGAGCCCGCTGTGGAGGCAAATCCAGGCCGATCTCTTCGGGAATCCCATCTGCACTGTGAACTCCAGTGAAGGTCCCGCCCTGGGTGCCGCTCTTCTGGCAGGCGTGGGTTCCGGTGTATATAAGAGTGTTCCCGAGGCCTGTGACCAGACCATCAGCGTTGTTACACGCCAGGATTACGACATGGACAACCATAAGAGCTACCAGGAGTTCTACAAGCTGTATAACGATATTTACCAGTCATTGAAAAAAGACTTTAAAACTCTGGCCAGACTGAACCAGAACTGATTTTGAGGTGTATTCTTTGAGAGAAGCGAGGACGGGAAATAACAAATTTTTAAAAGAGCTGAATCAAGCCATCATACTGGATCTGATCAGAACCACGGAGGGAGTTTCCCGAAAGGCTCTGGCCGATCGTACCGGATTGTCAGCCACCGCAACGGGAGCTATTGTGAAAGAGCTTCTCAAGTCCCAGTTCATAAGGGAAGTAGGGGAGGGTGAATCCTCCGGAGGCAGAAAGCCGGTCATGCTTGAGATAAACCCCAATTCCTACTATGCCTTTGGTTTTGACATAGATATGAGGTTTATCTATGCAGTGGTACTGGATATCACTGGAAAGGTGCATTATGAGGAGAGGTGGGAGAACCGTTCCCATCTCAGCCCAGAGGAAGCAGTAGAGCAGATCGGGCGGATATTTGATTCCGTGGTACGGGATCTAAGGCTAAGGAAGGACAGAATTCTGGGGGTTGGTGTATCCATACCCGGAATGCTGGACATAACTACCCGGAGGATATACCTTGCACCAAACCTGGGGTGGACCAATGTGGATATCAGGGAAAGCCTGAGTGAGAAGCTCGATGTTCCCGTCTATCTTGATAACGAGGCCATGTGTTCGGCATTTTGTGAAAACTGGCTGGGCATATGCAGGGGTGTGGAAGATTTCATCTGTATCAATATCGAATCGGGTATAGGTGCTGGTATTTTTGTAAGAGGCAAGATCTATCGAGGCCATACCGGAAGCGCAGGTGAAGTGGGCCATATCTCTGTGGATGAAAACGGTCCCAGGTGTAAATGCGGAAATGTGGGCTGTATTGAAACCCTGGCATCAATAAACGCCATGGCAGAAAAGTACAGGGAACTTATATCAAAGACCCACCCGGATGCTTCTGAAAACACTATCGACGAGAATTTTGATGCTCTTCTGCAAGGTGCCCATGAGGGAGACCAGACATGCCTGAAGATTTTCAAAGGGGCTGCAAAAAGTTTGGGAAAAGCCATTGGATATCTCATCAATGCCTTTAACCCGCAGACCATTGTCATTGGTAAGAAGTTTCCTAAATATTCCGAGCTGGTTCTTGATGATATTGCCCTGTCCGCATCGAAAACGGCTTTAACACACCTGGCAGAAAGCTGCAGCATTGTTCCATCAAGTTTTGGAGAAAACTCTTCAGCACTGGGAGCAGCCATCATACCTGTTCGAAAGCTCTTTGGCAAATAGCCGGGGCACAAACACGCGATACTTTTTAAGTTTGACTTATAAAACCATAAACAAGGAGGGTTATCATTATGTCAGAATTTTTCAAAGGAGTCGGCAAGATTCAATATGAAGGACCGGAATCAAAAAATCCTTTAGCGTTCAAGTACTACAACCCGGACGAGGTTATCAACGGCAAGACCATGAAGGAGCACCTGCGCTTTGCAATTGCCTACTGGCACACATTCCAGGCCAGGGGCTCAGACATGTTTGGAGCAGGAACAGCCGTAAGACCCTGGGATCACATCACCGATCCCATGGAACTGGCTTATGCCAAGGTAGATGCCAATTTTGAGTTCTGCGAAAAGCTGGGTGTACCGTTCTTCTGTTTCCACGACAGAGATATTGCCCCTGAAGCCGACACGCTCCAGGAAACCAACAAGCGTCTTGATAAGGTTGTTGAAAAGATCAAGGATCGCATGAAGAACAGCGAAGTGAAGCTGCTTTGGGGAACCACCAACGCCTTTAGTCATCCCCGGTTTGCTCATGGCGCCTCCACATCCAACCATGCCGATGTTTTCGCTTATGCTGCATCCCAGGTTAAAAAGGCTATGGAGATCACTAAGGAACTGGGTGGAGAAAACTATGTGTTCTGGGGAGGCCGTGAAGGCTACGAGACATTGCTCAACACTGATATGAAGCTTGAGCTGGACAACCTGGCCCGTTTCCTGCACATGGCTGTTGATTATGCAAAGGAAATCGGATTTGATGGCCAGTTCCTGATAGAGCCCAAGCCGAAGGAACCCACCAAACATCAGTACGACTTCGATGCAGCCACAGTAATTGGTTTCTTGAAGAGCTATGGCCTGGATCCATACTTCAAGCTCAACATTGAAGCAAATCATGCAACGCTGGCCATGCATACATTCCAGCATGATCTGAGAGTGTCCAGAATAAACAACGCTCTGGGAAGCATTGACGCCAACCAGGGTGACATGCTGCTAGGCTGGGATACTGACCAGTTCCCCACCAACCTCTATGATACCACTCTGGCCATGTATGAAGTGATCATGATGGGCGGATTCACCAAGGGCGGTCTCAACTTTGATGCCAAGGTTCGCAGGGCTTCCTTTGAACCTGTTGATTTGTTCTATGGTCATATTGCAGGTATGGACGCTTTCGCAAGGGGCTTTAAGGTTGCCGCAAGACTTGTGGAAGATCGTGTATTCGAGGACTTCATCGCTAAGCGTTATGAAAGCTACACCAACGGTATCGGCAAGGACATTGTTGAAGGAAAGGTAGGCTTTAAGGAACTGGAAGCTTATACCCTTAAAAATGGTGAGCCGAAGCTGACATCCGGACGCCAGGAAATGCTGGAATCCATATTCAACCAGTATCTTTTAGAAACAAAGTAATTCTCCTGAATCAATTAAGGAGCCGCATGTTGCGGCTCCTTTTAATATCAATTTACTGAATGGATCAAAGATCCCTGTGGGTAAAGCGTCGTTTGTTTGAGGCATAATCGGCTACAATATGGCCATCACCTATAAGCTTGTATTTATATGTTACAAGGCCATCTAACCCAACGGGTCCGCGGGCGTGAATCTTATTGGTGCTGATGCCCACCTCGGCACCAAAACCGTATCTGAAACCATCGCTGAACCGGGTCGAACAGTTGGCAAATACATTACCTGAATCCACATATTCCAGGAAATGGTTTATATTCTCCTCGCTTTGTGAAACAATGGAGTCGGTATGGCCGGAGCCATAGGTATTGATATGTTCTATAGCGTCATCCAGTGAGTCCACAATCCTTATGGAGAGTATATAATCAAGGTATTCTGTCTTCCAGTCTTCTTCTGTGGCTTCCTTACATGATATGATTTGCCGGGTTCTTTCACATCCCCTGATCTCCACCGATTTTGCATCAAGAGCTTCTTTCAAAGCAGGTAAAAAACTCTTTGCCATATCCTTATGAACCAGCAGGGTTTCCAGGGCATTGCACACTGCAACATACTGGGTCTTGGAATCCGTGACAATCTCCACAGCCCTTTTTACGTCAGCGTTCCTGTCAACATAGACATGGCAGATACCATCTGCGTGCCCCAAAACCGGGATCCTTGAATTGTCCATGATATATCGAACGAATTCATTGGAGCCGCGGGGGATGATAAGATCAACATATTCATCCAGGGCAAGCATTTCATTGACCTCGTCCCTGCTTTCCATAAGATTTATCCAATTCTCCGGCATCCCGGCTTCCTTAGATGCTTCTGAAATAATCTGGGTCAGTATGCGGTTGGTCAGCATGGCTTCCCTGCCGCCCTTGAGAAGAACGGCATTCCCGCTTTTTAAGCATAATGTGGATATCTGAACCAGCGCATCGGGCCTTGATTCGAAGATAATGCCGATCACACCTATGGGGCAGCTCACCCTATAGAGCCTCAAACCATCATCCAACTCCCGGGCAAGCAGTTTCTTGCCCACAGGATCTTCAAGATCAATCAGGCTATGAATACCTTCTACCACATCATTGAGCTTCTTCTCATCGAACTTAAGCCTCTTAAGAAGCGGAGCGGCAAGATTCTCGGAAGCGCTTCTCTCCATATCCTGTGTATTGGCTTTAAGGATTTCTTCCTTTCTTTCCAGCAACGCCTTTGCAATTTTCTCAAGAGCGTTGTTTTTCAATTCAGTGGAGACTCCCTGCATAAGTATGGAAGCCTTTTTAGCCTGTATCGCCATTGACCTGGTATCCATTTCTATCCCTCACCGTGTAACATTTATTTCTGGAACCATTATCCATTAACCTATTAACAAATTAGTATTATCATACCATGAAATGTGCATGAAGTGAATAGTTCACACCCGAAGGGCAACGCTCTTTACTGATCCAAAAAAATACTTTCTTGACGAGACTGTGGGTAGCTTATAAAATATGACTTGTATCTTTTTTAGAATACTTTTTGCTATATATACAGTAAGGCAGGTATCCAATCCAATGGCAGATTCAGAACTTATGAGGGAGATTGAGAGAAGGCGGACCTTTGCCATCATATCCCATCCGGACGCAGGTAAGACCACCTTGACAGAGAAACTTCTTCTATATGGGGGAGCTATCCATATGGCCGGTTCGGTCAAGGCGAGGAAGGCTTCCCGGCATGCCACGTCCGACTGGATGGAGATAGAGAAGCAACGTGGTATTTCAGTAACATCCAGCGTTATGCAATTCCAGTATCAGGGTTACTGCATTAATATTCTTGACACACCTGGTCACCAGGATTTCAGTGAAGACACTTACCGTACGCTGGTGGCGGCAGACAGCGCTGTGATGCTCTTAGATGGTGCAAAGGGCGTTGAAGCACAGACCATAAAGCTCTTCCATGTATGCAGCATGAGAAAGCTTCCCATCTTCACATTTATCAACAAGATGGATAGAGCCAGCAAGGATCCCTTTTCATTGATGCAGGAACTGGAGGACGTTCTGGGTATCCGTTCCTATCCAATAAACTGGCCTATCGGCACCGATGGCGATTTCAAGGGTGTATATAACAGACAGCTCCGGCAGATAGAGCTTTTCACCGGTGATAGATCTCATGGACAGGCTATTGTTACCTCAACTAAGGGATCGGTGGAAGATCCGGTATTTAAGGAGCTTCTCGGGGAGCCCTATTATTCCAGACTGGTTGAGGAAATAGAGCTATTGGATATGGCCGGAGACGAGTTTGATCTTGGCAGGGTTTTAAAGGGTGAATTGACTCCCATCTTTTTTGGAAGTGCCATGACCAATTTTGGAGTGGCCCCGTTCCTGGAAGAATTCCTGAAAATGGCTCCGCCTCCCGGACCACACATCTTCGGCGATGAAATCATCAGTCCCGAGGATCAGAATTTCACCGGTTTCGTGTTTAAGATCCAGGCTAATATGAATCCAAAACACAGGGACAGGATCGCATTCATGCGGATATGTTCCGGCGTATTCCAGCGGGGAATGCAGGTTATTCACAGCGGATCGGAAAAACCCATACGTCTGGCACAGCCCCAGCAGCTTATGGCACAGGAGCGTGAATTCATAGAGAAAGCCTATCCGGGAGATATTGTCGGACTTTTTGATCCGGGCATATTCCGGATCAGTGACACCCTGAGCGATAGGGGAGGCTTGACATTTGCGGGTATACCGAGCTTTCCAGCTGAACATTTTGCCAGGGTTTCGGCAAAGGACACCATGAAGCGCAAACAATTCCTCAAAGGCATCACCCAGCTGGCCCACGAAGGAGCGATCCAGGTTTATCAGGAACCTGACATAGGTATAGAGGAGTTCGTGGTGGGAGCAGTGGGTGTCCTGCAGTTCGAGGTTCTTGAATACAGGCTGAAGAATGAGTATTCAGTGGATCTGAAGCTTCAACAGCTTCCACACCGCCATGCCCGCTGGATAGTATCAGCCCCATCTGAGCCTAATCAGCTGAACCTGACCTCTTCCACCAAGCTTGTCAGGGACAGCCGGGGAAATCCTGTTTTGCTTTTTGAGAATGAGTGGTCGGTTCAATGGGCTAAGGACAAGAACAAAGGGCTTGAGCTGAGCGACATTTCGCCTTGATGCGTACTAGAAGTGAGAAGTGAGAAGTGAGCGAGATTGCTTCGTCGGCAGTGCCTCCTCAAAATGACGTAAGTGGTGTCATTGCGGGTGGAACGCAGTGGAGCGTGGCAATCTCCGATTGTTTCGTCTATACTTTTTGGCAGGCAGGACATGTGGAAAGGGACGGATGCCTCTCGTATGAAGAAGCTGCTCCGTCCCTTTTCCAAACACTTTACCGGTGGTTTGCTCTTTTAAGGCCTGTAAGCCTCATCTGGGGGCATGATATTCACACCGGAGCCCATGAGGATGTCCACAGCCTTATTTAAATCTTCAACCTTGATGACCACATTGGCCATTCCAGCCTTTGAACTTCCCGTGAAAGCGTACATGTATTCAATGCTTATGTTGTTTTCCTCCAGAATGCTCAATACCCGGGCAAGGCTGCCAGGAGAATCGTCAATGGTGATGCCTATAACTTCTGTTGCACCTACTGAAAACCCGTCTTTTTTAAGAATGCCGGCTGCACCGACGGGATCATTGACGATAAGCCTTAAAATTCCGTATTCTGTGGTATCGGCGATGGAAAGTGCGCTGATATTGATCCCTGCTTTACCAAGTACTCTGGTCACTTCTGCCAATCTGCCGGACTCGTTTTCAAGAAAGACGGTCAACTGTTTGATGAGCATGCACATCACTCTCCCGACTGGATTATCCGGTATGAATCGTTAATTTGCATGACTACCGGATATGAACATTTTACCACATTTTGCAGGGCAATAACAGCGGGTATTGATCAGGGGAGAAGAAGAACCTGGCCTTCATATATGATGCCTTGCGGGATTTGGTTGATTCGCCGGATCTTGAAAATATTTTCCCTGATATCACCTGTGCAATGAAGCGAAGCTATCTTCCAAAGGGTATCACCTTTCTGAACCCTGATCGTTTTGTATGACTGATGCTCCTCGGAAACGGCCCCCGCACTGATAATCATGGAGACAAGAAACAAAACCATGAAAATGGATGCGAGGAAGAAAAAGAATCTTCTTTTGTTAACCAGCCTGTAGTGCCTATACATACCATCACCCCGACTGAACATGTGTTCTTTTATTATATTTTAGCGAACAATTGTTCGCCTGTCAATATAAAACGAACATTTGTTTGACATTTATTTGTGTATTATATATAATCAAGATAAACAGACGGTATTGCCTGTATTTACTAGAAGAAAAACGGAGGGATGGGGAATGCGTCGTCGTGATCCGGAGAAACAACAACAAATCTTGGATTTTGTCAATCGGCAGGTGGCAGAAAAGGGATATCCCCCTTCTGTGAGGGAAATTTGCCGGGCAGTCGGGTTCAAGTCGACTTCCACAGTCCATGCCTATCTTAAAAAGCTCGAAGAAGAAGGACTGATCGAAAAGGATGCCACAAAGCCCCGGGCTCTGAGAATACTTGACGATAAGCGTACCAGCCTGGAAGGATATATATCGGATCGGGAAATAGAAAACATACCCGTCCTGGGAAAGATCACTGCCGGTCAGCCCATACTGGCAGTGGAAAATGTTGAAGAAACATTTCCTGTCCCGGTGCAGTATCTTCATAATTCAACAGTATTTATGCTGAAAGTACGGGGCGACAGCATGATCAATGCGGGTATTCTGGATGGAGACTACATCATGGTGAAACAGCAGAACACCGCCAATAACGGCGACATCGTAGCTGCTCTCATCGGTGATGAGGCCACAGTCAAGACTTTCTACAAAGAAAAGGGTCACATCAGGCTTCAACCCGAAAACCCATCCTATGAGCCCATTATTGTTGAGGATGATCTGACTATTTTAGGTAAGGTCATCGGCTTGTTCAGAAAGTATTAATTACCGGTACGCAGATGGCTAATTGGCAATAGTATGTAAAGAGGTATTGCTATAAGCTGAGCAAGAGGATAAAAATAAGAATTGCTGAAACGTTTGTCAGCACAGATGGAGCAATCATACCATCTATATGACATTATACGAGAAGAGGTAGTATTAGTTGGTAACTATTTACGATATTGCTAAAAAGGCCGGGTTTTCACCAACAACTGTATCGAAAGCGCTTAATGACTATCCTGATATCAGTGCAGCCACAAAAATGAAAATTCGTGCCATTGCACGTGAGTTGGGGTATACTCCCAATTCAAGCGCACGGGCACTGGCTACCAGCAAATCATGGTTGATAGGTATATTGTATAACGAGGATCAAGGCCTCGGGATTCGTCATCCCCATTTTTCAGAGATCATAGAGAAGTTTAAGGAACGAGTTGAGGAAGCAGGCTATGAACTCATATTCATAGGCAAGAGGATAGGGGAAAGGCATAACTCGATTTACGAGCACTGTCTCTACAGGGGAGTGGATGCGGTATTTATAGCTAACGCCCCTGGAGTGGACGGGCTGGAGGATCTTATAAACAGCCGCATACCATGCATTGCCAGTGAGCCTGTTTCCGATCAGGTTACCTGTGTATTATCAGATAATGTTGAGGGGTCAAAAAGGGCTGTCGACTACCTTTATTCAATGGGGCACAAGAGGGTGGCTCATATTGCAGGCCCTACCAATGCCGCCGCAAGCCAGGAAAGGATATTGGGCTATAAGATGTCGGTTAAGGCTCATGACACCGATTATGGCGATGGTATCATTGAGGTAGCCAGCCAGTACAATTTCAAGAGCGGTTACGAAGCCATGCAAAGGCTTCTGGATATGCCCCAGCCTCCCACCGGAATCTTCTGTGCTTCCGATCTCCTTGCATGTGGAGCCATTGCGGCTGCCAGGGAACGTGGTGTTTATATACCCGAGGATATCTCAATTATCGGGTTTGATGATATCGAGGTTGCAGCCTATGTGGTACCTTCACTCACAACTGTCAGGCAGAACAGAGCCGAGATCGGACTGACCTGTGCGGAATTATTGCTTAAAATGCTGGATGGATCCAATGTCGATCCTGAGAGTATCAGGATACCCACCCGGCTGATCATCAGGAATTCCTGCCGAAGGTACGCAGGATGATGGATTGTTCAGAACTCGAAGCAGGCTCCCCGCCTGGTGACTGGCTGAAAAGCGCCAAAGCCGGGATGGATTGCCTTTTTTTCTTCTATGGTTCTCATGATGCTATAGTCATCTAAAAAATGCATGGGGAATATGATTTTTGCTCCCACATGCTCAATAAAGTATTCGGCTCCCAGAAGCGCATTTGATTCCTGTCTGGGATCGGTGGTTAAAAAGGCGATATCGATTTTTACGCCCTTGAGTTGTTCTATCTCTCTTTTAAATCTGGCCGCCATATCATTGTTCCATGCCTTAGGTTCCCCATCCCAGTGCCACCAGTTGAGATCTCCGGCATGATAGATCACCACCCCGTTAACCTCCACCAGAAAAGCAACCCCTTCATCGGTGGATTTCAGGGCGAATACATTGACGCCCTCATCGGGAAAAGCCCTCATTCCTGGTTTCATCACGGTATTTCCCGGATGATACTTTCGGGGAATGTCCCATGAGAGAATGTATTTAATTCGGGGAATATTCTCACGCCAACTGAGAATGACCGGATTGAAATGATCCTGGTGGCGGTGGGAAGAAAAGACCAGGGTGTCAAAATCCTTGATTTCTTCGGGTTCAATAACCCCGGTGTTCAGGGATCTCACTTCACCTTCGGGTTTATCCAGATAATAGTCAAACACCAAAAGCCTGTTGTCAAGCTGGACGGCATAGCCGCTGTGATAGAGGTAGTGAACCTTTATTCTTCCGTTCAACAGGATCCCTCCTCATTTTATGTTCTATTTGTTTGTAGCCCCTCCCAGAACCTTTAACATGGATTTCATACCCTCTGTAGCCTTAATGTTTCCGTCCGGGAAAACCCATAATGCCTCAACACCCTCCAGTTCATCAGCCAGCTTGCGGCTTTCCTCATAGGGAAGCAGGAAGAGGGTTGTGGACAAAAAATCTGCTTCCCCGGAATCCCTGACGTGAACCGTGACTGAGCGGTAATGGTCTGCCGGCATCAGGGTTTCAGGATCAATCAGATGGTGGTATATCCTGCCATCTACCTTGTAGTATCTCTGGTAATCACCGCTGGTAACCACCGAACCCCGGTTTATGTATACCGTATCGAGGGTGGAACCTTCCCGGTTGCTCATATCACCGTCAGGATCAAGTATGCCGATACCCCATTTTGAACGTGTATTGTCCAGTGGCTCTCCAACTACTTTGACATTTCCTCCTGCACTGATAAGGAAGGAGGAGTATCCCTGCTCCTGTAGCTCCCTTGCCACAATCTCAACGGCAAAACCCTTTGCAACTGCTCCCACATCAATCCGCATGTTCTTATCAGGCAGGAAAACAGTCCTGGCATCGGGATCCACAATGACTTTATGGATGTCGCAAAACTTTTGGGCTTCAATAAGTCTTTCCATAGGGGGAAGGCTGGCATCGTCGGGATTATTCAGGCCATGTTCCCTGTACTCATGCCATATACTGAGCACTGGGCCCATTGCGATATTGACGGTTCCGCCGGTTCTATCATGCCATGCCTTTGAGAATTCTATAAGATCGATGATCTCCTGACTGACCCTGACAGGTTCGACGCCTGCATTATCGTTAATGGTTTTGATATTGTTGATCCCGTCATAGTCGTTATAGATATCGAAAAGCCTGTGGAGTTCCATGAACCGCGTTTCCCCTGATTTGGCCATGCCCTCGAACTCGCTCTGGTTTTTGGCATATCCAATGAATTGAACAACCGTATCAAAGGATCCTAAAAACTCATAAGAATACTTGGTATAGCCGGCCATAGGGTTGCTGCACCCTTGCAGCATGGCAGCAAGAATCACAAGCCATATAACTGCTATCGATCTGATTTTATTCCTAAACACAATTGGTTCTCCCATCCTTGCAGAAACAGGATAATCATTATTCTTCGGCTCACCTAAAGCCATTCAATAACTTCGGTCATCGCCCGGGTGGCGATACTCACAGGAAGCTGGGACAGGTATTTTTTGCACCTTTCCACGTACTTCTTTTTCAGCACATGGGAATCCTTCTGGCCTCCTGAGGATGTGACCTTTTTAAGAATCTGCCGGACATCCTTTTTCCCGTCAAAGTACTCTTCAATTTCACCCCTGAGCCCCGGGTTGTTTCTAACGGCATAAATAACAGGAAGGGTGACAATGCCTTCTTTAAGATCGTTAATCACAGGCTTTCCCTCAATCCGCTCATTTGATTCTATATCAAGAATATCGTCCTTGATCTGAAAAGCGGTGCCAAAGCTCATGCCGAAGCGACCGAAAAGCTTCAGGCTTGTTTCGTCAAGATCCCCGGCCTTTGCTCCTAAGAGGCTGGCTGCCGAAAAAAGTATGCCGGTTTTCCGCATGATGCGTTTCAGATAGACATGAACGCTGGCAAACTCATATTTTCCCAGATACTGATCAACCTCGCCTTCACAAAGCATGCTGACAGCTCTTGCCACCACATCAAGACGTTCGGGTTCAAGCCCTGTCTCTACCAGCAGTCGGAGGGATTTTGCCAGAAGGTAGTCCCCGGTGTAAACTGCAAGGTTGATGCTGTGTTTCTCAGCCAGGGTGGGCTGCCCCCGTCTGGTTTTTGCGCAATCGATAATGTCGTCGTGTATGAGGGTTGCGGTGTGCAGTATCTCCACTGAGGCCGCAGCGGGAAAGACCACCTCACGCCTGTAATTGCCTGACATGGCTGTAATGATGGTGAAAGCGGGGCGCAGGCGTTTCCCACCGGAAAGCACTGCGCTCCTGCAGGCCGTTTGCAAGAATTCATTTCGTGAAGAGAGCTTTTCTGCCAGGTATTCCTCGAATGCCGCAAGTTCTTCTTTTATCTCAGGGTAGTTATCCCACAAATTGCTTTACCTCCAAATTCCTAGAAAGACCTAGTCCCAGCGATCCAGGCCACCTTTGAAAAACAGCCTGAGTCTTCTGTTCTTCCGCCAGGATTCCCATACATTGTTGAGCCAGGGGATCAGATAATAGTCAAGGCCGAAGGCTCTGCCCGCCCCGCCCATGACGGCTATGGAGGCGAATACCATCCACCATGTATCAATGTAAAGCCCGGTTGATGTGACGAACATGGTCAATAGCCCCAGCGAAACAGCCGAGGCAACAAAGCTTAAGGCGCCGCCAAGCAGCATGAGCCCTATACCTATCTCCAGGATCACCACAAGGATCTGGAAGAACATAGCCACACCATCATTTGCCAGCACAACATTTCTGAGGAACCAAGGTATTAGGTTAAAGTCGCCAAAATGGAACAGATCCACTTTAGCAAACTCCACAGCGGAGATGGCGGTTCCATCCACCACCTTGCTTTCAACCCCTAACAGGAAATTGATAATGCCTGTTTTTATGCTGAAGGTTTCCTCGATCTTTGTGATATAGAGGGCAGAACCCGTGGCTGCACTGTGTGAATCGCCGGCCATACCCAGAAACTCTGCCAGCTTCGGGTTGGTGAACCAGCCTTCGAGAGCCTTCTTTATGCCCTCATAGAGCCACATCCCGCCAAGGAAAAGCCGAAGAGGAGTCGTCCACCAGGCACGCATATTGGTGGTATAGTGTTTTTCTATCAGGTTTTTACGCTGTTTGCGATTAAGGATCTCATGATAGAGATACACAGCTGGACCCCTAAAGCCTGTTATCGTCCAGAGATAATGAATGTTCACCATGAATTTCATGATAATGGACAGCCACCGTCCCAGGCTTCTGCCCATGATTTCGGACACTGCAAAGTAATTTCCGACGCTAACCATGATGCCGTGCATCTTCACCTGAATCTTGCTTTGTTCTTCGCCCCGGATGTCGTTCAGTATGTTTCTGGCCACGCCGTTACCTGTTTGTATGGCGTTTTCGACCATGGCGGGGTATAGGTTATTGTTTTCATCCAAGAAACCCGACAGGTCTCCGACAGCGTACACATTCTTGTGCTTGGTACGGCCAAATTCGTCTACAACTACTCTGCTCGCCTTTTTAAGCTTTTCCACATCGATGCCGTCTACGCTCTCAGAACTTCTTATACCTGCTGCCCAGATGATGGTTGCAGTATCAATGAACCCGCCTTCAACCACCAGCCCTTTTTCGGTGGCTTCCAGAATTTTTGTGCTGGTCATGATCTCAATGCCAAGCTTCTCTTCCATGTATTTATGTGCCTTGGCTGCATTCTTCTCATTCAAGGTATTCAGGATACGGGGCATCATGTCTACAATTACCAGACGGACATCCTCTCTGGGAATGTTGTGTTCCTTGCATAAAGACCTGCTCCAGATGGCCAGTTCTCCAATCATTTCAACCCCGGTGAATCCGGCACCGGCCACGACGAAGGTCAAAAGCCTTTTTCTCTTTTCCGGATCCTTTTCCTGCTCCGCGAGTATAAATGTTTTCTTGATATGCTCACGAATTCTGACCGCATCATCAAAGGACCAAAGTGTGAAGGCATGTTCCTCAAGGCCGGATATCCCGCAGAAATTGGGACTGCTTCCCATTGCAAGGATCAGATAATCATAATGGTATGCATTCTTCTCGGATCTAAGCGTGTTATTGTCCAGATCGAAGTCCCTGATTTCGTCCATCACCAGATTGACGCCGGTATATTTGAATATGCTCTTTAAGGGGATGCGCACTGCTTCCTCTGAAACGCGGTTGCCCGCTACTTCATGAATTTCGGTGAGCAGTGTATGGTAAGGGTTCTTGTCTATCAGCGTGATATCTATCCTGTCTTTTTTCTTCTTTTTGTTCAAGGTCAGAGCGGCTTCTATACCTGCATAACCTGCCCCGACAATCAGAACCTTCTTAGACATGGCTGCACTCCTTTCCCTATGTATACATAACTTATTATTTTCCTAGCCCAGGTGTTTTACCACATGAGTTTTATCGGCTAAATAAAAAAGGTTTTGGGCCACTACCGCAGTGACAAATCCCATGACCATTCCCGCAATCAGAAGAACGGGGAGGTATGCGAAGATGGCTGTGTTTCGCATCATCAGGCTTGCCATGAGAATTTGTCCGGTGTTATGGGCTGCCGCACCTCCAATGCTTATCCCCAATATGGAAAACAGTTTGTTGTAGCCATATTTCAGCACCTGCATGGTGATGAGTGCCAATAATGCTCCTGAAAGCGAAAACAGCAGGGACGATAAGCCCCCAAACATCAGGGCGGCCAAAACACATCTCAGTACCGAGATAGTCATAGCCGAAACAAAGCCCAAATAAAACAGGGCAAACATGGTCACAATATTTGCAAGTCCGAGCCTTATCCCAGGGATGGGAATGATAAGGCTTGTGGGAAACAAGCTTTCTATATAGGATAATATCAACGCAAGTGATATGAGTAAACTGTTAAGCGCAATTTTTTTCATATTTTCCTCGTTTATGCCGGTGGGGCAGTGTTAATGCAGAATGATGTCGGTATCGTTCCCAATGGAATCGGTGCCAGTGATCTTGATAAGAATCTTGTCCGGCAGGCACACGGCGATCTGTCCATTCCTGGATATCCAGCCCGTGCCCACGCATACCTGATCGGGGCAGGCTGCCTCTCTGAATCTGATCCTGCCCTTCTGTGCCTCTATCACACCAGGATACTCTCCGGAGTATTCGATGATTTCGGTATTTTCCAGTGTATCCAGTCGTATCTGCTTTATAACAACTCCGTCCTGAATGATCAATGCGGTTTTTTCCTGGGAATCGGCCTGCCGCAGCGTGAACAGCAGGATGACAGCAGCTGCCGCTATAAACAGGATAATAAAAAAATCGCCGGGTTTTGGCTTCAGTCGCAAGGATTCAAACCTCCGTTCAGTCAACGGGTATTTCTGCTATCATTGATAATCTATGTAATACACGCTGATACCAGTCATTATAATATAACACGGAATGGTTTGCAAAGAAACGTTTATGCGGGTTTGCGGACATGTTCAGTGTATGTAAAACGCTTTGAATGGATGCAGGTAACAAGCCTGCTTTCGTGCTCATATAATATTTTGAGCAGATTGAATGGATAAGGGGGTATTGTCTTGGATCAGGCAAAGCCGCCTATAATATCGCAAACCGTCTCAGTAACATTTGAGAATGATGACATATGTAAAATCATGGCGGTAAGCGAACCCAGGAATGATGTGAACTGCCTTACAGGCTTTGTTTCAGATAAATCAAACGGCAAGCCTATAGAGGGTGCATGTATCAAATTAACTGATAATACGCTCAATTCCATAAACCAGGGCTGTTCAGACAGCAAGGGTCATTTCAGCATACCCTTGGGAGCTTCTTCGTCATGCAGAATACTTGTTGCTAAGGAGGGCTACTGTACCTATACTAGTGACTTGATAAATCTGACCTGTATAGGGAAGAAGGGTATGGATATAGCTTTATCTCCATTTGAATCAAAAGGCATTGTTCTCTATGGCTGTGTGCGTGACTTTTTCCAAAAACCTGCTCAGGGCGTCAGGGTAACCCTGTACCGCGAGGATAAGGGCATCGGGGAAGAAACAACCCTGACCAATGAGGATGGGGGCTTCCTGTTTGACGGTCTTGAACCCGGGACCTATAAGATAACCTGCCAATCGGCTGCCCATGAGACCTATTCCCGGGTATTCCAACCTGCTGGTGATAGTCCGGTTTACATACTTGAAACCATTTATCTTAAAAGAAAAGAGCTTAAAGGAACTGTGTTCGGAGTCATAACCGACAGCGAAGAGAAGCCTGTACCCAATGCCGTGGTAGTATTGTTCAGCAGTGACAATATACCTATTCAGGTCACAAGAACCAATGACAAGGGTATCTATCTTTTCTACAATCTGGAGATGGGATCATATAAAATCATGGCAAAATAGATGCTAGGATTTGAGTTCAGGATAGGATCAGTCAATAGAACCCTTGATTGTCAACCTAATAAAAAATAGGTTGACAATCAAGGGTTCTTCATTTATTATTCTGGGTGTGAGATGCGAGAGGTTGGATGTGGAGGAGTGTGGCTCGTAAATGACAGATACCCCCTTCATTGCGAGGAGGCGCAGCCGATGCAATCTCATTAGTACTCAATGATGATTCTGTAAGAAGGAGTAGTATAGGAATGGCTAAAGAAATAAACAAAAGGGATCTGAATACAAGAGATCTTGCCCAAATAGCCTTATTTGCAGCACTGACGGCTGTGGGCGCATTCATCAGAGTGCCGCTGCTCCTCATCCCGTTTACGCTTCAGACCTTTTTTGTATCCCTGTCCGGTGCCCTGTTGGGGGCAAGAAGGGGTATGCTGGCTCAGTTGCTCTATATCGCCGTTGGCCTTCTGGGGATACCCGTATTCACAAAGGGAGGAGGCATAGGATATGTACTCCAGCCAACCTTTGGTTATCTTATAGGATTTGTCTTTTCAGCCTGGCTCACCGGTCGGCTTGTGGAACGCCTTAAAGAGCTCAGGATCATGAGGGTTTTTGGATGTATTCTTGCAGGTCTTGCTGTAACCTATCTGTGCGGTGTCACCTACCTGTATCTGATGACCAATCTCTATCTTAAGAATGTCATGCCCCTGGGGCAGGCAGTCTATTACGGGTTCATCATGACCATAGGCGGTGATCTGTTGACCCTCTATCCGGCATCAATACTGGTGGCAAAGCTGACACCAGTATTGAAAAAAGCAGGGCTGATGTAAGTGTGTAAAGAAGAGGAAACTGGTTTATTCCTCTTCTTTAGCCTTGATCCTGCCCAGCAGTACCACAACAATATAGAAGATGATCAGAACACCAAATACGCCCAAAAGACCTAACCCGGTGACTCTTAATCCATGCATTAATTCCTCGGTCAATTTATCATCATCCTTTACTTAATCATAATTCTAATATTCGAAAAAAACTTATACCAAACCGATAATACGGCCTACAAGCACTAGGATCATGCTTCCGGCGACCACCGATCCCAACTGACCCGAAACATTAGCCGCAACCGACTGCATCAGGACAAAGTTCATGGGATCCTCTTCCTTGGCCATTTTCTGAATCACACGGGCGGACATGGGAAAGGCCGATATGCCTGCTGCACCAACCATGGGATTGATCTTTTCCTTCCTGAAAAGGTTGATGAACTTGGCAAACAAAACACCGCCGGCGGTATCGAAGATAAAGGCCACCAAACCCATCAGCATGATCACAAGTGTCTTCCAGTTAAGGAAGGAAGAGGCCGTCATGGTGGTACCAATGGTGATGCCCAGCAGCAGAGTTACCAGATTGGCCAGTACATTTTGGGCAGTCTCGGATAACCTGTTGAGCACGCCGCATTCCCGGATAAGGTTTCCAAACATCAGGGCTCCAACCAGAGCTACACTCTCCGGGGCGATCAGGCCTGCAACTACAGTAACCAGAATGGGGAATAGGATTTTTGCCAGTTTGCTGACCTTTCGCTGGCTAAAATTCATGCGGATCTTTCTTTCCTCAGGAGTGGTCAAAAGCCTGATGACCGGAGGCTGAATAATGGGTACCAGCGACATGTATGAATAGGCGGCAACGGTGATGGCCGCAATGAGTCCTTTATCCAGCTTGAAGGCATTGGCAACGTAGATGGAGGTAGGGCCGTCTGCTGCGCCGATAACACCGATCGCTCCCGCTTCAGGAAGACTGAAGCCGAACAGCAGTGCCACCAGCATGGTGGCAAATATACCAAACTGAGCGGCAGCTCCAAAAAACAGCATGAAGGGTGTCTGGAACAGGGGAGTAAAATCGATCATGGCGCCGACAGCGATGAAGATGAGTACAGGGAAAAGCTCATTGGCAATGGTGTTGTTGTATAAAAACCCGAATACTCCTGTTTCCCCGTCGGGGCCTGTGAAGATATTGGTCATGGGTATATTGGTCAGGATGGCACCAAACCCTATGGGCAAGAGCAGAGCGGGCTCGTAGTCCTTCTTTATGGCCAGGTAGATCAGAATGCCACCGATGGCAAACATGACAAGCATACCCAGAAAGTCCTGCCCGATCTTAGCTGCAACATCCATGTTACCGTTTGAAAGGGCTGTTATCAGTTCACTTATTTGTTCGATCATTTTTGTTGTTCCTCCTCGTACTTCAAGGTCTAGTCGGCTGATGTCTATGAGGCACAGCCTGTATGAATCTATTCGCTTTCTGTCTTCAGCTTCAGATAATAAACCTTATTTATAGTAATATCCTCACACTCAATCTCTTCGGATTGGGTTGCGAATTTGTTTCTGTAAAGCTTTTCGGCAAGTTTTCCGTACTCCGCCGTCTCCTGTGCACGGTCAATGCTTGAGATCACATACTCATCCAGATCTCCTGCAATAGTAATAATTTTGCCAATATTACCCAGGGTCATGTGCTGATCTAAGAATGCCTTGACAAAATTGATCTGATTCTTCTTTCGTTCCAGGTCGCCTATGCCTCTGAACTTGCCATTTTCGTCATAGCCCTGTCTGAATCTGACAAATCCTTCGGCCTGCTTTCCATCCAGGTGCTGAAAGCCCTTTTTAAGATCCACTGAGAAATTCTGCAGAGGATCGCTGTACTTCATACGGTAGGGGACCTCGATGTCCACGCCGCCGAAATAGTCCACTATGCGGACGAAACTGGAGGGCTTCATATAAACATAATCATCTATATAGACACCAAAGACCTCTTCGATAATATCGCAGGTAAAGTCAAACTCGGGCTTCTGGAAGCGGCCGGCACCCTTATTGTATTCTATCAGTCTGCCTATGGTATGGGCAGCATTGATCTTGAATATACCCTTTGATGAGGTGTATTTGGGGAATGCCTTTTTAAGCCTTCCCAAAACCTCGTCGCTGTAATCAATGTAAATATCCCTCGGAATATTGATCAGCCTGACCAGGTTGTTTTCCTCGTCGATGCTTGCCAGAAGAAGCGTGTCATAGTTCGTTCCGTCCACATCAGTGCCGATGATAAGGACATTGATGCTGTCAGGGCCGGTCAATGACTTATAGTACTTCTGGTTCTTTGTCAGCATAAAAGGTTTGGTTGACTCAGCACGCCTGTCCTTAATGCTTTCGCTGCCTTCCACCGGGCTTAGAAATCTTCCTATGAATTCAAAGGCAGGTGTTTTGTTCAATACCAGCACATAGAGTGCTACCAGGCCTACTGCGATAAGTACGATAATCTCTGCAATGAGTATTTTTTTCCATACGCTCTTTTTCTTTTTCCTTGCTGCTGTCATCGTTCACCTGACTCTGTTTTAGTACATTCACATTCTTGCACAGTCTATCCGGGCTGTCAATCACTGCTTTTGCACCTGGATCGGCAAAAATAATCCCGGCATGAGTTATGCCAGGGAAAAATACTGTCCAGGCGGACAGTAAGAATATTATAACACGAAAACAATAAAAAAAGACGGAAAAAAACAGAAAAACAGGAGTAACAAAAAGCTTGAAAAAAATCTAAAGTATCTTTGCGAGCAATATTCCGGCAATACGCAAATGAACGGCTTGTTTATGATATAATGCTCCTTGTTGACGGGGTTTTCCCCTTTTTACAAAAGCAAAGAGGGTTTATGTAAGGGTGATTCTATGTTGACAGGAAGCCGCAGCCGTTCTCCCGGCATGGTCGAGAATTATTTAAAATACAAACTGGACTATCCGAGGAAGCTGATCGATTTTTTATATAACGAATGCGACTTTTCCTGGGAATCGGTGATAGCCGATATTGGATCGGGGACGGGCACCTTTACAAGGCTCCTGCTGGAACGCGGCAGCAGGGTGGTAGCAATCGAACCCGACAGGGAACTGCGGGAGACTGCAGAAAGAATATTAGAAGATGAGTTCCCGCGCTTTTTTTCTCTTGAAGCCACCGCCGAGAACACCACACTGTCCGACAGGTCAATACATCATATTGTATGTGCCCAGTCCTTTCATTTCTTTGACACTAAAAAGTGCAGAAAGGAATTCAGGCGTGTTCTTCGACCGGGTGGTTCGGTGGCCTTAATCGTGATGATGCCTTCCTGCCACGATGAGTTCAGCTCAGAGTGTGAAGCACTCATAAGGAGGCATTCGAAAGATATTCCGGAAACAGGGGACAGTAGCCTTGACAGCATCTATTCAGATTTCTTCCAGAAATTTGGATATTCAACCTTATCTCTTTCAAGTCAGCTGTCCTTAGATTTTGACAGTTTCAGCGGAAGACTCTTATCATCTTTCAACCTGCCCGGGCCTTTTGATGAAGGGCATGAGGATCTGATGGAGGAGATGGATCTCCTTTTTGAACTGTATCAGCAGTCAGGCAGAGTCACCTATATGTATGACCTTAAGGTTTATGCCGGAAAACTGGATACGGTGGGCTGATACCGGCAAGAAGAAGCTTTTGCGGCAGATTACGGTCTGCCGCTTTATATTTTTTGTCAATAAATACATCTCCAGCGCAAGAAAAAGCGTATGATTTCCATATTGTTAATCCAATTTATAGGAAGGTATAATAATTATGAAAGGTTTTATGCTTGAGAAGGCCTTTTGTAAGCCTGTTGACTTTTGGTTTAGGCAGTGCTAACTTTATTTTATTGCTATACACAATGTGATATGACACATTGTATGAAATGGAGAGATTGTTATGCAAAAGCCTGTTATATATTTGGATCATGCGGCCACCACTTATGTGAAGCCTGAGGTATTCGAGGCAATGAAGCCTTATTTTGTCGAGGAATATGGCAATGCCTCCTCACTGTATTCAGTTGGAAGATCCAACAGGAAGGCTGTTGAGGAAGCAAGGGCTACAATTGCAAGATGCCTTGGAGCAAATGAGCCGGGTGAAATCTATTTTACCGGTTCCGGTACCGAGGCAGACAACTGGGCTATCAAAGGCTCAGTTCTCGCGGCACGTAAAAAGGGTGGAAAGCATATTATAACATCGGCCATTGAGCATCCGGCCATCATGGAAACCTGTAAGTTTCTTAAAAAAGAGGGCTTTGATGTGACCTATCTTCCTGTTGATTCAGAGGGGTTTGTTGATCCGGCCGATGTGGAAAAGGCAATCAGGCCTGATACCATTATTGTGAGCATCATGTATGCCAACAATGAAATCGGCACCATCCAGCCCATCAAAGCCATTGGCGAGATCACCAAAAAGCATGGTGTGCTGTTTCATTGCGATGCCGTCCAGGCAGCCGGCAGCATTCCCATAGATGTTAAGGACCTGGGTGTGGATATGTTGTCCATATCCGGCCATAAGTTCTATGGACCAAAGGGTATCGGTGCCCTGTATATAAGAAAGGGTGTGCGTCTGGAAAACCTTATCCATGGCGGGCATCAGGAGAGGGGTAAGCGCCCCGGCACCGAAAACGTTCCGGGTATCATCGGCATGGCAAAAGCCCTGGAGCTTGCTGTTGCCGATATGGAGCAGTATACCGGAAAGATAAGGCAACTGAGAGATAAAGCCATGAACCTGATCATGGAAAGAATTCCTCATGTCAAGCTAAACGGTCCTGTGGAGAACAGACTTCCCGGGAATCTCAATATATCCTTCAGGTTTATTGAGGGTGAATCCCTCCTGCTCATGCTGGATATGAAGGGCATAAAGGCATCCAGCGGTTCCGCGTGCTCTTCAGGATCCCTTGATCCTTCCCATGTCCTGATGGCTATTGGTCTTTCTCATGAGATTGCCCATGGTTCTCTGAGGATGTCTTTTGGTGACCACAATACCGAAGGCGAGGTTGATTATTTGGTGGACTCCCTTGAGGAGATTGTGACAAGGCTTAGAAGTATGTCGCCCCTTTATGAGGATTTTATAAAGGCAAACAAATAAGTAAGGTAAGAAAATTATATTTTTTATGATATAGAACTGAAAGGACTGATATAAATGTATAGTGATAAAGTGATGGATCATTTTACAAACCCGCGGAATGTTGGGGAGATAGAGAACGCAGACGGCGTAGGCCAGGTAGGAAACGCAAAATGCGGCGATATCATGAAGATGTATTTAAAGATTGAAGACGGCATTATTGTGGATGCCAAGTTTAAGACCTTTGGCTGCGGCGCGGCGGTCGCCACCAGCAGCATGGCAACCGAACTGATCAAGGGAAAGACCATAAAGGAAGCCGAAATGATTACCAATAAGGCAGTGCTCGAAGCCCTGGACGGTCTGCCCCCCGCAAAGGTTCATTGTTCGGTTCTCGCTGAGGAGGCTATTGCGGCAGCCCTTCAGGATTACCGTGCAAGAAACGGCATGGAAACTGATTACGTGGGATGCAGCGGATGCTGTGGAGGATGCAACCGAACAAGCCACCATGATGAAAACGGCGAGGCTTAACCAGGAGTTTGATTTACCTGTTTTAAAACGGGTATGTGATTTGATTTAAGCATGGGTGGAACCAGAATGACATCATAATCAGGGACTGGCCTTCTGGTTCCTGCTCAGTGGGTGATCAGGGGATGAGATGTTTTTTCGCAATTGAATTTGACGAAGAAACCCGGCTTTTTTTAGCCAGGATCCAGAGCGCTTTGCGGGATAGCGGAATAAGGGGAAACTATACAAATCCAACCAACTTTCATCTCACCCTGAAATTCATCGGCGAGGTGAACCCTGCCAATTTGCCGGGACTTGAGCTGGTTCTTAAGAAAGTTGCTTCAAAACACAATCCCCTTGTTTTAGAGTTTGGGGAATTGGGTAAATTTAGCAGAGGAAGACGTCCGATTATCTGGTGCGGTTTGAGAACCAACAATATCTTGCTGGATTTGCAGAAAGATCTTGTTAAGGAACTGGCGGCAGAATTCCCGCAATTCTCCGGGTATGAGAGGTACATTCCTCATATAACCCTTGTAAGGGAAGCAGTTTTAAAGGGTGCTCCTTCCCAGGGTGACCATAACAAGGCAGCGGAAGGTAACCCGTTGGACGATTTACTGAAGAACGTTCAAAGATCTGACCACAGGGTCATGGCAAGGGGTATTTCGCTGATGGAGAGCACCCGCAGGGACGGAAGGCTGGTCTATCTTCGGAAGTCGTTCCATGATTTGAAAGACAAGTAGCTCATTTTAACCGGTTTTCTGGAGGTTTGCCATGCCGGATACTCTGAAAAAGACCATATTCTCCATAATCAAGATTCTGCTTGTGGCACTGGGTGTCTATATACTCTTCAAAATAGGCGGATTCTTTGTGCCCTTTATTATTGCATTTATTTTTTCTTCTCTCATTGAACCCATCGTAAAGTTTATTGAAACCAAGCTGCGCATATCAAGAAAAATCGGAAGTGTTTTCTCGATACTGGTGGTACTCGGTGCCATCCTCACAGTTTTTGGTCTGCTAATTGCAAGGCTTGTAAAGGAAATCATCAATGTATACAACAGCCTCAATCTGACCTTCGACAGCATATCTGCCTTTATTGACAGTGTCCTTGAAGAGGCCAGTAACCTTTTCCTGAAGCTCCCGGTGCAGGTATCCGATGGTATCAGCAACGCAATCAACAATTTTTCAAACAATCTGGAGAATTTGCTAAAGCCTGTGGTTGATCTTGCAACAGGAACCATCCAGTTTGCCTTCTCACTGCCCCAGGCTTTGGTCTTTATTCTGGTAACTATTCTGGCAACCTATTTCATGTCCAGCGATAAGCATAAGATTGCCAAGTTCCTTGACTCCCAGATCCCTTCCGATTGGCTCAGGAACACCAGGAATGTTACAAATAATGTTTTCATGGCACTGTTTGGATGGCTGAGGGCTCAGCTTATACTGATGTCGGTTACATTCAGTGAGGTTTTGATAGGCTTTTTGATCATTGGTATTGAAAACGCCCTTCTATTAGCTCTTATCATTGCACTTGTAGATGCTCTTCCTATTTTAGGCACAGGCTCCATTCTCTTGCCATGGGCGGTTATCGATTTGCTGACCGGCAATACCAGGCAGGGGCTCTCATTGGCTCTTCTATGGTTGATCACCCTGTTTGTCCGGCAGTTGATCGAGCCCAAGGTGGTGGGGCATCAGATAGGCATTCATCCGTTGTTTACACTCTTTGGCATGTATCTGGGTCTTCAGTTTTTCGGGATTTTTGGACTGTTTTTAGGCCCCATTTGTGTGGTGATTGTAAAACAAATTCTTGAGGGGATCCTGAAGACTGGCGGGCTGAAGGGCTGGGTTGAGAAGAACTTCAAAAATAACGACTCATCATCGGAGACTCAGGATCAGGAGAGTGAGGCGGAGGATTTGCCCGAACCTCCTTAAAGTATTCATGCTGATTCATTTTGACAAATAAACTGCAGGGCAGAGATCACGCCTGCAGTTTTCCTTTATATAGAGAAAAATGAGAATTCCGATGTGGATTTATGCATTTCTAACCTGATGGCTGCGTCCAATTCTGATCAGTTACTGCCCTCGGTTTCATCAAAAACAGTTACTGGGGAGTTGTCATCTATATCCATGTTATTAACAACAGTGGTGTTATCCTTGTTCACGGTAACAGTTACTTTGGTGTGGTCATAGCTGTGGCCAAATGCAGATTCTTTTATGTCGTACTCGGTTACCATTTTGATCTTGTTTTCCCTTATTTCGTGGAATACAGCTTCTTTTCCCCTATCCTTTACGGTGATGAGCAATGGAACAACTATCAGAATGACGATGGAGGCGAAAACCGAAACGACGGAAAACCATAAACTGATTACATCGTTTCTGACCCCAATAATCATGAGGATTATAAATGCTAATACTGCTAAAAACAATATCTTGTACACTTTCTGTGCCCGATCTGAAAAGGTAAGATGAGTGCTGACTTTTATGCTTTTTCCCTTCTCTCTGCGATACAAGGTCTTCTGAGAAACCGGTTTTTTCATGTTTTGCCTCACCTCACAGATAATGCAAATTATATTGGTATCATTTTATCAGATGGACAGGTATTCTGACAAATGTAGATTACTTAACAGGCCAACGGGCTGACTGCCCTGAATGATTGAACCGCGGCATACTGAAATGTGATAAACTTGTCCATTGAAAAATAGCACAAAAAGAAACGGTAACGTTTAAGTAACCGTCTATGGGAAAGGTCATCAGATTACTGATATCGATGGGGGTAAGGGAGGCGGTTTTTTCCAGGGCCGCCAACCCTATTTTAAGCCTTCATGGAGCTTGATCAATGCCTTCTTCTCAATACGAGATACGTAGGAACGCGATATGCCAAGGCTTTCCGCCACCTCACGCTGGGTTTTTCCGCAGCCGCCGCATAAACCGTATCGCAGCCGGATAATGATTTGTTCACGGCCTTCAAGGACGGACCTTATCAGCCGGTAAAGCTTTTTGATTCTCTGGGTCAGATCAACCTTCTCGTCCACTCCCTCATCTTCACAGCCCAGAATATCGATGAGAGAAATCTCATTGCCCTCCTTGTCGGTACCCAGTGGTTCATTGAGGGATACTTCGTTTTGGAGCTTTTTTGATGCTCTGAGGTGCATCAGGATCTCGTTCTCAATACAACGTGCTGCATAGGTAGCCAACCTGATCCCTTTATCAGGATCATAGCTTGAGACGGCCTTGATCAGTCCGATGGTTCCGATGGAGATCAGATCATCCGAGTCCACCGAGCTCCCCGAGTATTTTCGTGCCACATGGGCAACCAGACGGAGGTTATGTTCAATCAAAAGGTTTCTGGCATTTTCATCGCCGTTACTGCAGGCATTGACATAGCGTATCTCATCTTCGGCAGAAAGAGGTTGCGGAAAAGACTGGGGTCCTGTGATGAAGCCGGCAAGAAGATACTGCGACAGCAGTCTGGAGCCTATTGTCTGCAAAAGGGCAAAAACCATCTGTTATACCTCATAACAGTGTCGCAAATATAGTATATGCATGATAGCCATGACTTGACACAGATAATTATCACAATTCAAATGTCTGCAAGTCCATGACCGGCTGTAGAGTCAGGCCGGCTTAGCCTTGTAATTCCTGAAACGGGTGAGGAAACGGCGCTGTCTTGATTTTTTTGCCCTGAAACAGTATCCTATTTATTATGAAGCGTATCTGTGCAAAATAGTGTATTTCCTCTATAAAATATGCTCCTGAAATCAATTTATTCCCTGATTGCAAATAGAGTTTGAGGTGGAATATGAATAATCTCATTAGAAGAATAAAGGAAGGCTACCCGTCATTCAGCAAGGGACAAAAGCTCATAGCCGATTATATTTCCGAGCATTATGATAAAGCAGCGTTCATGACCGCAGCAAAGCTGGGGAGCGAGGTGGGCGTCAGTGAATCAACAGTGGTGCGTTTTGCCACTGAGCTGGGTTTTGACGGATATCCAAAGCTCCAGAAGGCGTTAAGGGAAATCATAAAAAGCAGGCTCACTTCAGCCCAGAGGCTGGAGGTGTCTTCCACCCAGATCGACCCGGAGAACGTGATGAAAAGTGTGCTCCAGTCCGATATAAACAAGCTTCGTGTAACCATGGAGGAAGCGGATGAAAAGAGCTTTAATGCCGCTGTTGACCAGATACTTCATGCCAACAGGATCTTTATTCTAGGGGTGAGGAGTTCTGCACCCCTTGCAAGCTTTCTTGGTTTTTACTTTAACCTGATTTTTGAAAATGTAAGACTTGTGCATACTACCAGTGTCAGCGAGATGTTTGAACAGATCGTCAATGCCAGAAAGGGCGATGTGGTTATAGGGATCAGTTTTCCCCGTTATTCAAAGAGAACCGCTAAGGCCCTGGAGTTTGTCAGTAAACAGGGCGCTTCGGTCATCGCCATAACCGATAATAGTGCCTCGCCTCTGGCAGAATATGCCAACTACTGCCTCTTTGCAAGAAGCGATATGGCATCCTTTGTGGATTCTCTGGTGGCGCCGTTGAGCCTGATCAACGCCCTTATTGTTGCCATAGGGCTGAAGAGAAAAGAGCAGATCCACTGCACGCTGGAGAAGCTGGAAAAGCTATGGGATGAGTACCAGATCTATGAAAACGACGATCGGAACACCGCGCTGAATCGCGATTAAATGCCGGAGGTTCACCATTTTGAGCAATAAACGTGTAGGCATAATAGGCGCAGGTCCTGCAGGACTAATGGCCGCAGGCTGTGCAGCCGGGCGGGGACACAGGGTATATGTATTTGAGAAGAACAAACGTGCCTGCCGGAAACTCATGATAACGGGTAAGGGAAGGTGCAATATTACCAACGCCTGTCCGGAAGACGAACTGATCAAGAATATTCCCGGAAACGGCAGGTTTCTTTATTCCTCCCTCAGCCGCTATTCCAACCATGATATCATGGCTTTTTTCAATGATCGGGGCGTAAGACTGAAAACCGAAAGAGGAAACAGAGTGTTTCCCGAATCCGACAGGGCTTCCGATATATGCGACGCCCTGATCCATTATGCCATAGAAAACAATGTTGTCATCAAATACAATTCATGTGTAAGGGAAATCCTGTCTCAGGACGGTCATGTGAAAGGCCTGGTTCTGGACAATGGAGACTTTTATGAACTGGATGCTGTGGTGATCGCCACAGGCGGACTGTCCTATCCCCTTACCGGGTCCACCGGCGATGGATATAAAATGGCGAAGATGCTGGGGCATACCGTCACCGACCTCAAACCCTCCCTGGTGCCTCTGGAAACAGTGGAAACCTGGGTGCGCCAACTAAGCGGGCTGACCCTTAAGAATATCGGTCTTACCGTATACGATTCCGACGGCAAAAAGGTTTTTTTGGAGCAGGGGGAGATGCTGTTTACCCACTTCGGGGTTTCCGGCCCTCTCATCCTGAGCGCGAGCCGGCATATCCTTGCCTGCGGTTTTACCGGCTCAGAACTGGTTATTGATATGAAGCCCGCCCTAAGCGAGGAAATTCTCGACAGACGCATACAAAGGGACTTTGAAAAGTTTTCAAGGAAGCAGCTGTCCAATTCTCTTCATGAACTCCTTCCAAAAAGTATGATTCCGGTATTCATCCAATTGCTGGAGATACCACCGGAAAAGCCGGTCAACCAGATCACCCGTCAGGAGCGGCAAAGGATGGTTTCACTTTTAAAAGGCATCCGGCTTACGGTATCAAGGTCAAGACCCATTGCCGAGGCCATAGTGACGGCGGGCGGGATAAGGGTAAATGAGATTGATCCAAAGACCATGGAGTCCAAACTCATAAAAGGGCTCTATTTCGCAGGAGAAATCATTGATGTGGATGCCTATACGGGTGGATACAACCTGACTATCGCCCTGTCTACCGGCTATACGGCCGGAAGCAGCATATAGCAGGAAGCGCCTTGCATCCTGCGGCAATCGTATGAACCGTCCCGGCCATGGGCAGAATACTGTTATCCATGGTTGCAGGTGGTTATTATATGGATTTTCTTATAAAATCAATTACCGTTCTCATGGTCATTATGCTCATCGCCGTTCAACTCATGCTGGTGTCGCCCTACGGGGCAGTGTTCAGAACCGACAGCCTTAACGGCGAACCCATAAAGAACTATCAATCCATCATAGATCAGGGGCATGTTACGCTAAACCTATTGGGGGAATATGCGGCAAACAGTGCCTCCCTCTTTATAAACGGTGAGCATGCCATGGTCATCCACAGGTTCCCCGTAAAGCTGGAACTGACCGATGGAGATGTGGTGGAGATCCATGCCGCGGATCAAACCCACGCCTTCCATGTTTACCTTTCAGACAAAAGCAGCGGACTGTATACCGATATGAGGGAGAACTCGGTTAAAATAAGCCCCGGAATGAATCGTCTTATGAGGGTAAATATCAGAAACTGACCATCAAAGTTTTCTTTTTGAGCACCCTTGTCCTGCCGTATGTTTTCCAATATAATCAATGTATTAGACGGAGGTTTAGAGTATGAACCAAAATGGGTCATTTGGCAGCAAGGACATTGTCAAGGCTGCCGTCCGGATGGCGCTTACAAGCGGCAGGGAAGAGGAAAAGGAACTGAAGAAGGAATTTGCAGACAGAGACATAAAAACATCGGCCGTGGATTACGGCGGTGAATTCATCAATTCGGTAACCCGGATCATTGAACGGGCGGTGGTATCCGCCAAGAGGGAAGGGGTTATCGAAGAATCCCATGCCGAGGAGGGCGCTGTTGCCGGTGCCGCCAGGGAAGCTCTTATCCAGGTCATGCAAAAGGCCATGGGACTTAACGTGGGTGGGAAGATCGCCGTGGCAAGAAGTGGTGAGCATGTGGGTGTTGCCGTGTTTTTCGGAATAGGGCTGCTCCATCTTAACGATGTGGCCATCGGCATCGGCCACCGTGTGGTATAGCCACTGTATTTGAATTTATGAATGATTACATCTTCAACAGATGGGGGATGACATTTTGAAAGATATCAGAATAGCCATAGATGGTCCATCCGGTGCAGGGAAGAGCACTTTGGCCCGAAGGATTGCTGAAGAATTGGGAATCATCTATCTTGACACGGGAGCTATGTACCGGGCTGTCGCACTGAAAGCCATAAGGCTGGGCATCGATACAAAGGATCATGAAGGCGTTTCACGCATCATGCCTGATATAGATATCTCAGTTGGATACCACAATGGAATACAGAGCATCTATCTGGACGGGGAGGATGTTTCTTCTGCTATCCGGACCAATGAGGTTTCCATGGGTGCCTCCAATGTTTCGGCTTTTCCTGAGGTTCGCACCAGGCTTGTAGCCCTGCAGCAGGAAATTGCCAGAGACAATCCGGTGGTTATGGATGGCAGGGATATTGGAACCAAGGTGCTTCCGGACGCGGGTCTCAAGATATTTCTGACTGCATCGGCGGAGGAGCGGGCTCGAAGACGATATCTCGAACTTCAGGAAAAAGGTCTTTTGGACAAGACCTTCGACGAACTTGTTGCCGAGATAGAGGAGCGGGATCACAATGACAGCACGCGGGAGCATTCGCCTTTGAAAAAGGCTGAAGATGCTGTTGTTATCGATACCACCGGCAAGACTATTGATGAGGTTGTGGCGATTATTATGGGTATGGCAGAGAAGAGGTTTGTATAATATGCTCTACGGTATTGGAAAAATACTATTCATGATATATTTCAGACTGTTTTTCAGGATAAAAACCACTGGCAGGGAAAACATACCCTCTTCTGGTCCTGTCCTGCTCTGTGCAAACCATCCCACCGCGCTGGACATGTTCCTCATCGGTGTGAAGGTGCCAAAGAGAAAGGTTCACTATATGGCAAAGGCCGAGCTCTTTAGAAACAGGATTCTGGCCTGGGCTCTGAAACACTTGGGTGCTTTCCCGGTCAGCCGTGGAAAGGGAGACGTGGGTTCAGTAAAAACTGTTTTCAAGCTATTGGAGAGTGGGAAAATAGTAGGTGTGTTCCCTGAAGGAACCCGTACCAGGAAAAGGGATCCTAAAAAAAGGAAGGCAGGCATTGCTTTATTTGCGCTTCATTCCGGCGCCCCCATACTGCCAGTGGCCATAAAAGGTGATTTCAGGGTCTTTAAGAAGGTGGAGCTTATTTTTGGAAAACCCTACAGGCTTACCTCCGAAGCCGAAGACAGCACCAGAAAGTCTTACTCGAGGGAGGAACTGTTTAAGGTGTCGGACCAGATCATCGACAGCATCTATGGGTTGATGGAACAATAAATTCACGAAAAGTATCGAGGTATCAAGCTTGGAGATTATAGTTGCCAAACATTCGGGCTTTTGCTTTGGAGTGGACAAGGCGGTTAAAACTGCATTCAACATCCAGTCTGATGAAAGGGTATTTACCCTGGGTGAGCTCATCCATAATTCTCAGGTCATAGAAGCCCTCAAAGAAAAGGGCATTCAAACAATTGACGACATTGACGAGCTTAGGGAGAATGATTGCGTCATCGTACGAGCACATGGCATAGGCAAGGATGTCTATGAAATGCTAAAAATGCGCAATGTCAGGATTCTTGACGCCACATGTCCATATGTGAAGCGTATCCATGAGATTGTCAAAAGAAAGCAGGATGAAGGTTTTAAGATTATCATCGTCGGGGATCCGCAGCATCCCGAAGTGATAGGAATAAATGGCTGGTGTGAGGGAAAAGCTTTGATTATAGCTGATGAAGAGGATGCCGAAAACCTTGAATATTCCGATGAAAAGATATGTACAGTAGCCCAGACTACCTTCAGGGGATCGAAATACGATGCGATCTTTGAAACTCTTAAGAAAAAGTTTGCATTCGCATTAAAATTTGATACAATATGTAATGCGACTGTGCAGAGACAAACCGAGGCAGCTGAGTTATCCAAGGTTGCTGATGCAATGGTTGTTGTTGGAGGAAGGAACAGCTCAAATACGCGGAAGTTATATGAGATTTGTCAGCAGAACTGTCCTAAGACTTATCTTATAGAAAATGCTGATGAGCTGCCCTCATTAAATAATATAAAGACAGTTGGGATTACCGCTGGGGCTTCAACACCTGATTGGGTAATCAAGGAGGTTATTTTTCACATGGAAGACATGACAAACAGGCAGGAAGGCGAAATTGATTTCAGCAAGGCCTTGGAGGAAAGCTTTACAGAGCTCAAGAATAATGAAGTCGTAAAGGGTAAGATTATAGGATACAACACCAATGATGTATTCGTTGATCTGGGATATAAGGCCGATGGTATTATTCCTATGGATGAATTCATTGACGATCCGGATTTTGACCCTGAAAGAGACTTACAGCCTGGAACAGAGATTGAAGCGCTTATCACCAAACTGAATGATGGTGAGGGAAATGTTGCACTCTCAAAGAAAAGGATGGATTCCATCCGTGGCTTCGAAGAGCTCGAGGACGCCTTTAAGAATGAACAGCCCATTGATGTACTGGCCAAGGAAGTTGTAAAAGGCGGACTTGTTGCCGAGTACAAGGGCATCAGAATCTTCATTCCTGCGTCCCAGGTAAGCGACAGGTATATCAAGGATCTTTCTCCCTTTGTAGGTAATAGAATAAAGGTGAGGATTACCGAACTGGCCAACAGACGCCGGATTGTCGGTTCTGCCCGTATACTGATCGAAGAAGAAAAGAACAAGAAGGCAGAAGCCTTCTGGAGTGAAGTGGAAGAGGGCAAGGAGTATACCGGAACCGTCAAGAGCCTGACGAAATTTGGTGCCTTTGTTGATTTGGGCGGCGTGGACGGTCTGATACACATATCAGAGCTTTCATGGAATAAGATTGGCGATCCCTCCGAGGTTTTGAAGGTAGGAGATACTGTCACCGTCAGGGTTATCGGTGTGGACAGGGAAAAGAAAAAGATTTCCCTTGGCTACAGAAAAGCGGAAGACAATCCCTGGTACAAGATTGAGGAGAAATACCATGTTGGTGACATCGTAACCGGTATCATCAAGCGCATGGTTCCCTTCGGTGCTTTTGTAGAGATTGCCGACGGTATTGAAGGACTCGTTCATATCTCCCAGATTTCCAATGTCCGGATTGCCAAGCCCGATGAGGTTCTCTCAGTAGGCCAGGAAGTTGAAATGAAGGTCATGGAAGTCAACCCTGAAATTAAAAAGATCAGCCTCAGCATCAAGGAGGTCAAGCCCATCGATCCGGTTCGTGAAGGCGAAGAAGAACTTGAGCCGGCTGAAGAAGATCTTCCCACTGAGCATACTGAAGAGTTCACCAATACCATTGGTGACATCCTCAATGAAAAGAAATAAAAGTTCATTAAAAAGATAATGGCAAGACATGTTTTAATGGTCTTGCCTGTTATAAGGCAAGACCGGAGTTCCCGGTCTTGCTGTCATATAAGAGAGATTTTTGATTATAAGATTATCTGTTTTAAGGAATGTGGGGGTCAAATGGCTGTATTTCACGATTATGAAGAGTTTAAGATGTCGTTTTATAACCTTTCCCATATTGATCTGAACCTGTACAAGGAAAAACAGATGAAACGCCGCATCATATCTTTTGCAGAGAAACACGGCTTTTCCACCTTCCTGTCCTTCTTTGAGGAAATCAAGGGAAACAGGGAATTGAGGGATGTATTCATCGGATATCTGACCATTAATGTGTCTGAGTTTTACCGTAACCCGGCACAATGGCAGCTGTTTGAAAAGAAGATCCTGCCTGCGGTTTTCAACCAGAAGAGAAGGATGGAGGATGTCAGGATCTGGAGCTCGGCATGTTCCACTGGTGAAGAGCCATACACGGTGGTCATGATCCTGAGTAGATACATGCCCCTTGAAAGGATCAGGATTCTGGCTTCCGACATTGATCATGAAGCCATGGATAAAGCAAAGAAAGGCATTTATCCTGAAAGAAACCTGAGGGAGCTTCCCTCCGATTTCTTAGAGAAATATTTCACGAAACAGGAGAAGGATATGTACGCCATATCCGAAAAGATTAAAAGATGTGTTGAATTCCGCAATATCAACCTGCTGAGGGATCCCTTTCCCAGGGATATGGATATCATCCTGTGCAGGAATGTTCTGATTTACTTTACTGAAGAAGCCAAGGAATATCTGTTTGAAGAGTTGTCAAAGAGCCTGGCGCCTAACGGCATTTTATTCATTGGAAGTACCGAGCAGATTATCAATTACCAGAGGTATAACCTAAAGCCCCTTGATACATTTTTTTATCAAAAGACTGTTTAATTATCCGGGACAGGCGGCAAGCCGATTATTGGAGGTATTGACTATGGTGAAACTGGAGGAAATGAGCAGAGAGGATCTTATTGAAGTCATCAGGATGAAGGATGAGCTTCTTAAGGAGTTGAAAGAAGAAATAGCCGCTTACCGAGCCCTTGTGGAAGAGCTGCAAATAAAGCTTGGTTTGAGAGACTACAACTTTTCAGGGCATGGTGACTGATTATGTTTGCTTACCTTAAGGGTGTACTGAAGAAGAAATTAGCCGACTGTATCGTCCTGGAAGTGGGGGGAGTGGGTTACAGGGTTAATACCGCATTGACCCCTCTTTATCATCAAAGTGAGACAGGCAAAGAAGTTAAGGTCTTTACCCACCTGAATGTGCGTGAGGATCGTATGTCCCTGTACGGCTTTTTCTGCGAAGAAGAACTGAAGATGTTTGAGCAGCTGATGACAGTAAGCGGGGTAGGCCCGAAGGCGGCTCTGGCTGTGGTTGCCAATATCCCTCCAACACAGTTTGGACTGGCGGTTCTGACCGATGATGTGGATCGATTTGTCAAGGCTCCGGGCATTGGGAAGAAGACGGCACAGAGAATTATTCTGGAATTGAAGGACAAGCTGAAAAAGGAATACAAGGATATGCCGAAACTGAATGATGCCCAGGGCATGCCCTCCGATGCCGGTGGTGATACCAGGCTGAGTGAGGCTGTGAGTGCACTTGTCATGCTTGGATATACATCCTCCGAAGCCAACAGGGCTGTGGCCTCGGCATATGGTGAAGATAAGACGGTGGAGAGCATTGTCCGGGATGCATTGAAGGCAATGCTGTAAGCTTTAAGATACAGGTAATAAGACCGGGAAGGTGAAAGATTTGTATGAAGATGAACGCCTGATGGGCCGTGAGTTTAAGAAGGATGATTTTGACGAGGCAAATTTAAGGCCCCGTGAGATGGAAGATTACATAGGCCAGGAAAAAGTTAAGGAGAACCTTCAGGTCTTTATACAGGCTGCGAAACAACGGAATGAAGCCCTGGATCATGTGCTTTTATATGGCCCGCCCGGCCTGGGAAAAACCACGCTGGCAGGTATTATTGCCTGTGAACTGGGTGCCAACCTGAGGATTACATCGGGTCCGGCCATTGAAAGACCTGGGGATCTGGCTGCCATATTGACCAATCTCGGGGATACCGATGTATTGTTCATTGATGAGATCCATCGCCTGAACCGGACGGTGGAGGAAATACTCTATCCTGCCATGGAGGATTATGCGTTGGACATCGTTATAGGAAAAGGACCAAGTGCCCGATCCATACGCATAGATCTTCCCAGGTTTACGCTGGTGGGCGCAACCACCCGTGCAGGATTGCTCACCTCTCCTTTGAGGGATAGATTCGGCATCATCAACAGGCTTGAATTGTATACACCCGATGAACTGAAAAGGATTGTGGAAAGGTCGGCATCAATTCTTGGTATAGCCATCGACCCTGATGCCGCTGTAGAGATCGCCAAGAGGTCCAGGGGCACACCGCGTATTGCCAATCGCCTTCTCAAGCGCATAAGGGATTTTGCCCAAATCCAGGCTGATGGACATATCGATCTTAAGGTAACGCGATATGCCCTTAAAGCGCTGGATATTGATGAATTGGGATTGGACAGCGTAGACAGGAATGTTCTTCTTTCAATCATACAAAAGTTTGATGGCGGACCGGTAGGGCTGGACACCCTTGCCGCTTCAACGGGGGAAGAGCCCGACACCATTGAGGATGTTTACGAGCCGTTTCTCATACAGCTTGGTTTTCTGCAAAAAACACCGAGGGGAAGGAAGGCCACCCGGCTTGCCTATGAACATCTGGGTATACAGTATATAGCCGGTGATGACGATCAGGTGTCCATGCTGGATAAATGGTAAAACCCATTTTACTTGCCAATCGTGCAGGGAGGTATGAGGTATATGTCTATGTCTGTAAAAGTTGGATTTATTGGAGCCGGCAACATGGGCGGTGCTCTTATAAAAGGCATCACGAAGGGAGACACTGATAAAAAATATCAGATGTTTGCCTGTGACATCAACCGGAAGGCTTTGGACAAGCTGGCCGCTGAAACCGGTATTATGCCGTGCAAGGATGCCATCGAGCTGGTAAATGTGTCGGATATCGTCTTCATCGCTGTTAAGCCCAGATATGCAAAGGCTGTTCTTGAGGAAATCAGGGATGTGTTGGGGAATAAAATACTTGTGTCCATTGTTGTGGGACTTCCCATATCATGGTATAAGCATATTCTCGGGAACAATGCACGTGTTGTGCGTACCATGCCCAATACCCCTGCCCTGGTGGGGGAGGGAATGACCCTTGTATGCTTTGATGAAACCCTGGCGCCTCACGAAAAAGATAGCATCATGGAACTTCTCAGGTACTCCGGTATGGCTGAGGAGTTGGAAGAGAGCCTGATGGACGAGGTTACCGCGCTTACGGGCAGCAGTCCGGCCTATGTCTTTATGTTCATTGAGGCCATGGCCGATGCCGCCGTGCAGTCGGGAATACCCAGGGATAAGGCATACAGGCTTGCAGCCCAGGCTGTTTTGGGTTCGGCAAAAATGGTGCTGGAAACAGGGAAGCATCCGGGAGAGCTTAAGGATATGGTCTGCTCACCTGCTGGAACGACCATTGAAGCCGTTGCGGAGTTGGAGAAGGCCGGCTTTAGAAGCGCCATCATAAGAGCCATGGGAGAATGCACACGAAAGGCAAGAGAGATCGGCAAGCAATAACCAACGATGCTTTTTAGGAGGACGGCTTCGGGGTCTGAGATTGTTTCGCTGACGCTCGCAATGACAAGTCCGGATCTGTCATTGCGACTCCTCATTCTGTCATTGCCGGGAACCTCCACTATGTCATTGCGAGGAACGTAGTGACGAAGCAATCTCCCAGAACGCATCTCAATGCGAGGAGGCTAGTGACGAAGCAATCTGGTATTACCGTATTCAACAAGGTTGCCGGGTATTAATTATAATGAGAGGTATGTGCATGAAATACTACGAAAGGACCATCAAAACAGAACCCATCTATGAAGGATCTATTTTTGATATTGAGAAGCTGACAGTGGAGCTGCCCAATGGGAAGATAACCTACAGGGATGTCATCAGAAACCCGGGCGCTTCTGTGATCGTTCCCATAACTGAAGATGGGCATGTTATACTGGTCAAGCAGTATCGCAAACCCATAGAAGAGGTTTCGCTGGAGATACCGGCAGGCAAGTTGGATCACGGGGAGGAACCCATCCAATGTGCCGCAAGGGAGCTTAAGGAAGAGACAGGGTACGCCGCAAAAAAGCTGACTAAAATAATGACCCTCCACCCTGCACCGGCTTTTGCAGATGAGATCCTCCATATCTTTATTGCCACGGGCCTTTCCTTGGGCGAGGCATGCCCGGATGAAGACGAGTTTATACATTCTGGGAAGTATAAACTGGACGAGGTCATCAATATGATACAGGACGGTACCATAAAAGATGCCAAAACAGTAGCGGGCATTCTTTTTGTAGCCAGGATGCTGGAGACCGGTGATTTAAAACTCTAACAAAGTCTGGTTTTGGCTGACACCATCGCAAATGGGTTTGATGCAACAGGAATAACGGATATACAAGCGTAGGCGAATAAGCGCTCAAAGGGCGCTTTTTCAGTAGTATGGCAGGTGAATATAAATGAAGAATGATTTGACAATAGGATTGGCTGGTCTGGGGCTTATCGGTGGCTCCATTGCTCTTGCCCTCAAAAGAAGGGGCGGCAGGTATCGCATTGTAGCATGGGACAGGGAGGGAGAAACCCTGGACAGGGCTGTTTCCGATGGGGTTGTGGATATTGCCGCATCTTCTGAATTGGTTGAGTTCAAGTCCTGTGACATGGTTTTTCTCTGTGTGCCAGTATTTGCCATGAGGGATGTGTTGGAAAGGCTGATACCAAATCTTAAGCCGGACTGTGTAATAACCGATGTGGGCAGCACCAAGGTGGATGTGAGCCGAATCATGGCCGAAGCAGGGGTCTCGGGTCAATACATCGGAGGCCATCCCCTGGCCGGATCGGAAAAATCAGGCTATTCCGCTGCCAAGATCAATCTCTTTGAGAATGCCTACTACGTGATTACCACCGATAAAAACACACCTGAACACAAAAAACAACTCCTAATACACGTTATCCAGGATCTTAAGGCTATTCCCCTTGAAATGACACCTTCTGAACATGATCGCGTGACAGCCGCCATCAGCCACGTTCCCCATGTGGTGGCTTCCCTTCTGGTAAACATGGTAAAGAAACTGGACGGGCCGGACGGGCATATGAAGACCATAGCCGCCGGAGGTTTCAAGGATATCACCAGAATCGCATCATCTTCCCCGGAGCTCTGGGCAGGCATCTGTCTATCCAACAGGGACATGATCCTTAAGACCCTGTCAGCTATGGAAGGTCAATTATCTGATTTTAGCAACGTTCTAAAGGAAGGAAACGAGGAAGAGCTCATCCAGTTCTTCAAAACAGCCAGAGCTTTTCGAAACTCCTTTGCTGATATGCAAAAGAGCATTATTCAAAGGGATTTCGATATTGTTGTGGATGTGGAGGACAGACCGGGCATTATTGCAACCATCGCCACAGCCCTTGCCCGAAAGGGTATCAATATTAAAAACATAGGAATTGTACACAGCCGTGAGAACGAGGAAGGTGCGCTGGAGATCCGTTTTGAAGATGCGGAAGCCATGAATGCAGGGCTGAAGACTCTCATTGCTTTAGGTTACCACGCCAAGGCCCGAGGGTAGGTTCTCCAGGTTTTCCGGATCAAGCAGGACGTAAGGGGTCATATTGTTCCCCTGGCATTGTCCGACTTTCTGAAATTACCATTGTAATACAAGGCCGTTGCCAGTATACCAAGGAGCAGCAGTCCGATGGTGAGGACAAAGGGGAGAACCCTTGAAATATCGCTCAGAAGCCCGCCTATGTATCCGAAGGGCACGCTCACCAGCATGACCGTGGTTTGCAAGAGAGCCAGAATATTGGAGCGTTCCGCGGGATCCACATGAATCGCCACCAGGGATTCCCTCAGAGTAGCTAGAACGGCGCCGCCCAGTGCTTCAAATATCAGTGAAACCGACAGGATGAGGTATCCCCAAAAGTTTGTGCTCTTAACTGAGATCAGCAACAAGCAACCAATTATGGAGCTTACAAAACCTCCATAAAGAGGCCATTTCAGCCTGGTCTGCCTGATATGGGTGATGAGGGTGAAGAAAAGAGTAATGGCGATGATGCTTTTTGCCATTGGAAAAATGGGCAGCAGGGTGTCCGGGACACCAATGCGTCGTGACACGATGATCTGCCAGAAGGTGCTGCCGAGCATGGCAGCGATCTCCACCAGTATACTGATGATGATTGCAAATATTGTGCCTTTTGAGGTCATTATTTTGTGAGCCGCACCCCTGTATCCCGACAGAAGTTCGCCCAACGACTTGTCACGTGTTGCCTCGCGCCTGATTTTGCCCACAGCGGTTTCTGTTGAGAGCTTATACAGTATCAAAAGCTTTGCGGTCATGACAATAAAGGCGTTGATATAGAGAATCCGTATTGCCGGCGCCAGTGTCAGCTTTGCCACAAGGACAGAGGAGATGGGGGCAAAAAGGGCTGAGAGATTTGTGGCGAGAATGACCAGCGAATAAATCTGGGTGATCTTCTCCTTTGGAGCATCCTCTATCAGCAGGCAGTCCCAGGAAACTGTAGGTATCTTCATCATTCCGTTGAGAAGTGCAGCAACCACGAAGAACCAGAAGCCCTGACTGAAGGCCCATATGAGGCAGGGAAGGCTCCAGGACAGAAAGTCGAAGATTGCAGTGCTCTTTCTACGCCCCAGTTTATCCACTATGGGTCCGGACAGAAACGCAAAGATCATCTGGGAAAACATATAGATGGATGCAACAATTCCCACCTGTGAGTCGCTCATGCCAAAGGTCAGCATATAAACCGTTGCATAAGGCAGGCACAGGTTCATGGATAGTCCCCACATGGGTTCGGTATAGACACAGGCGCGGGGATTACCGCGCAGTTCAACCAAGGTACGAAGCAGCTGATGCTTCATTAATCTATTTTTCATGTTAGATAATTCCTCTCTTCTAAACCAGGAAAGCAAAAGTGAATAGGTTTTGTCTGGCCGACAGAACAGACACGATCATTCTACATTCTACCACAGGATAATCAGTTTTACTACAAAAAAGAGCAGTGGCAAAACCCCCACGCGAAACGACAAGGACAGGGGTTTTCTTCTGTTAAGCTGCTGCTCATTTAACCTACATTAAAGGATACTCAGTTCCTTCTGATAATTAACTATTTTCCTGTCCATAAGGTAATCAGATCTTCTCTTATGTCGTCGTAGTGGCTGTCAATCAATCCGAAATCCATCTTCTTGTATGTCCAGACAGCACAGCCGATGTTAAAGTCACGAAAGACCTTGTCCACATCCTGAAACCATCGAAGTGTATCCATAACAGGGGCCTGGTCGATTACTCCAAACTCACCGCAATATAAACCGACCCCCGCTTTTTCTGCTGCTTCTATAGCTTCCATAACCTTTTCTCGCATAAACTCGGGTCCCATGGCTTCTGATTGGGAGTCTATGGCGGGTTTACCCTGAACACCGAGCTCGGCAGAATGCTTCCTGTAATAGTCCATGGTCTCGGGGTAGAAGATGTCCTTTTTCTTATCTATCTTTTCAACCCAATAGGCCTTCTGATGGGTAAAGACCAGCGGTTCATAAAAATGAAAAGTGAATATCGTATTTTTATCCTGCGGGACCTCCAGATATTTCAGCGTACTGGCGCTATTCCAGCAGATTCCTCCATAGATAATGGGTGTTTCCCTCGTCGTTTTACGAATTACAGATACCGTCTCGCGAATAAGCTGGTTCCATGAATCCGTGTTTTCTTCTTCAACAACTTCATTTAAGAGCTCAAAGGCCACATTGCCGTAGCTTCCGTATTCATTGGAGATGTTCTCCCATAGTCTGATAAATCGCTTCTTCAGCTCAGGGCTGGTGAACAGGTTGTTTTTTGAACTGTCACCGGCATTATTGAAATCATAACCATAGGCCTTGTGAAGATCCAGTATTATATTCAGGTTGTATTTTTGACTCCATGAAACCGCATTGCTCACATATTGATAGCCTTCAGGCTTCTTTGCGCCCTCGGCGGTTTCCAACACTTCGCAGTCAATGGGAAGGCGGATATGATCAAATCCCCAAGCTGCTATCTGTTTTATATCATCCTCGCCTATAAAACTTCTGTAATGCTCATGGGTATGGACACATTGTGACAAATAGCCTCCAAGGTTGATTCCTCTGTTAAGCTTCATCATGATTTGTAAACTCCTTTGCTATTTAATGAACAGTTATATACTGGCATAAATCCCACTGTGTTTATATTATTGAAAGAAAAGCCCCTATCCCCGCAGGCTCAAGGGGATGGGGGTCATCCTGCCGCAGAAATGGATTACTCGATGAATTCCACCCGAACATTCCTCATATAGATGTCGGCCGTTGATCCCATGTTGCCCATGTTAAACTCAAGCCTTCCGTAGTTGTCGTCCATTTCTTTCATGGTAAACTCATATGTATAGTTTTGCCAACTGTTGGACAGGGTCACCGAGGTATCAGGGAAATACCTGATCCAGTTTACATTGGGAGCCGATACGCACACGTTCATATTCCGTGTTTCCGAAGCGCGAGCTTCAAAAGAGATCAGGTATTTCCTTCCCTTGTACATGGGAAGATCGGCCTGTACAAGCTGCACCGAATAATCCACCGCTCCCTGGTTTCGGGTTTTGATAATCATCATTCCATCCTTTATCTCCGCAGATCCTTCGCCCCCTTGGAACAGAAGGAATACCCAGTTGGTATTGTCGTGCAAATCCTCAGCTTCCGAAAAGTCTCCGTTGTAGATAAGGTTTCCGTCCTCCAATGGCTCACGGAATTTTTTTTCGGGCCTTTTGACATTTGTGTCATACTCAGGCTTCTGGTATACCCTGACGTAATCAATTTCAAACTCAGCCCTGGAAAAATCAGTGGTTTCGTCGGGATTTCCCGGCCAGTTACCGCCCACCGCCAGGTTCAACTGAAGGTAGAAATCCTGGTTAAACGGTGCCGGATAAGGTTTTTCCATTCCGCCCAGCGCGGTGTACCAGTCATTTACTGTATGTATCAGTTCCCCGTCAACATAGAAACGCATTTCGCCGGGCTCCCATTCCAGGGAAAACTCATGGAAGTCATCTGCAAAGGTGTTACCGTCGGCCAGGGTCTTGAATCCTTGCTGCTGCGCGTGAGGGTTGCCATAGTGTATGGTGGCATAGGCTATATGGGGTTGGTTTCCAAGGACTTCCATAATATCAATTTCACCACACCTCGGCCAATTGCCGTATAAGCCTTCATTCGTAGGCATCATCCAGATCGCGGGCCATAACCCCTGTCCTTCCGGTACTTTGGCGTTTACCACGACCTTCCCGTACATGAAATCCTTTTTGCCCCTTGTGTTAACCTTGCCGGAGGTATAATAGTCCTTTCCGTTTTTCTGTGTTTTAATGGCCTTGAGGACAAGCCTTCCGTCCCTTATAAATACGTTGTCGCCTGATGTGGTGTATTCCTGAAGTTCATTGTTGGTCCAGCCCGGTCTGCGCTGTTCAATGGTCCATATATCTGTGTTCAGGCTGGTACCGTTAAACTCATCATGCCACAAAAGGGTGTAACCTTCATATTGTGGAATCTCGCTTTCGTCAACCTGGTTTTTGGGAGGAGAGGTCGAGTGTCCCGTTTCAGGCATGGGGGGTGGCTCAACATCAGCTTCCTCTGTGGGCATTGGCTCATGAGTTTTCTCCGCAGGTGCTGGCTCAACATCGGTTTTCTCCGCAGGAGTAGGATCGGCAGGTTCAACAGCAGGGTCAGCGGCATTGTTCCCGCATCCGGCCAGGCTGCTGAAAACAAGCAGAATACAGCAAATCAGCGCTAAAAATCTCATATGCCTTTTCATAAAACATACCTCCCTGAATGTATTCAGCTTCTCCCTTTCCATAATGATATCAAATCTTCTCTTATCCTGTCATAGTGAGGACCGGTCAGGCCAAAGCCCATCGTCTCCAGTACTTCGTAATCAATGGGGAGGCGGACATGGAAGAATAATCATAGGCGTTGGTAAACCCCTTTTCATAATGTTAATTTAAGCTTGACATGAACCTGATAAAGAGTATATCGTTTTTATTTCATAATTATCGTTTTTATGATATTATCTGATCTGTGGACATGCGGTTGAAACTGTTGGCCTGCCAGTGCATGCCGTATATAAAGGGGAGGTTTGCATGAACATTGACCGGGAGTTGTTTTACAAGGAATTTGTCCGGCGTGAGAGCAATACTTTTCGTGCGCCTTACGACCCGGAACTGGAATTCTACTCGGTAATCAAATCGGGGAATGTCGCCAAAACGCGCGAGTTATGCAAAGAGTCCCTGCTTGATAAGCCCGGTCTTGGGACATTATCGGAGGATTACCTTCAGAATATTAAATATCATTTTGTTATCACGGCCGCGCTGGTGGCAAGGTATTGCATCGAGGGCGGCATGGAGCTGTCTGTTTCCTATGGTTTAAGCGATTTTTACATCCAGAAGGCAGATAAGTGCAAGACGCCGCAAGAGGTGGCGGATCTGCATCCCGTAATGTGTCTGGATTACGCAAGGAGAATGAGAAACCTGCGAAAGAAAAAGGTGTGCTCCAGGCATGTGGCAAACTGTATTGACTATATCTACGACCATCTTCATACGCGCATTACAGCTGCGTCCCTTGCAAAATTTGCGGGCTTGAACCCGTCGTATCTCTCCCGGCTGTTCAAAAATGAAACCGGTTACACAATAAGTGAATATATCCAGGCAAGAAAAATTGACACGGCTAAAAACATGCTCGCTTACTCCGACCACAGTCCGTCACAGATCGCCTCAATTCTGTCCTTCCCCAGCCAGAGCTATTTCACCGAAGTGTTTCGCAACCGCACCGGCATGACGCCGCTAAGATACCGGATGCAGTATTTTCGAAAAACTGAGATTGGTAAATAGCAAACCACGGGGACAGTCCCCGTGGTTTGCAGCAGCTATGGCTGAAGTGTTTCTAAGCTTCCTGGCCTCCTAAGATGGCGAAGATGATAATCAGCAGGACGACTATTACAACGGCCAGGAATGCGATTAGGAAGATTTGGGTTGTATCCGGACCATTGCCTGTTATGTTAACCGGACCATTGGGCACATTAGGATCATCAATGGTATCAATGGCTTGAAGATCGATCCCGGTGATTTGCTCCGACGCGAGGTTCGACTCCACAAGTTTAATATTGTAATCGTCTTCATAGCCCTCATTCAGGTTTTGCAGGACCGAACCGGCCGGATCCGCGTTTGTGATATTGGAATGCAGGATATAGATGTTACTCGTGCTGCCTCCCCTTAAAACTACAGAACCAATTGTTGGCGAGGTAGAGTTCAGTATGCTGTTGTTGATGGTGACAGAGCCCGTATCTACAACGGGATCACTATTATCCTGACCACTGCGGACAGCATAATTCGTCACGTCCAACTTGCAACTGTCGACCACCAAATTCCCCTCTTCGCCATAGTAGTTCACACCGCCAGCAGAATTGCTGAGGACGCAGTTCTGAATAAGGGCATAGCCACCCACGGCCTTGAGCTGCGCCAGGCTGTGCATATCATTTGCGGTGCAGTTCATGATGGCAATGTTCCTTGACCCGCCTCCCACGCTCTGAACGGCTACGGTATAACCATAGACACCCTTGAAGGTGCAGCCGTTGATGGTGATATTATGAGGATAGCAGTTTCCTGGCCGATCTGGCGGTATTTTAATGAAATAAATACATTCCTGGGGTGCTCCTGAGGTCAGATCGAAATTGAGACCTTCCAACAGCAGTGTTTCAGGGTGGTAATAGTTACCATTTCCGTCAATTTTGATGGCATTTGTGAATGTGACTGTTGCACCGGCCTGGGGCCGTATGACCACATTCTTTAATGGCTGTTGTATTATTTGTAGCTCATCAGTAACCGTTCCCGCTGCTATTTCAATCACGAAATCGGTTCCCGAGTTTGCTCCAATTGCATCCACCGCTTCCTGCACCGATGGGAATTCACTAAAGAACACACCATCTATTGTAAGCGTTGCGGGAGGAGAGTCCGCAAAGGATAGAACCGGCAGCATGCCCAGGCATAATGTCAGTATAAAAAGAAAAATAAGTTTGTGTTTCATGATACCTCCATAATCCTACATAGTCCTATTATCATAAATATGCGGGATGGTTAGGTCTTGTCCCATGTCGCAGGTTCGGTAAAGAAAGGCGTTGATGCATTGTTTGTATATATAACAACAGATTTAACGGAACAAGAAAAAAATGACCTTTAGCTAAAGTATTTAGGATTTAGGCCTGGGTCATTTTTTATAATGTTATGAGGTTCACTTATTTATTTTTTTCACTTCGATATTTTTTTCGTGCTTCATTCAATGTAATTGGGTTTAGTCCGTTGCTACTATTAGGATGTGTATTTTGGAAGTCGTCATCAAACCATCCGCAAATGGGGCAAATTGCGTCTTGGGATTCCACAGGAATTGTGTATTCCCCACAACAAGCGCATGGCTTCATTTTTGCTTTTAGGAGACTATTTTTGTATTCTGGAGTATCAACCTCTGATTCATTCGTTTTTGTTCTAACTGGCAACGTTTCAAACAAACTAAACTGATAATGTTGGTATTCTCCAGTTGAACCTTGTGTTCCAAAAAACTTTATACTATATCCTCCGCCCATATTACTCACCCCCCTTTCTATGATACATTTCTTTTTCACTAGGGAAATTAATTATTTTAATGCCATCTTTCTTGTACTGTCCAAAAATAGTATCGGGTGCTTTCCCATGCACAATAATTGTATGCGGTAATAATGTTTCAATCATGACAGGAAGTCCAGCCAAGAATAGTTTCTTATTATCAATCCTTCGTAATTGACCATGGGTACTAATGGCAACGACGCTATTTTTCTCAATGCCTCTGAAGCAAAAGCTAAAGCTTCTTGCGTCCCCCCATCGTACGTTTGGTATAACAGGAATTCCTTGGGTGGATAGCCAGTAAGCAAGTGCATGATTCCAATATTTATTCTTGATCTGCAGCGGAAAAGGAAAATCAGCACAAATGCTGAAATCAGGAGAGATGATACCGGCAAATTTCTTTAATGACGAAACGTATTTTCTTGGTTGGTTCAAGAGACATATAAACTTACTGTCCGATTCATAGAAATGAACCCAACTGGAGTAAGCTCCATTACGTTTGGAAAAGGGGATTAATGACTTGTTTTTTTTCTTAAATAATTCTCAATAAATCCCTAAAAGCAAGTAGAGAACCCAATGAAACCAAAACTTCATAAGGAATGCCATACAATGTTATTATTCTACATTCCCCAAATTCTCAAAAACATGATTATAAGCCACTTTTCAAGTGTGTGCATAAATCAATTGTTGTCAAGAAATGATGTACTGATAGCTTAAGAATTGCTGAAACGGATGAAATAGGCGGTTTTCGTGGAGCGATTGTTCTTGCTACATAATCAAGAGGTCATTTAATACTGGTTTCTAAGAATTGACATTAATTGATTACAGACACTTTTATTAGTAAAGTGTGAAATTGTACTGGCAAGCTATAGACGGGGCAGGGCCTTTCAGTCACGTCTGGACACTAGTTCCGTCAATATACGGACAATTAACGACATCTACTGCTGGACACCATGAGGCAGCTTTAACAATTGAATCAAAAGTCTTTGATTTAGAATCAAACGCATTTATAAACTTGCAGACAGGTAAGGTTATTGTATTGCTTCAAGATAATGATGATTCAAGAAAGATAACTTTAGGCAGAAGATTTATCAACATGGGATGACATTGATTTGAAAAATGTACTATCCATGTTTCAAAGAACTTGTTGCAGTTAAGGACAGGAAAACTGGAAAGCAAGGGTTAGTAGTACAGGATACGACTAAAACTTCAAAGAGTATAAGAACCATTCCATTAACTAACAGAGCATTAGTTTTGCTTAAGGAACTAAAAACAAAGCAACAGAGCAAAATAAATATTGTTTTTTGCACCAAAAACTATACCTACTATTACCCTAAAAACTTCAGAAACGCATTTCAAAGCATCTTGAAGAAAGCAGGACTAGAAAAAATGGGGCTTCATGTTTTACGACATACATTCGCAACTAGATTATTTGAAAAAGGTGCTAATCCCAAGATAGTATCAACTCTGCTAGGTCATGCGAATGTAGGAATAACCTTAGACATTTATACCCATGTTGAACCACAGCAGATGAAGGATACGATAAGGCTTTTGGAGTCGATTTAACAACAATACAGCCATGTAAACCGCATGAATATTGAGCTTAAGCGTTTTCGTTCTGACAACAATTTGTTCAAGACCACGAATTACATTAATAAGCCTTGAAATACGCATTATTACTGCATTAGAGAGTACGAAAAGTTGACAACAGTTTGACAACAGTTACGAAGGAATTAGGCAAAAAAACCGGTAATAGAAGGGAATATACACCACATATTACCAATTCGTAAGTCATTCTCCAAGACATAAAAAATCGCTGAAACAATCTTTTTTAGACCATTTCAGCGATTCCGTTCTGGTGGAGATGAGGGGGATCGAACCCCTTACCTCTTGAATGCCATTCAAGCGCTCTCCCAAGTGAGCTACACCCCCATATATGTCTTAAGAGAACATTCCCTTAAGCAAGCATTAATTATTATAGCATCATCTTAAGAGGTAGGCAATAGGCTTATTCGTAAATTTTTCGTGTTAAAACTGGGCTTGAAAGAAATTATCATAAAGATACCCAAAAGCCCCCAGATCCTGCAGGATTGGTAGGGATACTGGGGGCTTGTGGCTAAGGCTTTGCTAAACGAAGTTTTTATATGATTTGCTATTTGGCGAGGGTCAGAATATCGTAAACAGCCTGCTTGTTAAGCTTTACGAAAGATCCTACGGTTTTGGTGTCCGAGGCGGTGCACTTATCTGCCATCTCCTCAAGCCTGCTGTCGTCTATTTCTGCATCCTTGAGGGAGACGGGAAGCCCTAAAGAGGAGAAGAATTCCTTCAGCTTTTCAATTCCTTTAAGGGCGGTTTCTTCGGGGTTGAAGAAATTGTAGTCCACATCCCACACCCGCACCGCAAACTGAGCGAAGCGCTGAACATCCTGCTTGTATACATACTTCATCCAGGCCGGGAACACAATTGCAAGACCGGCTCCATGGGCGATATCATAAATGCCGCTGATCTCATGTTCAATATCATGGGATGCCCAGTCTTCTTCTCTTCCTGTTCCAAAAAGATTATTATGAGCCACGGTAGAAGTCCACATGATTTCTGCACGGGCAGAATAATCTTGAGGATTTGCCAAAGCCTTGGGCGCATTGTTGATCAGGGTCTTCATGCCGGCCTCACACAGCCTGTCGGTGAGTTCCACATCGTTTGTGTTGGTAAAGTACCTTTCCATGATATGTGCCATGATGTCGGCGACACCGCAGGCGGTCTGATAATTGGGAAGGGTATAGGTGAGTTCAGGGTTGAGTATGCCGAATTTGGGGAAAATGTGATCGGTGGTGAGCCCCCTCTTATACCAGCCATCTTCATTGGTTATAACCGAGCTTGGACTGGATTCGCTGCCGGCTGCCGGAATGGTGAGAACCACACCCACCGGCAAGGCTTCCTTAACTTCGGCTTTTCCGGTATAGAAATCCCAGACATTCCCTTCATAGGGAACGCCTACGGCTATGGCCTTGGCCGAGTCGATAACACTTCCTCCGCCAACTGCCAGAATAAAGCGGATGCCTTCCTTCCTGCATATCTCGATGCCCTGCTGCACAAGGGATAATCTTGGATTAGGCTGGACTCCGGACAGCTCTAAAAATTCAACACCGGCTTCTTTCAGCGACTTAACCACAGTGTCGTAAAGCCCGGTTTTCTTTATGCTGCCACCGCCATAGTGTAACAGTATCTTATCTGCGTATTTCTTTGTTTCAGCACCCGCAAGTTTTTCTGTGCCCTTGCCAAAAATAATCTTAGTTGGATTTTGAAATATAAAATTATTCACTTTATTACCTCCCTGTTATTTCTTAATCACTATTCTATCCTATTTTCTCCAAATGACGAAACTTTTTTGCAAAGGATACGGGCTCGAGAGCTTAAGATCAGCTTTTTTGCAGTGGCAGAGGGCATTAGTCTATGTACAAGTCCGATCTACATATGATAAGCTAAAACTATACAGGGTTTTCATAAAATCTTTGGGATAATTGTGACCATTTTATGGATATGATTTGATAGCCTGGTTCAGGCTAAGCTATATCCGGCAGACGGGTTACAGACAGGTAAAAGGTGAAGTGCGGTAACAAGCAGCATGGGAGGGATTTTCAATGTTGGAGAATTTAAAAGAGAAGGTGTTCAGAGCAAATATTGCCCTTGTGGAAAATGGACTTGTAAAACTGACATGGGGCAATGTGAGCGGTATAGACAGGAGCAGAGGCTTGGTGGTAATAAAACCCAGCGGCGTGGCATACCATGAGATGAAGCCTGAGCATATGGTTGTGACCGATCTTGACGGGAAGGTTGTAGAGGGAGACTTAAAGCCTTCATCTGATACGGCGACTCACCTGGTTCTATACAAGAATTTCGAAGACATTGGCGGAGTTGTCCATACCCATTCAAGCTGGGCAACCAGTTTTGCTCAGGCAGGCAAAGGCATTCCGGCTCTGGGCACCACCCATGGAGACACCTTTTACGGAGAAATACCCTGCACCAGAAAAATGACAGAAAAAGAGATCCAGGGTGCTTATGAGGAAGAAACGGGAAATGTTATTGTAGAGACATTTAAGGGTATAAACCCCTTGTATATTCCCGGTGTTCTGGTGAATATGCACGGACCATTCGCATGGGGGAAGGATCCCATGGATGCTGTCCAGAATGCCGTTATCCTGGAAGAAGTAGCGATGATGGCCTTCAATACACTGATGCTTTCACCCGGAATAGGACCGATGGATCAGGTACTTTTGGACAAGCATTTTCTGCGAAAACACGGTAAAAACGCCTATTATGGCCAGTAAGAGCAGTCTGCCGTGTTCCCCGGTTGTGGGAATCGGTTAAGGCATATATCAGAAATAGTCTTTTAGGGGGAGTTATAATTATGAGTATTAATGATGCCAGAAATGACATTATTAATGGCAAAACTGCAATAGGAATTGAACTTGGTTCTTCACGGATCAAGACCGTTCTCATCGATTCCAATAATGAGCCTATTGCCGCAGGCAACCATAACTGGGAGAACCAATATGTGGACAATATTTGGACATATGCTTTGGACGATGTCTGGAAGGGCTTGCAGGACAGTTACGGCAATATGGTAAAGGACGTGGAAGAAAAGTATGGAGTTAAGCTCCAGACCACGGGAGCCATAGGCATCAGCGGTATGATGCACGGTTATTTGCCCTTTGACAAATCAGGAAAGCAATTAGCCAACTTCCGCACATGGCGAAACACCATAACTGGCCAGGCATCCGAGTTCCTGACCAAGCTTTTCAACTATCCCATTCCTCAAAGATGGAGCATCGCCCACCTTTATCAGGCAATCCTTAATGGGGAAGATCATATTGCGGACATCGACTACATGACCACTTTGGCAGGCTATATTCACTGGAAGCTGACAGGCCAGCGGGTATTGGGTATCGATGAGGCGTCGGGTGTATTTCCCATCGATATTCAGAAAAGCGACTGGAATGAGAGGATGATTGAACAGTTCAATGAATTGGTGAAGCCAAAGAATTACCCATGGCGCCTGGAGAATATCATGCCGAAGGTTCTGGTGGCGGGCGAAAATGCTGGAACCCTCACTGAAGAAGGGGCAAGGCTTCTGGACGTAACAGGCCAGTTAAAGCCAGGAATCCCGTTCTGTCCTCCTGAAGGTGATGGCGGTACCGGGATGGTGGCTACCAACAGCGTAGCGGTTCGTACCGGAAATGTATCGGCAGGAACATCGGTTTTTGCCATGATCGTTTTGGAGAAGGAACTGTCTGCGGTTTATCCCGAACTGGATCTTGTAACTACTCCTGATGGAAAACTTGTGGCAATGGTGCATTCCAATAACTGCACATCGGACTATGACGCATGGATGGGTCTGTTCTCAGAAGTTATCAAGTCTCTTGGCATGAGTGTTGAAAAACCAAAGCTCTACGACACACTGCTGGGCATGGCGCTTAAGGGCGATCCGGACTGCGGTGGGCTTTTGGCCTATGGTTACCTCTCTGGTGAACATATCACCGGTTTTGAGGAAGGACGGCCTTTGTTTACCCGTTTGCCTGACAGCCGCTTCAATCTGGCCAATTTCATGAGGGTTCATTTGATGTCTGCATTGGGTGCCCTGAATACCGGTATGAGAATCCTTTCCGAGAAGGAAAATGTGAAGATAGATGAGATGCTGGGTCATGGCGGTTTCTTCAAGACCAAGGAAGTGGGACAGAGGATAATGGCAGCTGCCATCAATGTTCCCGTATCTGTAATGGAAACTGCTGCGGAAGGCGGAGCATGGGGAATCGCTCTGTTGGCTTCCTATTTGGTAAATCGTGAGGAAGGCCAGACTCTGGATGACTTCCTCAATAAGAAGGTCTTCGCAAAGCAGCCCAAGACCACAGTTGATCCCGATCCTGCCGAAGTGGCCGGTTTCAATGAGTTCATGAAGCGCTACACCAAGGGGCTGGCTATTGAGAGAGCTGCAGTTGATTATCTTAAGGATTGATCGGTAAATAGAGATTACGAAATACTAAAACCCCCAAGCACCGAGCTTGGGGGTTTTTCATGGCGTGCCAGAGATGATTCGAACACCCGACCGACGGATTAGAAGTCCGTTGCTCTATCCAGCTGAGCTACTGGCACATGTTTGCGATGCCATAGCACCGCAATCAGACTTATATATTATACAAACGCGTTTTTTATTTGTCAAGAGCGTTTATTTAGCATTGTTTCAGCCGCTTTTTTTATATCCAGTGCTTTTTCGGCACCTGTTCAAGGCCTCATTTCGGTAAGGGCTTTCAGGGAGCTTGAAGCTACTTCCTCCACAAACCCTTCATCAAATGGGGATTTCAGGCCTGAGGATTTCAAAAGATCCACAAAGGTCATGGTTCCGGCCTTCTTGCTAAAACTGATGTATTTATCCCATGCAGTCTTATAGTCCCGGGTCATGAGGGTTCTGAACTGGAGGGCGCAGATCTGAGCAAGGCAGTAGTCAATATAGTAGAAGGGCGAGGTGTAGATATGGATCTGTCTCTGCCAGGTACCGCCCTTACTGAAGAAGGGGTCACCCTCGTAATCCAGATAGGGCTGGTATTCCCGTTCCAGCCTGAGCCAGGCTTCCTTACGCTGCTTTGGTGTCATATCGGGATTTGAGTAAATCACATGCTGAAACTCATCCACCAGGCATCCGTAGGGAATGAAAAGCAGGGCGCTGGAAAGGTGCATATACTTGTATTCCTCGGTTCTGTCGCCGAAGAAGAGTTTCATCCAGGGCATGGTGAAGAATTCCATGGACATGGAGTGAACCTCGCAGGCCTCCATGGTGGGGAATTTATATTCCAGAAGCTCCATTCCCCTTGATAGATAGCCGTTGAAGGCATGACCGCATTCATGGGTCAATACATCCACGTCACCGCTGGTACCGTTAAAATTGGCAAAGATAAAGGGTGACTCATAAGAGTAGATATATGTCATGTATCCACCCGGAGCCTTTCCCTTGCGGCTCAGGACATCCAGAAGCTCGTTATCCAGCATGAACCGGAAAAACTCGCTGGCTTCCGGGGAGAGCATATCATACATCTTACGGCCTGCAGCAAAGATCTCCTCCGGGGTACCCTCAGGCCTTGGATTTCCGTCTTTAAAATAGAGTGGGGTGTCTATATAGGTGAGCCTTTCCAGACCGAGTCTCTTTCGCTGTTCCTCACGAAGCTTGACGGTTATTGGAACCAGATGCTCCTTGACCTGGTTTCTGAACCGTGCCACTTCTTCAGGCCCATAACTGTTGCGTCCCATTCTTATATAACCAAGCTCAACAAAATCCTTGAATCCCAGTTTTTTAGCCATGGACGTGCGTACCTTTACAAGCCTGTCATAGATATCGTCCAGTTCATTTCTATGGGTTATGAAAAACTCGGTTCTTTTAATAAAGGCACCTTTTCTGATATCTCGGCTGGTGGATTCCATGTATGGGGTGAGCTGGGAAAGGTTAAGAATCTTGCCGTCGTATTCCAGCAGGGCTGATGCCATGAGCTTTTGGTACCGGGTAGTCAGTTTGTTTTCTTCCTGAAGCTCCGGTATTATGATGGGATCAAAAGCCTTCAGTTCCATTTCCGCATTGAGAAACAAAAGGCTCCCTAGGCTTTTTTCAAGTTCAGCCCTGAAGGGTGAGGAAACGAGAGCCTTGTAGAACCTGGATTGGATTTCTTCAAGCAAGGGTTCATTTTCGTCCATAAAGGCCTTTTCCTGTTCATAGAAGGGGTCCTCTGTATTCATGGAGTTCCGGATACTGGCTAGGGTGGACATATCCAGGAACCTCTTTTTCAATGCAGTAAAGGCCTTATGGGCATCAAGCTGCTGCTGTGGGTTTTGGGCTTCTTCTACCGCCCTTATTATCTCTCCGGCCTTCTTCTTAAGTTCCTCTATATCGGGCCGCTCATAGGGCATCTGGGAAAATCGCATGAAACCATCCTTTCACAGGCATGACGCGAGAAATCTGCCTGCTTTTAAAATCTGCTTTACTATTATAACCCATTTCTTTATGGGGCAACAGGCACATTCAATCACGGAACCCATACTCATTTTGAATATATGATCTTCTCAGTTCATAACGACAATATGGGCTAAAATATATATGAATCCGGGGTTATTTGCCATGATCCTGTTTTATTTGCGCTTATAATGGTATGATATAGAAAAGATTAACAGGCTGGGGTTGATAGAATTGGGTAGGAAGACCAAAGGCTATGAAATGGATCTGTCCATGCTGTGCCATCAATTCTCGCTGATTCTGAAATCTGGCATACATCCGGTGGAAGGCATTCCACTGCTATACGAGGACACCGTTAATCCTAAGCTCAAGAAGGCTCTTGAGTTCATATCGAATGAGGTTGTTCACGGATCCTCCCTGTATTTGGCTTTCGAGGCTGCAAAATGTTTTCCGTCCTATATGACCACCATGATAAAGGTAGGCGAGCAGACTGGAATGCTGGAACCTGTGCTGGAAGGCTTGAGCAGGTTCTATGAGACTCAGGCCAACATCAGGAGGAGGATAAGAAGCGCTGTGACCTATCCGCTGGTTTTGGCCATATTCATGCTTGGTGTGATTGCTCTGATTTCTCTTGAGGTTATCCCTCTTTTTATAGAGATGCTCACATCCCTGGGGGGAAGGGTGCCAGATCAGGTGGGTCTGTTCATCATATTGGGAAACACTCTCAAAAACGGCGTCCTGTATGTAGTGGCAGCACTGGTGCTCCTGGTTATTGTGGTCTGGCTGCTCACACGGCTTAAAAAAATCCGCTTTATCATGGATAAAATAAAGGTTGTAAATCCGTTTACGGGAGGTATCTACAAAAAGGTTGTAACAGCCCGGTTCAGCGGTGCATTGTCCCTGACCCTTAAGAGCGGAATGACCATCACCGAGGGTTTTGGTCTGGTTTCAGGTGTTCTTGACAACGATTATGTTATAAGGAAGATCAGGGAGGCTGTAAATGAGGTGTCCTCAGGCAAGCCTTTCTGGGAAGCCATTAGGGATACCGGACTGTTTCCTGCACTGTTTGTACGGCTTATCAAGACCGGGGAGAAAACCGGAAGCCTGGATGCCATGATGGAGAAAGTATCGCATACCTGGCAGGAAGAGGTTGATGCATCGTTGGGTCGTGTGGTCAGTTTCATAGAGCCTGCCTGTGTCACCGTACTGTCCCTGATTCTTGCGGGTGTGTTATTATCGGTCATACTTCCGTTGATCAGCATTATGGCTTCAATAGGATAGGGTGAATGAGATTGAGCGGACGATATACGATATATATCAAATTTATCATGCTGGTTCTGGTTCTGATCATCACCCTGGCCAGCCTGGCCGGACTTGAAAGTTTTAGGGATAGCCGGAACAGCTCACAACCTGAGGATATCAGAAAGGCCGTGCTTGATGCCTGTGTTCAGTGCTATGCACTGGAAGGCAGTTACCCGCCCAGTCTGGAGTATCTTGAAAAACACTACGGATTGATTCTTGACTGGGAAGAGTATTACTTCTATTACGAGGTGTTTGCATCAAATGTCATGCCCACTGTGGAAGTTTACAAAAAGCAATAGAGAAAGCGCAGGGAATGGGCGATCTGCAATCCGTGGGAGCGTCAGCGCAGAAACCATTGCAACTTTGTTGCTGCTGCTTATTCTTGGCATTGGCATTTTTGCTCTTGCTGTTTCCTCGACTTCTGCCTATTCCAGAGTCTATGAGGGCAAGAGCCTTAATTCCGAGCTGAGGGTTGCTCTTTCCTTCATCCATATGAAGATCAGGCAAAACGACTTGAAGGATGCCATCAGAATTGAAGAGAACCCTGTCAATGGGGATCCTGCCATTGTCATCCGGGAAGAGTATGAGGACGAGGTTTATGAGATCTGGATATACCAGGATGACGGAAAACTTTGGGAGGCTCTTATGCCTGAAGGTATGGCGCCTTCCAATGAGTTGAGCTTTGAAATAGCTGATGTGGACGGGCTCACAGTTAAAATAGATCAGAGCCTGCTGAGTATTTCAGTATGGATTGATCAGAACGAAGAACAGCTTAAACTGGAGAGCTCTGTCATGATAAGATCCGGATAAATGCAATTGTCTTAAAGGATATTTACTGAATCAAAAAGTTTTGGTGAATAGAATGGGCTACGTAAAGAGAAGAAGAGGATTCACATTAATAGAACTGATTATAGCCGTGGCACTGCTGGCCGTTGCCGGGACGGTGGTAGTGCGCCTTTTTGTTCATGCCCATGTTAATAACCAGCTGGCGGCGGATATCGACCGATCTGTGTTCTATGGCAGCGCCTGGATTGAAAAGATTAAATCGTCCCCCGAGGATTGGATTTGCGAAGATCCTTCTGAATCGGATCCTGTCGTTACTGTATCAGAATCCTGTTCCTACATAATTTATTACGATGATGGCTGGATTCCCCTTCCTGATGGTCAAAACAGGATACAGGAAGCAGAATACGCCATGCATATCGATTTATACAAGATAAACGGCAACGAGGGGCTCTGGGCTATCGAACTGGGAGCATATAAGATCGAGCCCTATCCCCTGAGCAAGGAGCCTTACCAGGAAATCTACACGCTATCAGTCTTGGTAAATGTCCCCATGGGGGTGATGACCCCATGAAATGGCTGGGTTCAAACAGAGGCAGTTCTTCAGTTCTCGTTGCCCTGGTTCTGATAGTTCTTGTGGTATTCTCGGTTCTGGCGGTGACCACTTCAATGGCCAACCTCCGCCTGGCAAGGAAGAATGCAGAAACCGTTAAGTCCTTTTATAACCTCGACTCGGAAGGGGAAAGGTTTGTAAACGTTATCTACAACAGCATCATGCTTGCAAGGGATAAGACCTCTTTTGCAGTTCAATCCATCACGGCGGGGGATTATGC
>LSQX01059059.1_pt1 | contig 60280 bp, 50 predicted proteins | sample 654561 | NCBI WGS metagenome assembly LSQX01 (sample SAMN04489861, study PRJNA283612) | anaerobic digester metagenome | isolation source: 4 biogas reactors fed with cattle manure at either 37C or 55C with and... | place: Denmark: Kongens Lyngby | collected 2014
GTCACCAGCGAGCCGACGCTGTACCAGCTAAGCCCGACGATGAGTTGCTCGGGGCGCGGGGTCTCCGGCACCTCGATCGCCCGCAGCGGCACTGCTACAGTCGGCCCCGAGGCGCCATCTGCGTATGTCAGCGCATAGCGCAGTTCGCCCTCGCTGCCGTCCTCCCAGTCGCCGCGGAGGAAGATGCGCCCCCACGTCTTGGTCGATTCGGTGGCGTTCGCCGACCACTCGTAGCGAGTCCAGCCATCGGCGATGGCGGCGCCCTCCACGGTGGAGAGCGGTTCGGCGGGTTCCGCCTCGCTGCCACGCCCGAAGCCGCCTCCATCAACAAGCTCCACGCCGGGTGGCAACTCCAGCGCGACGGTGACCTCTTCGCCCGCGAACTCAGGTGGGACGGTCATGCCCACCGGATTCGGGGTGTTGATGTTCGTGGTGAAGCAAAGATAGGGCTTGTGCATGTGCATCTGCGGGCGGGTGAGCGAGAAGTCCGTCACCGGCAGCGCCGCAAGATCCACCGCGGCCGCATCGTGCCCGCCGCGGAAGACGTACATCTCATCGGAGACCGTGAGGCCGGTGCCGTAGAGGCGCAGACCCACGAAGCGCCCGCGGGTGCTCAGGTCCTCGAAGCGGAAGCGATGCACCCACGACTGCCCATCGTGCGGAGGCACTCCGAAGCGCTCATTATCCTCCGGATCGAAGGTGGAGTACATGGCGACGCGCCGGTAGACCTCTCCATCGTCGCTGACAAGCGCCTCAAGCCACACCGGCGTGCAGATTCCCGGCTGAGGTGAGCCGCCCTGGATGCGGATCGCGATCTCGCGGATCGGCTCCACCTGCCCGAGGTCGAGACCGAGGTTCGCCAGGCCGCCGTAGCCCCAGCCGACGCACTTGCTCTGGAACCACAGGCTCCCCTGCGGGTGATCCGAAAGCTGCCCGTCCGTCAGATCGACCGGGTCGGTATCCTCAGCCTTCGTCAGGCGGTAGTCCGGGAGGGGCGCATAGGAGACCACCTTGCCCAGCGCGATGTTCTGCGCCGGATCGAGGTCACCCGGCTCGGGCTCCCATCCAGGGTGCGTCTCCTCCTGCGCATTGCAGATCACGCATATCATCGCGAACAAGAGCAGCGCCAGAAGCGTTGGACGCATCGCTATCACTTTCCCTTTGCGCCCGCCCGGCAGGTTCACCAGACCGGCGGCGCGAATAAGATGCTGCCCACCATACGCAACAACCGAGGTGAGGATAGTGCGTGTCCTGTGTATTGGCCTTTTCATCGTGACACTCCTCCTTCCCGCGCTCGCAACGGCGCAGGAGGAGGACCCGTTGGCATGGATCGAACGCGACAGGCTGCGCACCGCGTACTTCTACGCGCGCCCACCCGCGCCGGAGAAGACGCAGCAGCTCGTGGATGTCGGCATCAACTCAATGATCCTCAAAGCCACGCCCGAGGCCGCCATGCCCTACCTGCGCGAGGCGAAGAAGCATGAGAATATGCACGTCTTCCTCGCGCTGAACTTCAGCGTGGATGCCGAGAAGGAGGGCCTGCGGCAGGCGGTGCTGGCGGATGGCCGCGTGGAACGGTATGCCTGCCCGTTGGAGGAGCGATTCTGGCGCGACCACCTGCAGGCAGGGATGATCGAGCGCGCTCAACTGGCCAACGACCCGGAGCTTCAGGTGGATGGTCTGTGGATCGACTTTGAGCTTTACGCCACCGTAACCGGCCAGCGCTACTACACGAATGCGTGCTATTGTGATTACTGCATGGGCGAGTTTGCCGAGGCGCAGGGGCTGGAGATTCCGGAGCTTGCCCTCGGCGAGCGGCGGCCATGGCTGGTCGAGCATGAGCTGACCGAGCGGTACACGCAGTTCCTGCAGGATCGCGTTGAGGAATATGCTACCGAAGTCCGCGAAAACGTTCATGCGGTCAACCCGGACCTCCTGCTGGGCTTCTACCCCACGCCGCACTACTGGGCGCTCTACGGCGTGGCGCGCGCATTCTCCACCGAGCGGCTGCCGATCATCCTCTGGGCCACCGACACCTACGGCGGCGGAGGCCCGACGCGCGTGCCTGAAGACTGGCAGGCGCACTACGAGGAGATGGGCGTGAATGCCCGATACTGCGCGGGCATGCTGCTGCGGAGCTATTCCGCAAAGAACCTGGCTGCGAACATCTACCATGCATCCGCGAAGTGCGATGGCTACTGGCTCTTCACCACCTACACGCTCTGGAACCCGGTGGAGGAGCATAAGGGCGACTACTACCTCGCCCACGGTACGCCGGAGGAATACTGGCAGGCGATAGCGCGCGCAAACCGGGAGCTTGATCGCCTCGCCGCCGACCCCGAGCATGAGACCGATCTCGTCATCGGCATCGAGCCGATCGTTTATCACCCGCTGGCGAAGCCGGAGGTGCGGCGGCGCATCGAGGCCCTCGTGCCGCCTGAGAGCACCGGCGAAATGATCGAGTACGACGAGCCGGTCTCTCTTCGCGGCTCGAACCTGCTGCTGATCGCCGCCGAGGCCGGGCAGACGGTGCGCGTGCCGGTGGAGTTCGGGCAGGTCGGCGCTGGCGAGGATCGCATACGCTGGGAGGTCAGCAACCTCGTCGGCGATGACGTGGCTCGTGGCGAGGGCGCAGTCGGTGAGGATACCGTAATCGAGTTCACTCCCCCGCAGAGCGGCGTACATTACGTGCTGATCACCGCTGGCGGCTCAAAGTATGCCCCCCGCGGCTCGAATGCGCCGCTGGGGCTGTATGCGACGAAGCTGCATATCATCGGCGGCGCGGAGCGGCTGTACTTCCGGGCGCCCACCGGCGTGGAGGAGTTCACCGTGCTGGGCGCGGGATCGAGCGGGCGCGAGAGGATCCGCGTGAACGTATACGATCCTGCGGGAGAGCTTGCGGGCACCTGCCAGAGCACAGGCGAGGTGCTGGAGGCGCCGCTGACACTCTCCGCGGGCGCTAATGCAGGCGACGTGTGGTCGCTGGAGATCGCGAAAGCGGATGAGGGTATCCTCGAGGACAACACGCTCACGCTGCCTGAGCCTCTGCCGCCCGTGGTATCACTGGCGCCGGAGCATGCGTTCGGCACTGAGTGAAGCAGTCCGGTGCCGGGTTGCTGAGGAGGAACCGGTGGGAAGGTAGGGAATAATCCCCCGCTGCCGGTTGCGTCCGGCACAGCACAGCACGCACACAAGGGAAAGCGAAGTCGTGGGAGGCTTACTGATGAAGCGCGTAGGGATCGTTGACTGGGATACGTCGCATGTCGTGCAGTTCACCATGCGGCTGAACCATGAGGAAGTCGCGGAGGAGCAGTGGATTGAGAGCGATTACCGCATCGTTGCCGGCTATGTCGGCACCAGCGAGATCACTGATCCGGAGCGGATGGCCGAGTATGAGGAGAAGCTGACCGGCTGGGGCGTCGAGAAGGTTGACAGCATCGAGGACCTCGTCGGCATGGTTGACGCCGTGATGATCGAGTCGCAGAGCGGCTATGCGCACCTCGACCGCGCTCGCCCGTTCATCGAGGCCGGCATCCCCACCTACATTGACAAGCCCTTCGTCATCGATGTGAAGGACGGCGTGGAGATCAAGCGCCTCGCCGAGGAGAACAACGTGCCGATCTTCTCCTCCTCCTCGCTGCGCTACGCGCCCGAGGTCGTTGACGCGGCGCAGGACGCCGAGGGCGTCGGCGAGGTCGTGGGCGTCCATGCCTTCAGCCCCTCCAGCCTGCACGAGGGCAACCCCGGCCTCGCGCACTACGGCATTCATGGCGTCGAGACGCTTTACGCGCTCATGGGCCCCGGCTGCGTTGAGCTTACCTGCATGTCCGAGGAGGGCGGCGAGGTCTCCGTGGGCCGCTGGGCCGACGGCCGCGTTGCCTCCATGCGCGGCACTCGCGCGGGCGCACACGCCTACGGCTTCACCGTCTGGGGCGACAAGGGCGTGCGCTCCGAACGCATCAGCACCCAGTTCATCTACCGCGAGCTGCTCCGGCGCATCGTGGAGATGTTCGAGACCGGCAAGTCGCCGCTTGACCTCAACGAGACGCTGGAGATCGCGGCCTTCATCGCGGCGGCGTGGGAGTCGGCCAACAACGGCGGCAAAGTGGTCGAGCTGGAGTTCAGCGCGGCGAAGTAGACGCACCCGCACAAGTCGATGCGAACTGCCCGGCCCCGGGATGAACGCCCGGGGCCGGTGTTGCATCTGGGCCTCACCGAGGCCGGCGTGAATGCCTTGGCTCGGTGGGCAACCAGCCATTCCGCTACCGCTTCGATCAGCGCAAGGACGAGTGGGTGCATGTCGCGCTTACGTGGGACCTGCACGAGCTTGCCTACTACATTGATGGCGAGCGCGTCTTCCATGAGGAGCGCGTGAACTACGAGATCCCGACTGGCGAGCTGTGGGCGCTGCCGGTCGGGCGGATGGCGTTCGATGATCTCCGCATCTACTCCGTAGCGCTGGATGAGGCTGGGATAGCCGCCCTGGCGCGGGGGGAGTAGAGCTGCGGAGGAAAGCAGCGGCTGGCGCCGTGAGCCGTTGCCATTGGAGAGGTCGGCCCCCGTGCCGACCTGTGCCGTTGCCGTTTGCCGTTGTGGCCCCTGCGCCCTCGCAGGGGACGGCGCCCATGGCCGTTGTCGTAGTCGTATGGAGTGGCGACGCTTCAGCGGCGCCACTGTCGTTCTCTAGCAGCGGACAAATCGGCTAAAGACCATGCCGGTCGGAAGCTTTCGCCTACCCTGCCGGGCCGAAGCGGATCGAGTAAAGGTCGGCGTCCTGAAGCTGAACGCGCAGGCGCACCGGGCGGCCCTTGAGTTCGCCCAGGTCGCTCCCGCCACGCCACTGCACCGTGTGTTCGATCTCGTTGCCGAAGAGCACCTCGCTGTCGCCGAAGCTGAAGCCCTCGATCGCCTCACCACTCTCCGTGCAAAGCTCAAAGCGGACCCAGCCGACCGCGGAGGTGGCGTAGTTCACCAGCAGACGATCTCCGGAGAAGACCAGCGGACGGGTGAGCATCTCCCCCGCCTCGGCGCCCGCGTGCACCGACACGAAGCCGTCCGTGCGGATCGTGCCGCGGCGCAGGCGCATCGTCGGGTGGCGATAGTGCTCCGTCCAGTAGATGGATAGCTCCTCCGGCGAGGTCTGGATCATCCCCCACGCCGGGAAACTGTTGCGATCCGTCCAGACCTGCGGCTCCGGTCCCGGCCGAATGAATGCCTCCGACCAGCGCTCAAAGTTCAGTCCGTCGCGGCTGCTCATCAGCACCCCATCGCTGATTCCGGGCGTCGGGTGCTCGGGGTGCTTGGTCCTCGCGGGCACGAACCGCGCAGGCAGACCGATGTAGATGTGCGGGGCGCGGGGATAGGGGATGATCCCGTTGGTGTACAGGTGCTCCTTGCGCGAGTCGGCGTACTCAATGAAGACCGGGTCGGTCCAGGTGCGGAAATCCTCGCTGGTGCAGGTCATGATGTCGCGCACACCCTCGCGGACGAGGCGGTGGTAATCCACGTAAAGCCCCCGCATCGGGTCGTAGAACGCGAGGTTCTGCGAGTCGAACGCGCCCTCGGTGATCGCCGGATGGTCGAGCAACTCCCGCCAGTTGATGCCGTCCGGCGACGCGAATACCCCGAGGCCTTTGCCTTTCTCGGAGTAGCCGACGGCTTTGTACCGCTCATCAGCGGGAACGCCCGGCTTCGTGTCGATGAAGGGCGTGAAGTTGTGTGCGGCACGCCCGAGCCAGACGATGTTGTTGTCGCGAGAGCCGTCGAACTCGATGATGCCGGTCTGCACGCGCTCGAAGCGAATGCCATCGGCGCTCTCCGCCAGGCAGCAGACCTGCCCGCCCTCGTCGCTGCTGCCGCGGTAGTACATCCGCACCGTGTCACCATCGCGCAGCACCACGAAGTAGGCGCAGGTATCGCCCTCCCACGGCTGATCGAGCGTCAGGATCGCCTCGCGCGGTACGGGATGATGCAGGCGGCGCTCGACGGGGCCGGCCATCCCATCTACGAGAAAGCCGTCCACGAAGAGTTCGAGGCGGTCGCCGATTTCGTAGCTGTCGTGGACTGAGGGCTGCACTCGCTCGAAGCGGTCCGAACCGGGTTCCTCGCCACCCTCGACCGTGAGCACAGCATCATCTGCGTCAAAGACGCCCACGTCCCCGATGTAGGCGTAGATGCCGAGCGTCACCTCCCACGCATCGGCGGGGGCGTCTTCGGTGACGGTGACCTGCACCCAACCATCCGTGGGACCCGTGGCTCGCTCGAACTTGTTGGCTATCCGCACGCCGAGGCCATCGTAGAAGTTCAGGTAGACACCGGGCTGGCAGGTATCATCCGTCCGCAGCCAGACTGATCCGGTGTAAGTCCCGCCTGCTCTGGCGGCAAGCCGCGCGCACTCAAGGAACTGGCCCCTGTCGCCGGCATCATCGAGGAAGCGCACGTAGGCGCTGCCGGTGTGGCCGCCATCGGTGCGGCGCTCGACGGGCGTACCATCGCGGCAGACCCATCCGTCGGCTATCACGCCCTCAGCGTCGGCGCTTTCGAATGACGGATTCGCGACGAGGTTGTCAGCGGCCATGGCGATACCTCCGAAGAGCAGCAGTGCGAGCATGATTAGCCGTGCAGGGTGCATCGAGTTACCTCGCAATACGCAGCGTCTAATCCTCGCCGGCGAAGAGCAGCACGGTTTAGTCCTCGACGTTCTCCAGCCCCTCTGGTATGTATGTAGGACGAAGCGGGATCATGCCCTTGTAGCGCGCATCAATACTGTCGTAATGCGCAAACACTGTATCGAGGACATCATCACCGCTCATCAGCCGAAGGTTCCCCTTACTCAGAGCGAACCCATTGGCTCCGGGGGTGAACCCGCCCAGCGTGACGAAGAGCCCGAACTCGCCTGAATCCACTTTCCCATACAACTGCGATACCGCAGCCTCGTTGACGGTCTCCTCTGAACTCTTCACCTGGACCTTCACGAGTGGTGGTTGGAAACCCAACTCGTCCGGGTGCGCCAGAATATCGATGCCGTGATCTGGCCCGGGAGGGCTGATCCTCGTCTTGTAGCCCATTGCCCCAAGGAGGTCGGCGACAAACTCCGCGAAAGGGTGCCCCTTCAAGTGCTTCGAGATACGCTTCAGCACGAAGTCTCGCGTCTGCTCCTCGATCTCACGCGCCACGATGCTCGTCTCGCCTTCAACCTCGACCGGAGATGTCGGCTCCTGACCGCGCGCGATGGCTATAAATTCGTCGGCGTGGTTGCTAACGCGGAAGAGAGTGACGGCAGAACCTACCTCGTAGAGTGCGCCCTGCGAGAACCGCGTCCGCGGCAGACCGTCGCACCACGTCACACTTCGTTGGTGAGGATAATTGGCATCGATGTCCGGCCGGTACGCGTACGGGCCTGTGATCTCACCGACCCATATTGTCCGCTGGGATTTGCACGGATAGACGACGAACTGCCCGATATCCATCTCGTGGGCAAAGCGGCGAAGTATACCGGCGTAGACAGGTACTGCACCGGCCTTATCGTCCGGATACGCCTGCGCAACGACCGCTTTATACTGCTCTTGCGTCTGCCACTGGGCGAGGTCCCCAATCCGATCCCAGCCGATTGAGATCACATTCTTCTTCAGGAAAAGCTCTTCGGCCTGTCCCGAACTACCCGCGTGGATTCCCCAGACAATAGGTTCATCAGCCATATAGTTCTCCCCTGATATCATTGAATTCGCGGCTCCCGCCTGTGCTAATCCTCGCCGGCGAAGAGCAGCGTGATAACCTCGCCGGCCGTAGTTACACCCGCGTTCACCTTTGAGAGGCCATCGTACTTCAGGCTGCGCATACCGTTGCGCAGCGCCACGCGGCGCAGCTCCGAGCCGTTGGCCTGCGCGGCGATGGCGTCACGCACCTCGGGCGTGATCGCCATCAGCTCATACACGCCGATGCGGCCGGAGTAACCGGTGTTGCGGCACATGGCGCAGCCGCGGCCGTGGTGGAACTTGATCTTCTTCGCCTGCTCGCTCGACAGCTCGAGCCGCTCAAGCTCGGCCGCGGTCGGCTCAACCGCCTCTCTGCAGCGCGGGCAGATACGCCGAACGAGTCGCTGGGCGACGATGCCGATGGTAGACGAGGCGATCAGGTACGGCTCCACGCCCATGTCCATGAGACGCGTCGGAGCCGAGGGGGCGTCGTTCGTGTGCAGCGTGGAGAGCACGAGGTGACCGGTGAGCGATGCGCGGAAAGCCATCTCGGCCGTCTCGAGATCGCGGATCTCACCGATCAGGATGATGTCCGGGTCCTGGCGGAGAATATGCCGCAGCGCGGTCGCGAAGGTCAGGTCAATCCGCGGATGCACTTGAGTCTGATTGACACCCGTCACCTGGTACTCGATCGGGTCCTCGACCGTGGTGATGTTCTTCGTCTCGTCATTGATCGTGTGCAGCGAAGCATAGAGGGTAGTTGATTTGCCGCTGCCGGTCGGCCCGGTGACGAGCAGCATCCCCTGCCGGGTATGCAGCAGCTTCTCCCACTGCTGCATCATCTCCTGGCTCATCCCAAGCTGGTTGAGCGAGACGAGCGCGCGTGACTTGTCCAGCAGGCGGAGCACGGCCTTCTCGCCCCAGTAGGTGGGCAGCGTGGAGAAACGCACATCTATCGGCCGATCATCTACCTCAGTGGCAAAGCGGCCGTCCTGCGGCATGCGCGTCTCGGAGATATCCGCGCCCGCCATGATCTTGAGCCGCGAGATGGCGTAGCGGTGCATATCCGAGGGCAGGGTGGTGAATGTCATCAGTTGCCCGTCCACTCGATAGCGGACGCGGACCTGATCGGCGCGAGGCTCAATATGAATGTCGGAGGCGCGCATGCGAACCGCCTCCTTCATGATCTGCTCGACGATGGCAACCACGGGCGCCTGGTCGAGCATTTCGACGAGTTTCTGATCCATGTCGGTGGCGAAGTCGGCGCCCTTGATGGACATCTCAAGGCTGGTGGTGGCCGCTCCGGCGGTGGAGACCTCCATCTGCGCGCGGGTGGCGTAGTACTGCTCGATGGCGTTGCGCAACTCTACCTCGTCCACCTCGATCGGCTCCACGCGCTTGCCCGTGCGGGCGCGGATGACGTCAATGGCGAAGACATTGCCCGGATCGGCCATGGCGACGAGTATGCGGTCCTCGCTGACCTGCAGCGGCAGGGCAAGGTGCTCTTCGGCGACGGGCTTGGGCACCTGGCGCAGCGCCTCGGGGTCCACCTCGTAGCTGTCGAGGGACGCTTTGCCATCAGGTCGCGCGCGCCGTGCGGCAGGGCGTTGAGACGCGGCAGCAACATTGCGCTCTTCGGCGGGCACGGGAGCAGTGGAAGCGGCAGGGGCGGCGGGTGCATGTTCAGCGGCTCTCGCGAGATCGCCAGCGGTCGTCATCTCCAGCCGCAGCAGCGCCTGCACCAGCGTGCTCCGCTCCTGCTCGGCATACTGCCGCGCCTCGTCGAGTTGCTCGGGAGTGAGCAGGCCCATCTCGACAAGGTTCTGCGCCAGCATCTCATCTCGTTCGGCGGCCATCGTATGATCCTCCTCATGGGGCGCACCCGCGTGGTCTGTGGCTCCTGTACCCCGCGTCTGCACTCGGCTATTCGCCTGCAACCGTCCTGCCTCCTCCACACGGTACCCGGCGCAGGCAGGTGCGGCGAGATGGAGCGCGAAAGTCACCGTGGAGCGCAGAAGAGGTTCGGCTGTTGCGGGAGGTACGCCACATGTGGCCATTCGGCAAGCGCGACGATGACGGAGAGAAGGATACGCGCGGCATGTTCAAGGAGGCGACGCGCGCCCTTGAGCGCGGTGAGAGCGAGGAGGGCATCCGGATACTCGCAGAAGTGGTGCGCGAGGACCCGGAGTTCATGGCCGCGCGCGTGAACCTTGGCGCCGCCTACTACGCCCGCGGCGAATACGTCGGGGCCGCGCGGCAGTTCGAGGCGGCGCATGAACTGCAGCCGGATAATCCCAAGGTCCTGCTCAACCTCGCTGCGGCAAAGAGCGCGCTCGATCAGCTTGATGAAGCGATCGACCTTCTCATCGAGGCGCTGAACCTCGAGCCCCAGATGCGCGATATCCACTACAACCTCGCCATCGCCTACTGGCGCAAAGGCCGACTGCCCGAGGCGATGGCTGAGCTTGAGATGGAGCTTGCGCTGCACCCTGACCATCAACCGGCGCAGGAGGCGGTGGAGCGAATTCGATCCGAGGGAGCACCTCCCGGCATCAAGGAGACCGGGGCGCCGGCGGCGAATCAGGTAGACGAGGAACAGCCCCAGGGCTGAGGCGATGGCTCCTTCGGGAGTCGCGAGGAGGATGGACGATGAAGGTGCAGGAGGGTGACGTGCTCGTTTGCCAGTGCGATCAGTGTGATGTCGAACTGACGGTGACGAAGGCATGCCAGCAGGGCTCATGCGATGAGTGCATGGACATCAACGTCTCATGCTGCGGTGTGCCGATGCAGAAGAAGCCGACCTGACCCGACGCGAGTGTCAGCAGTCACTCACGGGGCCCGGCCTGCGCCGGGCCTCAGCATGTTCTCCGAAGTCGGACCTGCTCAGGCTCGCCACTCGCCTCTCCCCCAACCAGCTATGCACCACGCACATCTTGTCAGAGTATGGGCGACTGCCGTAGTCGCGGGAGGGGCCGCACGAGGGCAGGTTGCAAAGCAAGCTGAACGAGGTCGGCCCAGCGACTTGTCCAGCATGGGCCGGCCTCGCGTCCATTCGCTGGCGCTCATGGATGCTCGTGTGGCCCCTCCTCCAGCTCAATCGCTGGCGGCGATATACAGGTGATCACTTCCGGTTTGGCGAAGAAGCGGCGGCAGTGCAGACGTGGCAGGCAGGAGAGGGAGTTCACGATGAGAGTAGCGCTGATCGCGATTGTCATGCTGTCCTGCGCAGTGGCTGTGGCGCAGGACTTCGGCGATTTCTGGCAACGCGGGCAGGTGCGGGAATTGCTCGCGCGCGGCATAGAGGGCGTCACGCTCGCGGAGTGGGCGGATGCGGGCGTTAACTGTGTGATGGGCATTCCTCCCGCCGAGGCGCATGCCGCCGGGCTGAAGACCCGCACGTGGTTCACGATGACCGCGATCAACCCGCGATCATTCGGCGGCGACCTCGACCGGGTGCGCTCAATGGCCGCCATCGGCAAAGATGGCACTGTCCGGCGTCCGTACGATCCGCTCTTCCCGTCGGTCTCCGAGCTTTACACCGCCTGCGTGAACAACCCGCTGTGGCGCGAGTATGCCGCCGGGCGCTTCCGGACCATGGCCGAAGAGCAGTGGGATGGCTGCCACATTGACTACGCCTCGCATTACGAGCAGTGCTACTGCGAGCACTGTCAGGCCGCGTGGAGCGAATTCGCCCGCGGAAGAGGCCTTGAGGCCACCGATCTGCTGGCGCTGCCGGATGATTTCGCCAGCCGCATGCACGAGCGTGAGTTCCGCATCCTCCGCGTGATGGACTTCCTCGGCATGATCCGTCACGCGGCCCGCGAGATCCGCCCCGGCTTCGCTACCGACGGCACCTGGCACCAGGACTCGGGCAGCACCTACCAGTGGGCCTACGAGAGCGACGGCGCCTTCGGCGAGCACTTCGACATGATGTGCATCGAGGGCACTACCTGGGGGGCGTTCCCGCCGCAGAGCCAGCAGGTACTGTGGCTCAAGCTCGCACACGCGCTGAGCGATCATCAGGTGGCTATGAGCGTGACCTACCACCTCATCACCGATGATAACGGCCGCCACCACGGCCGAATGGCCCCCGACCGAACCGCCGTTGCACTGGCGGAGATCATGAGCCAGGGAGCGGTGTCATGGCTGGGCCTCGGCGGGCCGAGCACGGGTAGCCTTCTGCGCGAGCATGCGGATCTCGTGAAGGACACCTACGCCACCTGGGCGGCGCTTGAGCCGGAGCTTGCCTCGCGCCGGGAGATCGGGCAGGTCGGCATTGTCTTCTCCCCCCGCAGCTTCCTGACCGGCGGCGGTTCGCGCAAGCAACTCTACGCCATCGGCCAGGCGTTGATGCGCTCGCACATCCCGTTCGTCATTCACTCGGATGTCGGCCTCACCGCCGAACGACTGGCTGAGTGCGAGGGCACGGTGGTGCTCGACGCGGCAGCGATGCCCGATGCCGCGATGGCCGCCATCGAGGCACACGTCGCCTCCGGCGGGCGAGCGCTCTTCCTCGGAGCCATGCCGCGCTATGCGGAGGACTGGAGCGAGCGCGAGACGCTGCCGGAGCTTTTCGTGCGGCCGGAGGGCATTGAGGAAGTCTCCAGCCTGCAGATCGGCGGCCATGAAGTCTGGTATGCGCCCGCCGATGTGACTTCAGGCGTGGCGCTGGGGGCCGTCCAGCGCGTCGAGGTCGGGCAGCAGCAGCCGAGCCTTCTCGCCATCGAGGGTGAGAGCCGAGCGCTGAACGTGAGTGGCACGCGCGGGGGCGATTACTCGCTCTACGTGGACATCACGCACGATGATGGCACGCCGCTGTGGGGGCAGGTTGCCACCTTCACGCCCGGCACCCACGAGTGGGAGTTTTCCCGCTACATAATCGAGACAGAGAAGCCCGTCCGCAGCGCGAACGTTCATCTGCTATTCCGCAACCATGGGGGGACGGCGTGGTTCCGCAAAGTGAAGTTCGGCCCGTGGGACCCGGAGACGGAGCAGATCACGCAGAACCTGCTCAGTGATGGTGAATGGGAGCCCTACGGCTCCGGCTATGAGGTAGAGGAGATCGCGGGAGAAGGCCCCACAATCCGCGCCTCCGCGGCACCCGAGGCGCTCGGCGTGGCAGATATGCACCAACCCGCAGTAGACACTACTGAGGCTGCACTGAACGCGATCTCTCCGGTGCTGCCACGCGAGCGGATGCTGGAGCTACGGGGCGAGGGCGCCGAACAGGTCTACTGCGACGCGTCTCTCACCGATGGCGGCATGCTGCTGCAGCTTATCAACTACGGCGCTGAGCTTCACCCCGAGCTGCCGGAGCTTGAGCAGCAGCAGGCGGAACGGCTGATCCCGGTGCGTGACCTGCGCGTCACCTTCCGACCGCCGGACGGGCGTACGGTGACGGGGCTCACGCTGCATGTGCCGGGCCAGGAGCCGCGGACTCTGACGGCGACTGGCGACAGCTTCGTGCTGCCGAGATTGGACGCTTACGCGGCGGTCGTGGTCGCGCTGGGGCCGGCCCGATGAGCGAACAGAACCTTGCATATCTGCTGGCGGGCATCTCGGCGCTGCTGTGGGGCTTCGCGGTCATCCCGATCAAGGCCGCCCGGACCTCGGGGCGGCTCGGAGTAGCTGTCTCGATGGCCACGGGAACGCTCGTGATGGCGCTGCTCTCGGGGGCCTCGATCTCGCAGCTCGGCACGCTCACCTCTCGGGAGCTGGGCCTGTATCTGCTCGTGGGCGCCTTCCAGTTCGCAATCGGCTGCATGCTGTACTACATGGCTATCCACCGTGGCAGCATCTCCATCGCCGTCCCGATCACGCGTGTGAAGATCATCCTGATCCTCTTCATGTCGGTCGCGCTAGGCATGGAGATCTTCCGCTGGAGCCTCCTGTGGGCGGCCATGCTCGTCTTCATGGGAGGCGCGCTGCTTGGGAAGCCCTCCTCGAAGGCGGACACGCTCGAGCGCGGCGGGCACTGGCGCTCCATCGCCCTCGCGATCGGAGCCTGCATCTCCTGGGCCATCGGCGAGACGCTGATCGGCCTTCTCCCGGATCGCATTCCACCGATCACCTCCAACGGCATGATGCTCGGCTGCGGTCTCGTGGTCTACGCGCTCTACGCTGCAGTCTCGGGGGCGTGGCGCGAGGTACTGGCGATGCCCAGGCACGATGTCATCTGCTACATGGGGCATGGCCTGATCAGCTTCTCAGCCGCCTACGCGCTCTTCGTCTGGGCGATGCAGCTCTCGACGCCTCCGCGCGTCGTCACAATCACTTCGACCTACCCACTCATCTCCGCGCTGATCGGCTGGATCGCCTACAAGGAGCGCTTCAGCATCCGGCTGGTGATCGGCGCCATCCTCATCATCGGCGGGGTGATTGTGCTGCAGTTTGTGTGAGAAGCGGAAAGTCCACACTGGAGCAGGAGGTGATTCGGGCGACCGAGCGGAAGTTTGCACTGCTTTAATATCTCGCAGGGAGGTGCGACTGCAATGCGCAGGACAGGCTTTACCCTGATCGAGCTGCTCGTGGTCATTGCGATCATCGNNTGGCGGCGATCCTCTTTCCCGTCTTTGCCCGTGCCCGCGAGAAGGCGCGCCAGTCATCATGTCAGTCAAACTGCAAACAACTTGGACTCGCATTCGCAATGTATACTCAGGACTACGACGAGGTGCTGATCCCGGCGCGCATGCGCTGGCCGATCCCACCCTGCCCCAGTACCTGCACCTACGGCGCAGGCTGGAGCAAGCTCGCCCAGCCCTACATCAACAACGAGCAGATCTTCGTCTGCCCGTCCGACTCCGCGCCCACGAGCACCTCAGGCGATGGGGCGGGGACCTGGACGGTGCCCAACAGCTACGGTGTGAACTACGCCGTCCATAATGTCAACTACACCGACATCGTCATGCTGGCGAAAGTCACCAACCCCGCTTCCGTCATTTCGCTAACGGACAGCAACAGCGGCCAGCCGGGCATGGACCTGGCGCGCTCCGACAGGATGGAGGAGCGGCACAACGATACCGCCACCATCCTATTCGTTGACGGCCACGTCAAGTCGATGAGGCGCACGGCCACGCTGCCGCCGAACGACCTCTGGACAGTGGTAACGCAGTAGTCGCTCGTAGTTTTGGCAGAGCGGGCTCGCCATCCACTGGCGGGCCCGCTCGCTTTATTGATGGAGGTCCTGAGCCTCAGAGGGCCGAAGTTCTTCTGTGTATGAGCCTCGCAAATTGCCGGTCGGAGGTGTGACCGATGCCCGCCCGTACTCTGACTCTGCTCGCAATACTTTTCGCTGTAGTTGTGCCGATCTGTGCTGAGACGTACGTCGTGGACGGCGAGAACGGTGCCGACTCCAATGATGGCATATCCGCGCCATTCGCTACCCTCGCGAAAGGCGCCGCCGCAGTCGGCCCCGGCGATACGCTGCGTATCGTCCCCATGAGCGCGCCGTATCCCGAGATGCTGCGACTCAGCCGCCACGGTTTGCCGGGCGCCCCGATCGTCATCGAGGGCGGCGGTGCCACGCTCATAGGCTCCGATCCGGCGCCCACCGAGGGCTGGACCGAACAGGGCGGCATCTACCAGCTTCCGTTGCGCTCCCACGACCGCATGATGGTCTTCGGTGACGAGCGTCACTTCATGAAGGGCGCTTCGCCCACGAACCTGCAGCCCGAGCAGTGGCGCTGGGCGGACGGCACCTTCTACTTCCGCCCGGAGGAGGGCAAGCACCCCAACGACTACGGGATGCGTTTCGCCGTCGATCGCGCCTCGGGAGTCATCACGACAGGCGCGGGCCTGATCGTCGTCCGCGACCTCACCTGCATGAACTTCTGGAACGATGGCTTCAACCTCCACGGCGGCACCGGGCCGATGCTCTTTGAGAACATCACCGGCATCTGGAATGGCGACGAGGGCTTCAGCGCCCATGAGAACGCCGAATGCTACGTATGGGGCGGCGACTTCTCGAACAACTACTGGCACGGGATCAACGACATCATCTACTCGCGCACCCACTTCGTGGACATCGTCTGCCGCGACAACCTCTCCAAGGGCGTGCGCTTCAACGGCGGCATACACTCGCTGACCGACTGCGAGGTATCCGGCAGCCCGATCAACGTGGAGCTTCTGCAGGCCTCGTCCAAGACGTTCCCGATGGCCGCGCAGCATCCTCTCGATCGGAGCTTCACAAACCTGCGCAACATGGTGGTGCGCTCGGCCGATGACGAGACGGGCGTCTTCGTGGGGCCGAACTCAGAGGCGGTCATTGAGCACTGCCTGCTTGAGGGCGGCAGTACCGTTGTTGATGTGCAGGCGGGCGGCAAGGCGTTCGTGGTCAACTCGGTGGTGATGGGCGGTATTGAGCGCGAGGTCGCGTCGGCGGGCGAGTACGTCGGCGATCACAACCTCTACTTCCCCGGGCGCTTCCTGACGGCAGGCACGATGTATGACGCTGAGAGCTTCGCCGAGTGGCGCGCGCAGACGAGCAATGACGCCAACTCGATCATTGCGGAGCCGGTGCTGGATGAGACCCGCAGCCGCCTCGCACCGAGCTCTCCCGGCGTCCTCGGCGCCGACAGCGGCGCCTACGGCGGCATCGCGATCGGGCCGGAGAATCGGCTCGCACAGGCATCTGGGGCGGCCGGTACGGTGCCGGTGCTTGATGTGGAGGGCGAGGCCACCGAGGGCGGCGGAATGCGCATCACCTACGACTTCGAGACCGAGAACCCGTGGTCGCGCATCTACCCCGAGCCGGTGCAGAGCCAGGACGGGGTCGCGCTGGAGACCTCTGCCGAGCTTTCGGACGAACAGGCTCATGGCGGCGAGAAGTCCTCGCGGCTGCATGTGGTGACGCCTCCCGGCGCACCGGCGCGCTACAACATCAAGCTCTTCTCGCAGTATCTGCCCTTCAGCCGCCCGGTGCAGAAGCTCAGCTTCTGGCTTTACGGCGATGGCTCCGGCCGACGAGCGCATGTGCGTATCCGCGACAACCGCGGCGAGGGCTTTTATGACGCGCCCTTTGCGATCGACTGGGAGGGCTGGCAGCAGGTGACGTGGGACCTCAACGAGCGCCCGCCCGCGAGCATCAGCGCCGGTGACCGCAACCAGGAGCAGGACGGGCCGACGATGGAGCTTGTGGTGGAGCTCCACCAGGCACCCGGCAGCGAGATGACGCTGTTCTTCGATGACCTGCAGGTGGAGCTGGCGCCTGAGGGCTGGACTACACCGAAGCCGACAGGCGCGCCGGCCACTCCGGCGACACCCGCGGCTCCCGCCGCAGAGCCTGACACGGTGATGCAGGGACAGGTCGAGGGGCAGACGATGAGCTTCGACTTCGAGACTGAGAACGTCTGGGGCCGGACTTTCCCCGAACCTGCGGAGATAGGTGGCGCCGCTGTTCCAGCGACGTCCGAGCTTTCCGACGAGCAGGCGCACTCCGGCACGAAGTCGGCGAAGGTGATGATGACAGTCCCCGCAGGGGCACCCGACGCGCTCAGCCTCAAGCTCTTCACGGAGGATGTGGCCACGACTGGCCCCGCTACGGCATGGAGCGTCTGGATATACAGCGACGCTCCGCGATCGTTCGCAATGCGCATCCGTGATGTTCGTGGCGAGAGCTTCTACGGTCCGTCGGTGAAGCATGACGGCGGCGGCTGGCAGGAGATCGCGTGGAACCTGGACGAGCAACCTGCCCGCAACTCCGGCGGGAACAATGACAACGTGCAGGACACGCCGCTGGAGTTCGTGCTGACCACCTCGATCAATAAGGACGAGGGGCCACTGGTCTACTACGTGGACGATCTGTCCGTGACCGTCGCAGAGGCCGGTCAGGCGGCCGCACCTGAGCCGCAGCCTCAGGCTCCTGCAGCCGATCGCCCCGCTTCCTTCTGCGAGATCGTGCTGCCCGATCCTGCCGCCCCCGCCCCGGATCCGGTCACTTCCACGCTGCCGGCGGGCGGCACAGGGCTCGCGTGGGATTTCGAGCAGGCCCACCCGTGGAACCGCATCTACCCGGTGCCGGAGGCGAATGCCGCCGGGGTCGCCATCGGCGGTGTAGCGGAACTGACTCAGGAGGAGGCGCATGGAGGCACGGCTTCGGGCAAAGTCACCGTTTTTGCGCCGCCCGGGCGATTCACGGTCAAACTCTTCTCGGCGAAGCTGCAGATGGCGCAGGCGCCGGTGAAGCGGGTCGCATTCTGGCTCAACACCGGCGGCAAGCCGCTGTCGTTCAAGATTCGCGTGCGCGACGCCTCCGGCGAGGGCTTCTACTCGCCGCCGATGAAGGTCGAGGGCGCGGGATGGCAGCGTGTCGAGTGGGACCTCGCGGCGACTCCGCCTGCGAACATAAGCGGCGGTGACGGCAATCAGACACAGAACGCTCCGCCCGTTGAAATCGTCATGGAATATGGCGTGAGCGGCGACGGGTGGACGGAACACACAATCTTCATTGATGACCTCGAGGTGGATCTGGCGGGGTGAGGCCATCGGACAACCCAAAGATCGGGAGTGCTGACATGAGGAACCTGACGCTAGGCGGCATCGCTCTGATACTGCTGATGTCCGGCTGCGCATTGGCCCAGACCTCTGGTGCCCGGTGGGCAGGAGATGACAACGTAACGTTCTACCTCGACTTCGAGGACACCACTTACGCCTGGAAGGCCGCAGGCAACCCGTATCAGTTCGGTTCGGACTTTGAGCTTGTGGACGGCGGCGCTCACGGCAAAGCGTGGCGCAACACGACGCGGATGGGCTACCTTGGCTACGACGGCCTCGACAACATCCCGCTGGAGTCGGGCACGGTCTCGCTCTGGTTGCGCTCCGGCTCGGACAACATCTTCACCGACGGGAAAACACACTCCGTAGCCGTGCTCTGCCGCACCATCACCGGCATGGTGGCGGATCGGTCACTCTGGCCGAAGCAGGGCCTCGCGCTGTCACTGCGCAAGACGGAGGCGAACACCCTCGACCTGATCGCCCATGTCGGCGGCGATGAATGGATGTGGGACTCCAAGTCCGTGGTGCTCGCGTCATGCGATGCCTCGGCACTCGATCCCGCAGCATGGCATCATGTCGCTTTCTCGTGGGACTTCGGCGCCCGGAAGAGCTGGCTGGTCATCAACGATCAGACTATCGAGGGCGACTTCCCCGAAGGCGTGGAGCGGCCGCATGAGTATCTCGCGTTGATCCTCGGCAACTCCGAAGACTACCGCGCGCCCGCGCAGCAGCCACTCAATGGCATGCTCGACGAGGTCGCGGTGCTGTCGGTACCATGGCCGGAGGCGCAGGCGATCATGGCCTCTGATGCGGCGCTCACAGCGGCGCGTCCGGAAGATCCGACGTGGACCGCGGAGGCGACGCTCTTCCCCGACGATCCGAACCTCGCGCGCATCGAGCAGGTCGCGCGGCAGCATCTGGACATGCTGGTCGAGACGCAGCGGCATGGCGGATGGTGCCTCAGTATCGCGTGGCCCTCGAAGCTGCAGTGGACGGCCAAGTTCCGCATGCCTGAGCCGCGCAACATGATCTGGCTGTCGAAGGACGCTCATACCGCCTTTGGCGCGATGCACCTGCTATTCGCATACGAGGCGCTGGGCGATGAGACCTACCTGCATGCCGCCCGCAATACCGCGGACATGTACGTGACGACGCAGGACCCCGACCTCGGCTACTGGATACACGGCTACTACTACGACAATGGCGAGTATGTGCCGGACACGCAGAACCCGCTGATACAGGACCACTGCCAGACGGGGCCGATCACGCTGCTTGCATACATGCACCGCGTCACGGGCGAGCAGAAGTATCTCGATGCCCTGAAGCGCGGCGCCGACTTCCTCATCGTTGCGCAGAATGACAACGGTTCATGGCCGCATCACTATGATGTGGAGAGTGGCATCGGTGAGACCGCGCAGATGCTACCCGGAGGCGGCGAGATCAACGACTACGGCACCTCCGGACCCGTCACCGCGCTGCTGAACGTCTACGAGTACACCGGCGAGGAACGCTATCGCGAGGCGGCGCTCAAGGGCGCCGACTGGCTGATGGAGTCGTTCATTGACAACGGCAAGGTTGCCGGATGGGCCGGACAGTATGACGCGGACAATCAGCCTGCCGCAGCGCGGCATTTCGAGCCACCCGCTGTGACGCAGTATGGTGCGCGTTGGGCCGCGAATGGCCTCTTCGCCGCATATCGTGAGACCGGCGATGAGAAGTACCTGGCGCCGGTAGCGCGGGTCCTCGAGTGGTTCGAGCAGAACAAGGTGATGGTGGACGGTGAGGCGGCGTGGTGGTGGGACTACGACGTCGAGACAGGCCGGCCGATCAGGATGTATGACCGGCAGATCTACTTCATGGACGACCCGCAGCAGATCGCGGAGTATATGAGGGTGACCGCTGCGAGCAATCCGCCGCAGGCGAAGGACAGCGTGAACGTCCCGGGCCTGCAGAATCAGTATGAGGACATCCTCGCGCAGCCACACGGCCGCGTACTCGACCAACCGACTCAGGAGGAACTGGCGGAGTATGTTCAGGCCGCCGCTCCCAACTACGTCGCGGGGTACATCGAGGGTGGGAGCCCTCCGCTGAATGAGCGCGTGGGCCTCTACACGTGGGACTACCAGTCCGGCTGGCGAACGAACCTCTCACGGCACCAGGTCGCCCGGTTCTGCGACCTGCTGATGCGGGCGCGGGCGGGGCGCGGCGACATCGCGGCGGATAATCCGCTCTTCCGCCGCATCGATCCGGGCGTTGGATGGAACAAAGTCCTGCTCGATGCCGCGGAGTAACCCGATCCGGCGAAACAATCAGCAGCCCTGAGGCGACTAAGTAACCGAGGGACTCGACCGGCGCATCAGGCGAGTCTCCCGGTTTTGTCGCTACCACCGCAGAAGAGGATGACCGGTGTTGCTTCAGCGTTCCCCTCAGACGATAGCTGCCGCAGTGCTTCTGCTACTGGTTTGCGCGTTCCCTGCGCTTGCGCAGAAGCCGCGGCTTGACGTCACGGCCAACATCAACGCCGAGCACCTCCTCTACTTCGAGGGAACGGCCACAGCCAGAGAGCTTACCCCCGAGGGACAGCTTCAGGTGCGCAATGAGCTTGATATCCTCGTGGAGCAGATCGAGGATGGCGGACGCTTTCGCGATCTTCCCGACCGTTACATCGCTACCAGCGACGAGTCGTGGAAGGGCGACCGTCTGCTCGAGGGCGAGCGTCTCGAGGGCAGGAAGTCGCGCATCACGCTCATCTCCGGCCAGGAAATTCTGCCCGGGGATGAGGAGGAGCCTTTCCGCATCAGCGGCACGGTGGATCTTTCCGGCTCGAAGAAGTTCCGGATCATCGCACGACTCAAGCACCAGTGGTTCGGTAGCTTCCCGGCAGCGGAGTGTCGCTATCACGTGGCCGGTGAGTACAGCGTCAAGCCGGGCATCGCGCGCAAACGCGAGGGTGGCGGCCTGCTCGGCGATGTCGGCCGCTTCCTCGATCGTGCGGCCACCGAAGTTGGCGACACGCTCTGGGAGGGCGCCGGAATCGGGATCTCGCTCCTCGGCGGGGGCAACAGCCCGCTGGGGATAGTGCAGGCGCTGCTCTTCCACGAACTTCAGCAGCAGAATGGCGCACTGGGCGAAGCAGCGCAGATCATCGGCGGCGGCTACGGCGGCGGCGTGGACCTCGAGGAGATTTTTTCCGGGGGCTCTGTGGAGACCGATGACCTCACGCGCGTGCTGGTACGCGGCCTTGTAGCGCGCTATGGAAGAGAACTCGGGGTGCCCACGCTTGATAGCGGCATGGTTGATGCCGATGCGCTGATCGAGCAGGCCATGCAGCGGATCGAGAGCGAGTTGGGTGTCAATCTCGGCCTGCGCAATCTGGAGATCAGGCTCGATGACACGCAGGCGGTGGTCATCAGTGAGATGCCGAACCTGCAGGGCCACGGCCATCTGGAGCCCATCATCGCCTACACGCTGGTGAACGCGGCGCTGGCGGCTCCGTGGACGGAGGATGTGGCGGCGGTCTTCCAGCGGGCGACCGGGCAGACGCTCGGGATCAACGTACCGACAGAGGCCGCCAGGATGTTCGCGCGCGGACAGCTTGACACCGAGGCGTTCCTGCAACTATGTCGCTTCACGGATGCCGATGGGGTCGCGACCCCGGGCATCGTGGGGACTGGCGACAATCCACTTGAGGCCATCGCCGCCGCGGTCGTAGGCGCGCTGTTGCCGCGGGACACTCTTCCCGCGGGCTGGATGGCCAGCAGCACCCACCGGATCAACCTCGACGACCTCAGCCGGGTCATTCCAGGGATCGACTTTGACGCGCAATCCATCTCCTCCGGCGCTATCCAGGTTGTCTGGGTGGACGACCGCCCCGTGACCGTCGTCGGTCTGGAGACACCCGGCGGCACTCAGGCCGCGGGGCTGCTGCAACTGCTGGTCACCGGCGCCGGCGGCGAGTGGAACGACGGGCTGCTGAGCCTGCAAACCGACCCGCCGCTTTACGCGATGCAGTCCGGCGAGCGCACTTACCTCCTGCAGGGAGCCCCCGGAGCCGCCGCGAGCGTTGCGCGAAATATCATCGCGGGCCCCGGAATCGCGCCTCGCCGTTCCGGGCTCGATGCGCTGCTGCCGCCGTCGCTGGCCGAGCCGCCGACGCCACCGGTTACTCCTGAGGTCGAGCAGCCTGCGGAGCCGGTAGAGGCCGAAGCTGAGACGCCAGCGCCGCCCGCCACGCCCGATCCGCCTCAGGAGGCCGATCCCGCCCCGGTTGAGCCGCCGAAGCCCGACAAGCCGCAGACGGCGGAGACTACGACGGGCACGCCCGAGCCACTCGACCCGCCAGAGGACAGCTATCTGCGCAAGGCCTACCTCTGCACGGGACTGGACGGCGGCCGGCCGGTGAAGCTTGATGGCACACTGGCTGCCGGAAGCGATCGTCTCGGCGTCTACTTTGAGGCAGATGGCGCGCCTGAGGATGGCATGCTTTCGCTGAGACTCTACCGCGACGACCTCAGCCTAGGTCGCACATTGATCCCCATCAACCGAGAGCGGCGCAGCGTCTCATGGTTGATGCCGGACGGAGGCTTCACCTCGGGCACGTGGTGGGTGGAGATCCGCGTGGATGGCGAACCAGTGGCGAGGCTGCTCTTCGAAGTGGAATGACCCGATGCGCATAATGAAGAAAAGGACGATCTGCATGCGACTGATTTCTGCGGCCGGATTGGCCGCTTTTACGATGCTTGCTATTGCCACACAACTCCACGCCGCCCCAACCTGCGGCGCAGAGTGGGCCGGTCATGATGCGGTCACGCTTTACGCGGACTTTGATGGGCCCGCTGCTGCATGGAAGGCCGCAGGCAACCCGTGGCCGATCGGCGTTGACTACTCGCTGGAAGATGGCGCCTGGGCTAACACCTCCCGCAATGGCAACATCGTCTACGAAGGCACCGCGAATTTGCCGGTCGAATCGGCCACCGTCTCGTTGATGGTCCGTTCGGGTGACGCGAACATCTTCGCCGACGGAAAGCTTCACGCGATCGCTTCTCTCCCGCGGACCCTTGCCGGCATGTACGCCGATCCCGACCGGCAGGCACAGGCCGGACTGGCGCTGTCGCTGCGCAAGACCGAGGCCAACACGCTGGACCTGATCGCGCACATCGGTGGCGATCACTGGATGCGCGGCAGCGAGCCAGTGCCGGTCATCAGCGTTGATGCCTCGGGCCTCTACCCCACCGACTGGCACCACCTCGCGTTCTCATGGCACTGGCCGGAGCGCAAACTGTGGCTGGTCGTGGATGGCGAGGCGCATGAGGGGCAGATCCCTGAGGCGCTGCAGGAGCCATGGCCGTATCTCGCGGCCACATTCGGCAACACGGAGAACTATCTTGCGAACGCGCAGGAGCCACTGAACGGGCAGCTTGATGAGATCGCGATCGTGGCCCTCCCGTGGCCCGAGGCCGAGCAGGTGATGGCCGCCGCAAATCCGCTCACAATCGCACGGCCCGGACTGCCCTCGTTCGGCACGGAAGCGACACTCTTTTCCGATGACGAGCAGCCCGGGCGGCTTGAGTGGCTGGCGCGAAACCACCTGGAGATGCTGGTGGCTACGCAGAACGTCGGCGGCTGGGATCTTACTATCAACTGGCCGTCGCTGATGGGCACGAACGCGAAGACGCGGCTTCCCGCGCCGGAGACTTTCGTGCAGTGCTCGAAGGACGGGAACACGGCGTTTGCGGCGCTCCTGCTGGCATTCGGCTACGAATCGCTGGGCGACGAGCGCTACCTGCAGGCGGCCATGCGCACCGCTGACATGTACCTGCAGGCGCAGCACGAGGATGGCTGGTGGTGTCACGGTTACTGGTACGAGGACGGGGAGTATGTGCCCGACGCGCCGACGGCGCTGATACAGGACCACGTGCAGACCGGGCCGATGCAGCTTATGATGTATCTGCATCACATCACCGGCGATGAGCGCTATGACGAGGCGGCAAAGCGCAACGCGGACTTCCTGCTGAAGGTGCAGAACCCGAACGGTAGCTGGCCGCACCACTGGGACCCTCAGCGGCAGGCCGGCGTCAGCGCGATGCGCGAGGTAGGCGGCGCGGAGGTCAATGACTACGGCACGTCGGGGCCGATCGAAGCGCTGCTGTGGATGCACCAGCTTACCGGCGAGGAGCGCTACCGTGAGGCGGCGCTGCGTGGAGCCGACTGGCTGGTTGACGCGTTCATCGAGAGCGAGCACGTGGTTGGTTGGGCGGGGCAGTATGATGCGGAGGGGAACCCCTCCGCCGCACGCCATCATGAGCCGGCGGCGATGACGCAGTATGCAGCGCGATGGGTCGCAAGAGGCCTTTATGCCGCCGTGCGGGCAACCGGCGATACGAGCTATCTCGAGCCGCTGTGGAAGGTGCTCGCGTGGTACGAGGCCAACGAGACAGAGCAGAGCGGCTGGTGGTGGGACTACGACATCGAGACGGGGCGGCCGATCGAGATGTATCAGCGCGAGATCTTCTTCATCGACGATCCCGCGCAGTTGCAGGCATACATAGATGCCTCCGGCCAGCCTGCGCCGAAGCCGACGGACTCCGTGCAGGTCGCACAGCTTCGGAATGAGACTGAGAAGGTGGCGGCGAATCCTGAGGGTAGCCTGATGGACACGCAGACCGCCGATCAACTGCGCGCATACGTCGAGCAGCAGGCGCCGCATTACATTGACTACTATGTCGGCAGCGCGACTCAGCCTCTCAACGAGCAGGCTGGCCTGTTCACGCATCAATCAACGGCGGGCGAGGCGGTCTCTCTGGTGCGCCATCAGATCGTGCGCTTCCTTGACGTACTGATGCGGGCGCGCGCCGCGCGTGGCGACATCGCTGCGGACGACCCGGCACTTCGGCGAACCGAGGCATTCGTCGGCTGGCACAAGATCAAGCCAGCGTGGGACCAGACGCAGTGAGCATGAGGTGAATGGATGGAAACCGGCACGATTCTGACCATCGTGAGCATGTCGGCGCTGATCCTGACGATCGTCGGCCTGCTGATCCGCGACTGGCTCAAGGCCCGGCGGGAGTGCGAACGATGAAGCACGCGGCAGCGCTGCTGGTCATCATTGCCGTCGCGCTCTCACCGGCGGCCGCGCTTGAGACGGAGACACTCTACGTTCCCTTCGACGAAGCCCGCCAGTGGGCTGACATAGCGGCCGGTAATCCGTTCCCGCTCGGCAGCGGCTGGGAAGTGAGCGATGGTGCTCTGCGCATCACCAGCACCGATGGCTACCTCGCGTGGGATGCCACGGAGAATGTCCCTCATCAGCGCGGGACGCTGTCCCTGCGGATAGATGCCGCAGACGACTTCTGGCGCGATGGCAAGCGCCACTGCCTTTTCGCGCTTTCCCGCAGTGTCACGGGCATCTTCGCGCAGCCGGAGCGATGGGAGACGACCGGCCTTGCTCTGTCGCTACACAAGACCGAGCGCAACACGCTCGATCTCGTCGCGCACACCGGCGGCAGCGTCTTTCTGAGCTTCGCCGAGTTGGAGCCTCTGATCTCAGTTGATGTGTCGGGCCTACGCGGCGGAGAGAGCGTGGTGGCGGTAGCATGGGATTGGGCGGAGCGCACAGTTACGCTGGCCGCCGGTGATGTGCAGGAGGCTGCGATCCCTGCGCAACTGACTGAGCCGTGGCCGTATCACATGCTGGTCATCGGCAATACCGGCGTTAGCTCGCCCTTCGAACAGGAGCCACTCGGGGCCGCGGTAGACTCAATCTCCGTGACTGACGGAGCTTTCGAGGAGTGGGCGGCGAGTCAGGAGAACGGAATCCGCTTCGCGACTGAACCGCCTGAGCCGCCGGTTCTGTGTGCAGAGCCGACCATCTTCACTGATGACGAACTGCTTGCGCAGTTCGAGTGCATCTGCCGCCGCCATCTCGAGGCGCTGATCCGGGCGCAGGAGATTGCGGGCAGTGGCGGCTGGAATCTCGCGGTCGCATGGCCGTCGCTGATGACGGTCATGGGGCAGAAGTCTCGCCTGCCTGAGACTGACGGCTACTTCCTCGGCAGCAAGGACGGGAACACCGCCTTCGGCGGTCTCTTCCTCGCGTGGGGGTACGAGGCGCTTGGTGATGAGCGTTACCTGCAGGCCGCCGAGCGCACCGGGCAGATGTACCTGCGCCTGCAGTCCGACGGCGGCTGGTGGCAGCACTCCTACGTCTATGAGAACGACGAGTATGTGCCGACGCGCGACATGATCCTCCTGCAGGACCACGCACAGACCGGGCCGATGATGCTGATGATGTACCTGCACCGGCTGACCGGGAAGGCGGAGTATCTCGAAGCGGGCATGCGGTCGGCGGATTTCCTCGCCAGCGCGCAGAATGACAACGGAAGCTGGTCCTACATCTACGATGCGGAGCAGGGCATCGGCCTGACGGCTCAGCGCACTCCCGGTGGCGGCGAGGTCAACGACTACGGCACATCCGGCCCGATCGAGGCGCTGCTTCACATGGCGCGCCTGACGGGAAAGGCGGAGTATCGCGAGGCGGCATTGCGCGGCGCCGACTGGCTGGTTGACGTGATGATCGACAACGGGAAGGTGGTCGGTTGGGCGGCGCAGTATGACGCGCAGAACCAGCCGATCCCCGCGCGGCACTTCGAGCCTGCTTCGGTGTCAATCTACGGCTCGCGGTGGGCGGCTCCGGGGCTTGCAGCTGCTTACTGGGAGACGCGCGACGAGCGCTACCTCGACCCGCTGAACCGCGTGATCGCTTGGCTTGAGGCAAATGAGGCGCAGCCCGGACAGTGGTGGTGGGACTGCGAGGTGGAGACCGGGCGGCCGATTCAGATGTGGGAGCGCAAGATATACTACCTCGACGATCCCGCGCAGGTGGAGGAGTTCGCCCGAGTGAGCGGGAGAACGCCGCAGACGAGCACGGTCGGCCGACCGGACCTGCTCCGCGGCACCGTCACGAGCGCCGTCAGCCAGCCGTGGGGGAAGATCACCGAGCCGCCGACGCGGGAGGGACTGGCGCGGTACGTTGAGTCACAGGCTTCGGGGCTGGCGGAGTGGTTCCTGGCGAACCCGAGCCAGGGCTTCGATGAAGAAGCCGGCATGTTCCTGTCCAGGGCGCAGTCCGGTCGGGCCATGACGCTTCACCCGCACCAGTGCGTGAGGCTGCTGGAGTTGCTGATGAAGGCTCGTGCCGCGCGCGGTGATGTGCCGATTGATGAGCCGATGCTGCGCCGGGTTGAGATGTCGCAGATGAACTGGAATGCCGCACTGCCGGTGCCGGAGGGCCTGTGATCTGAGATGAGCGGGGAACATCGCGGGGGCGGCGATTCAGCGGCGTGGCGCTTCATCACGTGGACCTTCGGGATCGGCTGGGGTCTCGCGGCGCTGCTGCGCACAATCACCGGGCCGATGAGCGTGCCGGTTGAGTACAGCGCGCGCATTGAAACCACGCCAGCCGCCATCATCCTCAGCGTCCTGTTCTTCCTCCTCCCTGCCATCATGGCATTCACCGTCGCCCGCTCCACGCGCACGCCGCTTCGCAGGTGGGGCCTGCGGTGGCCGGGCCTGACACCGCTGCTGATCGCGCCACTGGTGGCGCTCGGGCTTGCATTGCTGGCGACCGCGCTCCCTGTCATCCTCGGCATCAGCGAGTTCGAGCCCTCGGGCATGGGCGAGGTGCAGCGGCTGGCGGAGGAGCAGCGCATCGAGGCGCTGGAGCTGAAGCTACAGCTTGAGGACGAGGGTGCGGTTCTTTCGAGGAAGATCGGAGTCAGGCTGCTCGGCGGGCTAATCCTCGGGCTGCTCTTCGCGCCGATCATCGAACTGCCGTGGCGGGGACTGCTGCTGACAGGGCTCTCGGGTCACCGCTTCGCTATCGCGAGCCTCACGGCGGGCGCAGTTGCCGCGGCGTGGTGGCTGCCGCACGAACTGCTGGTTGGCTCTGCGGGCGTTCATGGCTCGGGCATCTGGGCGGTAACGCTGATCTCGTATGCCCTGCTGGGGATACCGCTCGCGTGGGCGCGCATACAGACCGACTCGATCCTCCCCGCGGGGGTGCTGGCGGTGACGGTGTCGGCGATGAGCGAGATTCCGGCGCTCGCGACCGCGGGCGGTTCGCACCTGCAGCTTGAGTTATGCGGCATGGCCGCGGTGGGTCTGCTGGCGGCAGCGGCGATCATCTGGCAGCCGAAGACTGCTCAGAGTTCGGAGGGCGGGCGGGCAGAGCAATGAAGGGCGTCAACTGGCGGCGCGTCCTGACCTTCCTCGGCATCACCTACGCGATTGACTGGGCGATCGCGGGAGGGCTGTGGCTCTCGGGCGCACCACTGCCCGGCCCGGTGGCGACCGCCGTGGCGATGGCATACATGGTCGTCCCGGCGGCGGTGGCGATTGTGCTGGCGCGGCGCTGGGAGGTGCCGCTCGCGAGTTACGGTGTGCGCGTGCCGCGCAACTGGTACCTCGCGCTGGCCCCGCTGGCGCCGATGCTGCTGGCGGTGATGACGATCGCCGTAGCGGTGTTGCTCGGCTTCGCGCAGTACGACCCCTCCGGCGCGGGAGGGATCGAGCGCATGGAGCGGATAGCTGGCCCGCAGACCGCGGAGCAGATGCGCAGCGCGTGGGAAACACTGCCGGTCAACCCTCTGCTACTCGCTCTGCTCAGCGCGCCCATCGCGGGCTTCACGATCAACGGCCTCTTTGCGTTCGGCGAGGAGCTTGGCTGGCGCGGGTTGCTCCAGCAGGAGCTTGCGCCGCTTGGTTTCGCGCGCGCCTCGATGCTGATCGGATTCGTCTGGGGGCTGTGGCATGCGCCGCTGATCCTGCAGGGGCACAACTTCCCCGAGCATCCGCGCCTCGGCGTGCTCGTGATGATCGCCGCCTGCATCCCGCTGGGCATCCTGATGTCGTGGCTCGCGCTGCGCGCACAGACGGTCATCGCCGCGGCGGTGGCGCATGGGACGTTCAACGCGGCTGCGGGCATCACACTCCTGGCGATGCGGGGCGGTGAGGCGATCGAGATCCTGCCGCTGGGCTATGCCGGGATCGTGGCGATGGTGCCGCTCGTGCTTGTTGTGCTGGCGCTGAGGCCGCCCGTGCGATACGAGGATCTTCAGGAGCCCGGCGACGAGATGGTTTGACGGGCCCTGTCACGATGCCGACGCCGTTGCTCCACCAGGCGGAAGCGAAAGACTGGAGGCGTTCGTCATGCTACGCGCGGTCATTGTCACGCTGGTAGTGGCGCTGGCTGTATCTCCACTCTGCGCTCAACCGGACGTGGAGGCACAGGTGGACCTCGACCGGATAGCCGCCGAGCAGCAGGTCCAGGCGCGCGTGGACAGGCTCGTGGAGATGGGCATTGACCACGAGGGCGCGCTCTTTCTCACGCTGCTGAGCGAGTCGGGCATGGACCCGTCGCAGATCGTGCTCATGATGATGATGGCCGAGCATGGCGGCAACGAGATGCTCCCCCTCATGATGATGCGGCAGCCGCAAGGGCAATCGGCCCCGCCGGCCGTCATCGACCGTGGTGAGGAACTGCTGATCGTCGAGGACGGGACGCTCTACGTCATCGACATGACCACGATGGAGATCAAGTCGCGGCTGAAGTACGCCCGGCCCCAGCGCATCGGGGACAGCCCGATCTTCTCGCTGCTGGCGCCGATGATAGCGGGGGCTCGCGAGGATGCTCAGCAGAGCGCCTGCATGAGCAACCTCAAGCAGCTTGGCCTCGCGTTCATGATGTACTTACAGGATCGCGAGGGCCTGCTGCCGGAGGAGAACTGGGTGGCGGAGGTGATGCCCTACATCAACAACGCAAAGGTCTTCGTCTGCCCGTCGCGAGAGCACCTGCCCGTCGGCTATGCGCTCAATGAGAAGATCGTGGGCATGGACATCAACGCGCTTGAGGCCTCGCCGCAGACCGTGCTCGCATTTGAAAGTAACGTCGGCGGCGAAGCGCCGGTTGGGGGTGCGGATGACGTGCCGCCTGAGGGCGTACATAACGGCGGCATCAACGTGCTCTACGCTGACGGGCACGTGAAGTGGTCGCCAGCCGAAGAGGCGATGGATCTGCTCGCGATGGCGGTGCAGTAGGCGCAGGCGAGCCCCACGGCTCGTCGTACGCCGTCCGGAGAGGCGGGACCCCGCTCCCGCCTGTGCCGTCTGGCGTTGCCCGCCGCGCCTGCCACAACGCACGGACAGGAGTGTCCGTGCCACGGAAGGCCTCCTACTCCACACTGAACTCAATGTACATGCGGCACCTCCCCGGGCGGGAGTCGTCCGGGGGCCGCTTCCCCGTGGCGCGGGTCCTCACCTGCGGCCAGACGATGCTCAGCTATCGTCGCTGAAGTAGCCCTCAGTCCCCCGGCCTCCGACGCGCTCAACGGTGTAGGTCATCGCAACCTCCCAGCCATTCGACGCCTGCGGCAGCAGCCACTGCAGCGGCACCGGCGAGACAACGTAGTCGGTATCCTCGCTCGCCGCACCGAACATTACCGTCGGGCCGCGCAGGTCCGGAAGGGGGCTCACCAGCGCCGAATCGGCGGCCAACTCCAGCCCCGCCGTCTCCTCGGCCACCTGAGCGGCCTGGCGGAACTCGAACTGCCGCACCATCTGACCATCGGCGTCAAGGCTCTCCTCGTGCAGCCACTCGCTCAGGGGCTGCCATCCGCGCCACGATATGCGCCTCGGCCTTCCGCGTTCCTCGCCATCTTCACGTATCTCATAGACGTAGAACTGTGCTCCCACCGCCGTGTCCCTCCTTGGGCATCTCTGAGATTGATCGGGGACGACCTGCCGTCCAGCCACGCGGCGGTCTTCTTCAGCCTACCCTGCACAGGCGCAGCAGAAACCGCTTCCGTGCAAACAAGTAGGGATGGAAGGCCTGAGCGTGCAGGGGGCGAACCTGCACCCCCGTCGCAGAGGCAACATGCGGAGGATATTCAGATGAGCAATCAGCGGCATCCGATCGCGCAGCGCGCACATGAACTCACCGCCGATCTCGTGCAGTGGCGCAGGCAGATGCACATGTACCCCGAGCCGAGTATGCGGGAGCACCGCACCGCCGCGTACGTCATCGAGCGGCTGCGAGAGATCGGCATCGGGGAGATACAGGAGGGCGTCGGCGAGACCGGAGTGGTGGCGATTGTCCGCGGGCAGGGCGATCGTTGCGTGGCTCTGCGGGCGGACATGGACGCTCTGGAGCTAAAGGAGGAGACCGGCGCGGAGTATGCTTCGCGCATTGACGGCATGATGCACGCCTGCGGCCATGATGGTCACACCGCCTGCCTGCTGGGCGCCGGAGCGATCCTCCAAGCGATGCGCGATACGCTGCCCGGGTGCGTGAAGCTGCTCTTCCAGCCGGGTGAGGAGGCCATCGCCGGCGCGCGCAGGATGATCGAGGACGGCTGCCTGCAGGACCCTGCGCCCGAGGCGGCTGTCGCACTGCACGTCATGCCGGAGGTAACGGCGGGGGTCATCGGCCTCACCCCCGGCTACATTACCGCACGATGCGACGCCGCGGACATTGCGGTGATTGGCACAGCCTCACATGCGGCGCGGCCGCATGAGGGCGCCGACGCGATCTCGCTCGCCGCCCAGGCGCTGGTGATGATCCAGCAGTTCGTAGCGCGTTCGACCGACCCCATCCACCGCAAAGTCGTCACCTTCGGGAAGATCGGCGGCGGCACGCGGCGCAACATCATCGCCGAGCGCGTGGACCTGTGCGGCACCATCCGCAGCTATGAGCCGGAGACGCGTGACGCCATCGTTGACCTGCTCGAGCAGCGGCTGCCGAAGATCATTGCCGAGCTTGGCGGGCGGCTGGAGGTGACTGTGACGGAGGGCTGCCCGGCGCTGTGGAACGACGAGCACGTGCTGGCCTGCGCCGAAGCTGCTGCATGCGAAGTGCTTGGCTCTGAGAGCGTGGAGGTGGTCCCCGAACCGAGCATGGGGTCTGAGGACTTCGCGCTCTTCGCGCAGATGGGGGAGCTTCCGGTGGCGATGCTGCAGCTTGGAACGCGCGATGAGAGCCGCGGTCACATCCATCCGGTGCACACCACGAAGTTCGACTTCAACGATGAGGTGGTGCTACCCGCAGGCGCGGCGGTGCTGGCAAACACGGCAGTGAAGTTGCTGGAGGAGTGAGGGTTGGACTAGTCGCAGTGGAGGATGGTGTCGAGGAGGGCGGAGGAGGCGGAGACGAAGTCTCGGGCCTGCGCGAGGTGTTCTTCTGCCTCATTCGCGGTAAACGGCGGCGCAGCATCGTAATCCGCTGAGATCCGACTCTCAAGGAGAACACCAATTACCCTGCTGTTTTCCTTACCGAGATCACCTGGCTCGACAAACTCGCGGCCGAGCAGACGGAGGACGGCGGAATGACGGTGGGCCACGAGACCCCTCGTCGCCAACAGCGCCTTCGCTGCGTAGAGCGTCGCATAGTAGGAACTGCTGATCGCATCGGGCACGAAGCCCCCCTGTAGTTCGTAGTCGGCAGCATCGAGTGTACGCTGGGCACGTGCCATGAATCGCTCGGCCTGCTCGCGCTCCACTTGATTCATACAGGCACTCCCTCCTGGCGAACAGCCCGTCCGAATCCGCTCTCCCGAACCAGCGGGGTCTCCCATCGCTCCTGCGTCTGCTCCACCCACTGCACGAAGATGTCTGTCTCCATGAGCAGATCAAACATCTTCCCCGCCACCTCCAGCTTCTCATCCATCGTCAGGGGCCTGGAGACGAGAAAGAACACGTCCACGTCCGACTCCTCGTGAACGTCTCCACGCGCAGTTGAGCCGAAGACACGTATGTCCAGCACGATGTCGCCAAGCTCCTCGCGCAGCCACTCTGCGAACTCACGCGCAACACGCATCCTCGCTTCGACCAGAGCATTCGCCACGCCGCGTCTCCTCCTTCCGGCACATCTCTTCGCCGGTCGCTGCCACGGTTCCTCCGCTCAACGCGGGGGCTCCAGCACCTCCACGCCCGCCGCATCGGCGCTGAGGAAGATGCCGCGGATGTCCGAGCCCGCGCCCTCTGTGTAGTATACCATGAGCACGCGGCCGTCGGGCAGTTCCACGAGGCTCGGGTAGCCGCCCACCACGCGATCAACCACCTTCGGCCCCTCCCAAGTCCGCCCGAGATCGTGGCTCCAGATGATCACCGTGCTGCGCTCCTCGCGCCAGCGATAGCCCGCGATCAGCACGCCCTCCGAGGTCAGCAGCATCTGCGCCGCCTGCCCCGGTATCCCCAGCGGCTGCGGCTGCATCCATGTCACGCCGCCGTCGCTGCTCTCCGACCAGTGCATCCCCGGGCGAATGAGCATCAGTATGCGCCCGTCCGTCAGCGGCTCAATCGTCGGCTCCTGGAAGGGCACGTTGTCCTGCGGCGTCAGCACCGCAAGCTCCGGCCAGCTTCTCCCGCCATCGGTTGAGCGTAGCACCCCGCACGGGCGCACGGTGCCGCCTTCGGTCGTCCCCACGCCGTAGACAGGCAGCAGCAGCGTTCCGTCCTCAAGCTCCGTCACGGGCTCAGAGACCGCCTGCGCGCGATCCCACGGCAGTTCGATACGCTGCGGCTCTCCCCAGCTTGCGCCGTCATCGCTCGAGCGCACGGTGAAGACCTCGTGCGTCGGCTGCCGCTCCTTGACGTAGCTCATGTAGGTCACGAGCAGGTCGCCGTTGCTTAGCTGCGTGATGGACGGGTCGCGGTCGTCAATCGGCGTGTCAACGACCACCTCCGCTTCGCCCCACGTTGCGCCATTGTCGCTGGAGCGCACCATCGCCACTAAGCCGCCGTTCGGCAGGTCCTCGCGCGGGAAGGAGACGTGCCCGTAGCCCGCGTAGAAGACGCAGAGCAATTCGCCCGCGTCCGTCATGCAGACATCGGGAAAGGCCTCGTATGCCCCGGGGCCACCGGCATCCGAACAGACCGTGATGAAGGGCACGCGTGTCACGGTGAACTCCTCCTCCAGCGTGGCAGGCTCGCCTGCTATCTGCAGGTCATCGAAGCTGATGTCGCCCTGTCCGGTGCGCAGACCGACAACGCCCGCCGGGATCGTGTCATCTTCCTCGGTGAAGATCAACTCACCGTTGAGGTAGACGCGATGCTGATTGCCCTCTGCCTCGACCCGGGCGGTGTGCCACTGCTCTTCCGCAAGCTCAAAAGGCCGGTGCCGCCGCGCCTCGGTCCACTCGTTCTCGCGCGTCGAGCGCACCCAGACGATCTGCTTGTTCTTGCTGTCGAAGTGGATGTAGTAGTAGTTGCTCTCATCGGCGGCGCGGTAGATGATACCCGGCGCCTTCACGCCTTCGCCCGCCGGGTGGATCATGAAGCGCACTTCCACGCTTACGTCGGAGAATGCCTGCGGCCAGAACGCGTAGGCATGTCGCAGGCCCGCCATCGGCTGGCGCAGCGTACCATCCTCGACGCGCCAGTGATCCACGTCGGAGAGCCAGCCCTCCAGCGCATCGGGGGCGTCAAAGTCGAAGGTCAGCTCTTCGGCAGGGGCGGCAGTGATCGCCACGCAGAACACCAGCAGGCAATTCATTACCCGCATCATCGAGTCACCTCGTAGCCGTGGTATCGGCCGTGCATGATCCCGCTCCGGTCTTCGCGCCGGCTCCTGCACTCACCTCCGAAAGCGTTGCAGGGTAATCGGCGGTGATCTTTTGACTGCGCGCCGGGAACTTCGTTATACTCTAAGACGTTCAGTGACTGTGAGAGGCGGGCTGCTCACGCCCGCACGGATGCCTGCAGGGTCTACTCCGCATCTGCACCGGAAGCGGAGTCGAACCACTGCTCGATTCTAATGTTGCGGATCTGACCCGACGTACATCCCCCGGGAGGATTGCCGCATGATACGCTGCGAGGGATTGACCAAGTACTACGGCAACCATCAGGCCATCGCCGATGTGACGCTGAACGTCGCCGAGGGCGAGATCGTCGGCTTCCTTGGCCCGAATGCGGCCGGGAAGACCACCACGATGCGCATCCTCACCTCATTCATCCCGCCCAGCGGGGGACGAGCTGAGGTGGCGGGGCACGATGTAGTGACGGACTCGCTGAACTCGCGACGGGCTATCGGCTACCTGCCCGAGACCTCATCGCTCTACCGCGACATGCGCATCACGGAGTTCCTGCGCTTCTGCGCCGGCCTCCGTGGCATGGGCCGAGCGGAGACGAAAGAGCGAATGGACTACGTCCTCGACACCTGTGGACTGCAAAACCGCGAGGAAAGCATCATCGGCACCCTCTCGCTCGGCTACCGGCAGCGCGTCGGCCTCGCGCAGGCGCTGCTGCATGACCCGCCCGTGCTGATCCTCGATGAGCCGACCGTGGGGCTCGACCCCAACCAGATCATCGAGGTGCGCAACCTCATCAAGAGCCTGGCAGACCGCCACACGGTCATGCTCTCCACACACATCCTTCCCGAGGCGCAGATGACCTGCCAGCGCGTGATTATCATCAATCACGGCCGGATCATCGCGGAGGATACGCCAGAGGCGCTGAGTTCGCAGATCCGCGAGGCGGAGACGCTGCTGATTACGCTCGCGTCGCCTGGTGAGAACGTGGAGCGGCAACTGCTGGACCTGCCGGAGGTAGTTTCGGTCCGCCCGACCAGCGGTGGCAGTTATCATCTTGACACCGCGGTGGGCACCGACATACGCGCGCAGATCGCCGAGTTCGTGGTCAAGCACGGTTGGGGCCTGCTCGAACTGCGGCCGGTGGAGATGACACTTGAGGATGTCTTCCGACAACTCACCACCGAAGAAGAGGGTGTTGAGTAAACGATGGGTAAGATCCTGACGATAGCCGGAAAAGAACTGCGCGGTTACTTCGTCTCCCCGATGGGCTACGTGGTGCTGGCCTTCTACCTCGGCGTGAGCGGCCTGATCTTCGCGCTCACGATCACCGCTCCCCAGGCGGAGGCCGAGATGGGCGGGATGTTCCACACCATGGTCTTCATCGCGCTGATGATGGCGCCGGTGATCACCATGGGGCTGCTGGCGCAGGAGCAGGCGACCGGCAGCATCGAGATGCTCATGACCAACCCGGTGCGCGACGTCGAGGTCGTGCTGGGCAAGTACTTCGGCGCGATGGCGCTGTTTGTCATCGTGCTCGTCGCCACGCTCATCTTCCCGGTGATGCTGCAGGTCTTCGGCGATCCGGGGCCCGACTGGGCCGCCGTGTTCTCGGGCTACCTCGGCGTGCTGCTCACGGGCATGGCATTCGTGGCTGTGGGGCTCTTCGCGAGCGCCCTCGTGGCGAATCAGATTGCCTCCGCGGTGCTCTCGTACGTCATCCTCCTGTTCTTCTGGCTGATCGGCTGGCTGGCGTATGCGGCCGGTGAGCGGATTGGGGACGTGGCGCGCTACGTGAGCATCCTGGAGAACTTCCAGGACTTCGCCCGCGGGATCATCGACAGTCGCCCGGTCATATTCTTCGTATCGCTCACGTTCTTTGCCCTGTTCCTCGCGGTCCGTTCGCTGGAGAACAAGCGCACGATCTGAGGCGGTCGGAAGCAGGGCACCGTTACATTCGACATAGCATTCCGGGCAGGTGACAGATATGGCGGACGAAACCAGGGATCAGGGCACCGAGCCGCGCCGGCCGATGGCCGATCCGCGATTGCAGCGGGAGGGCCGAAAGCTCTCCGCGCTACAGATCGCGGCGCAGTGGTCCGGTTGGGTCGCAGCCGTGCTGCTTGTCGCACTACTGCTGTGGCTGGCCGTCAACTCGAGCTTCATCCTCGGTCAGAAGATCCTGCTGGGCGTAACAATCGCCCTCGCGGTCTTCTGGGGGGTGGTGCACCGAGACTCGCTGATGGGGGCCACGCGCACCCGAGGGATGCGCATCGGCGCCAACAGCGCCATCTTCGTGCTCTTTGTCCTCGGGATCATCGTGCTGCTCAACGTGGTGGCCGCGCGGCATCACTGGCGCGCCGATGTGACCGAGAACCAGCGCTTCTCGCTCTCGGAGCAGACCCGGGCCATCGTCTCAGGGCTCGAGCAGGACCTTGAGATGGTCGCATTCCTGACCAGTGATAGCCCACAGACGCCGGAAGTCTCCGCTCGCCTGCGCGAATACGAGATGCTCAGCCCGAAGATCAAGCTGAGCACCTATGATCCGCTGCTCGACGCCGAGAAGGCCATCGAGTACGACGTGCGCAGCACCACCTCCAACGTGGTCGTGGTGAAGCTCGGGGAGCAGCAGGAGACGGTCTATGGTGGCGAGGAGGAGCAGTTGACGAGCACGATTCTCGCCCTGAGCAGTGGCGAGAAGGCCCGCGTCTGCTTCCTCACCGGACATGGTGAGTTGAGCCTGGAGGATGCGCAGGGGACAGGTCTTGGGACCATCAAGTCGAGCCTGGAGAACCAGCAGTACGAGGTGGAGACGTTGAATCTCTCCACCGAGGAGGAGCCGAGTGTGCCCGGCGACTGCGCGGCGCTGATTATCGCCGGCCCCACCGAGCCGATCCGGCAGGAGGAGATGGAGGCCATCGTTGCCTACGCGCAGCAGGGCGGCAACCTGATGGTGGCGCTGGAGATCGGCGGGCCGGACTTCGCCGAACTGCTGGAGCCCTACGGCCTCCGGGCGCGCGACGGGATGGTCTACGATCGCAGCTACGGCTTCCTCGGCGCCGCGGAGATCCCGATGGCCCAGCAGGCCGGCCAGCACATGATCGTGGAGCGCCTCCAGCGCGTGGCACTGGCTTTCCCGACGACACGCGCACTGGAGATCGTTGACACCTCCATGCAGGACCCGATGGCGCCCGGCATGCCGCCCACGCCGTCTCAGGCGCAACCGCTGCTGGAGACGAGTCCGTCGGCATGGCTCGAGCGCCCGGTCGCGGCTGCCGAAGGCGAAGAGGCGCCGCAGCCGCAGGAGGATCCCGGCGAAACGCGCGGCCCTCTGACGCTCGCCGCGGTGGTAGATGCCGGCCAGGGCGGCGTTGACCCGATGACGGGGATGCCCGCCGCGTCCGAGGAGACAGGCGCGCGCATCGTCGTGATGGGCGATGCCGAGATGATGACCGATCAGTTCATCGGTCTCGGCCTCGTCGGCAACGCGCACTTCGTGCTCAACTCGGTCAACTGGCTCATGGAGAACGAGAAGCTCATCACGATCCCGCCCAAGGACGACATGCCCCGCTATCTGACCCTGACGACGGGCCAGCAGCGGCTGGTCTGGGCGCTGACGGTGGGCATTATCCCGCTCGCAATCGGTCTCGCCGGTTTCATCGTCTGGTGGCGGCGCCGGTAGTGAGGTGCTCGGATCAGCCGGTCAGGCAATACAACTCGTTTCTGTTGACAGTGACGCAAGGGGTGCATGACTTAGCATGAACTGGAGGGCCACGCTCGCAACCGGTCTCGTCTTCATCGCGCTGCTCGCCTTTGTGTGGGTGGAGAGCAGAAATCGCGTTGCCGAGGAGGGTGAGGTATTCAGGCACGGCGTCCTCGGCCTCGACCTCTACGGCATAGACGTTGAGCAAGTGACCTCCCTGCGCATTGAGCGTGCCGGGCAGGAGGTCGTTGTCCTCACGAAGCGCGATGATGGATGGTTCATCACCGAGCCTTTTGAGGGCATGGCGAACGCCGAGGAGGTCCGGCGCATGGTGGAGACCATCGCGCAACTGCGGCCGAGCGCCACTCGTGAGGGAGTGGACCTCGACAGCGAGCAGTTCGGGCTCGCCGAGCCCGATCTCGTCGCCACCCTCACTTACGCCGGCAACCGGACGGCCCAGCTTAGCCTCGGCGGAGAAACGCCAGCGGGCGCCGAGCGGTATGCGAAGATCAGCGGCAACAACAACCTCTACGTGGTCCCAGCCACCGTTCGCACGACGCTGTGGAAGGACCCGCGCGAGATGCGCGAGACGGACGTGCTGACGGTGGAAGCCGATGCCGTGCAGAGCCTCGTGCTCGATCACGGCGAGGAGCATGTTGCCGCGCAGCGCACCACCGCGACCTCCGACGGACCGAAGTGGCGCCTGACCGAACCGCTGCAGGTGCCGGCGGATGAATGGGGCGTGCGACAGGTCATCACCAGCCTTGACGACCTGAAGGCCGAAGGCTTCGCCGATGAGGACGCGGACGCTGATGACGCCGCACTCGGCTTCGACGGACCACAGGCCACGGTGACACTTGCCACGACCGACGGCAAGAGCCGCACGGTCACCTTCGGCAGCACCGTAACACGCGAAGTTGGTCAACCGGCAGAGGAGAAGGAAGTAGTCTTCACACGGGTCTCGGGGCGCAACGAGGTGCTGCTCGTCCAGGCTGGGGCCCTCGACAACTTCCGCCAGTCGGCCTTCGATCTGCGCGACAAGAGCGTCGTGAGCTTCAACCGCGAGGACGTGACGCGTGTCAAGGTCGAGAGGACTCAGGGGCTCAGCTTCACCGTTGCGCGCCGCCCCAGCGGCTGGTTCGTCGAGAGGCCGCAGGACTTCGAGGCCCGGCAGGGCGCGATTGATGACATCCTCTGGGACCTCGAGGACCTGAGCGCGGTCAACTTCGTCAGCGACGACCCGACGCCTCAGGAGTTGCGCACGTTCGGGCTTGCGGTGCCGCAGGTCGCGATCACCATCGAACTGCGCGGCGAGGAGCCGATCAGGGTGCTCGTAGGCGCGAAGACGGAGGCGGGCAACTACTACGCCTCCACCAGCGCAAGCAAGCAGGTGGTGGAGATCTCCGAGTTCCTCATGGGCGATCTGCCCGATGAAGTTGATGAGTTGAGGCCGAGCGCAGTGCCGATCCCGGAACCGGAGGAAGCTGCCGAACCGGTCGTACCCGGCACCTGACGCTCAGGCGCGTGAAGCGACAACGGCCGGACCCGATTGGGTTCGGCCGTCGCGATTCGGGCTTCGGATGCAGGTGCGTCAGGGATAGGCGATGACCGCCACGCCCGGCACTTCCAGCGCCCGCCACAGCGTCTCATTGCGCTGCCACGGGAAGAGGTAGTAGCGCTTGTGCGCGCCCGGAACGACGATCAGCGACGACTCACCCTCCAGCGCCGCCGAGTGCACCGCCTCATGAGGCAGCGCGAGCGCCACGCTCACCTCACTCTCCACGTGGTAGGCCCGCAGATGCCGCTCCGCCGCCTCCCGGGCCTCCTCGGCCACCGTGCGCCGGCGATGGCAGGCGAGCACCTTCAGGCGCGCGTTAAGCGTCTCGCAGAGTTCGCCCGCGAAGGACAGCGCGCGGGTGCCGTTCACGGAGAGCTTGTACGGCACGAGAACGTTGCGTACCTCAACATGCCGACGGGCGCAGACCATCGTCGGCGCGACCAGCTCCGACAGCAGGAAGGTCGCGTTGGGGCCGATCATTCCGGGGCGGCGTTCGCTACCGCGACCGATCACCAGCAGCTCCGCCAGCCAGCTTCGATGCAGGAGGCGCGAGGCAGGGCTTCTGCCTACCAGCCGCTCGTCCTCGCAGACAATGTTCAACTCCTGGCAGCGCTGGTGGATCGTGTCGAGCGAAAGCGGCGTCTCACCGCCTACGCCGTCCTCGTCTTCGCCACCTGCAGCGGCGGGAGCCATGACCATGTCGGCTATCTCCCGCTCGCCCGGCCCCACTGCTCCGTCGAGGTCACCTTCTGTGACCGTCGTCACCGTAGCGAGATAGATGCGGCCGCCGCCAAGCTCCGCGAGCCCGATCGCCTGTTCAACCGCCACGTCAGAGCCGCGCGTGCCGTCATAGCCCACGACGATGTTCCTGATCATCGGTCCGCTCCCTGAGCGCCACCAAGGTCAGCTCGTCTGCGAGTCCGCAGGCTCATCCTGATCCTCATCATCGGCAGAGGCGGCGATCTCATCCGCCTTCTCGCGAGCGCGCTCGGCCTCAAACTGCTCGGCCTCTATCTGCGCTGCCTCCGCACGGGCGGCTTCAAGGTCCTCCCGCGTGCTACCGATGTCCTGCAGGCCGACGAGCTCCCCGGCGTCCTCCTCGTCGAGGAACTCCTTCGGCACGAGGAAGCCGACCATGCCGCGCTTGCCGAGGGTGCGAAGATACTCCGTCAGGGATACCTCCACCTCCCGCCGCCCGAGCTTGTACTCGTTGGAGAGGACGCGGATCATCTCATCCACAGTGTGCTCACCGTCGCACAGTTCCCAGACGCGGCTGCCCACCTCGTCGAGGACGATCGGGCGACTCTCCGGCACAAAGAACAGAAAGCCCATCACGCGCCCGAAGACGTCTTTGCGGCGCGGGACAATCACCTCAGCGTTCTCGTCATCATTGAGCCGCCACTTCAGCCGCGGGTTGCGCACCGGCCGCGCCTCAAAAGCCTGCTCGCGCGAGAGCGGCCTCTGACCCTTCCTCAGGCCCAGGCGCTCGAGTGTACCCGAAACGTCCGGAATCATGCTCACGACAGTACCTCCTCAACAGCTTTGCGGCTCCGAATCTCTCTTCGCACGGGGACTTCGCGACCGGCGGTCTCCCGGCCCCGCTCCAGCGTCAGCATTGCGACCTCCGGGCGGCAGTGAAAGCGCGCCCGTGTCGCCGACGCCACGCCTCTGCTGACGTAGCAGAGTGCATCTCCGGTCCTCAGCAGACCGGACGCTCGTCGCCGATCGCGCCAGACCGGCGCCCACGGCGCACCGATGCCGGGCAGCCGGATCTGCCCCCCATGCGTATGCCCGCACAGCACCAGGTCCGCGGCGCCGACATCCGGGTCATCCAGCACGTCGGGGGTGTGCGCCAGCAGTACCACAAACGCAGCATCCTCCGCGCCCTCAAGCGCGCTCTCCACGTCATCGCGCCCGAAGGCATACTCATCTACCCCTGCGATCGCCAGGTTCGCGTCATCTACCTCGATCCGCCGGTTCTCATTCGCCAGCAGCACGATCCCAAGGCCCTCCAGCGCCTCCCGGAGCACCTCCACGTCCTCAGGCGGGGCCTCAAGGCACGCGAAGGGATCCTCGTGTGCGCAGTCATGATTGCCCGGCACGGCCCACACGCCCAGCGGCGCCTCAAGGCCCTCAAGCTGCGCCGAACACTCACTCGCAAGCTCGCAGCTCTCAAAGAGATCGCCGGTGATCACGATCAGGTCCGGCTTTCGCTCCATCGCAAGCCGAACAGCCTCGCGGCTGCTCCACTCAATCGCGCTGTCGTGATGGCAGTGCGTGTCGGAGAGGTGCGCGATTGTCAGGCCCCGCAAGGCCTCCGGAAGATCCTCGAAATGAAGCACGGTCTCCGTGACCTGCATCCGGGCGGGCTCAACGTAGCGGATGTAGGCGACGAAGATGATGGCGCCCACCACCAGCGCCCACAGCACGATGGCGATCGCGATCACTCACGACCACCGTCCGGCCCGCCATCGTGCACCTGCAGCGGCGGCGGGCCATCCTCCGGCTCAATCAGCCTCCGCACTGCCAGGATCGTGACAACGTAAAGCGCGACCATCACGAGCAGCACCGCGCCGAGCATGACGACCTGTCCGGTGTCAAGGTCTCGCGCGACGACGCCGGGGCTTGCCCCGACGTTGACGTCAAATACCGGGCCGCCGAGGCGTATCTCAAGCTGCCACGCCAGCAGCAGCGTCACGATGACCGCGCTCCACACCAGCACCGCGGTGCGCACGATCTCCCGTCCCGCCCGACCACGATCCTGCGCGCGAATCACCAGCAGCAGGGTGACGAAGCCAAGCGCGACGGCGGTGACCACCGCCACCTCAAGCCAGTTCTTCCCGCCGATCATCTGCTGTCCTCCGAACTCATCCGCGACGACATCAGCTCAAGCATCGGCGGCCGCTGCTCGGCCGGGCGATCGGAGATCACGATGCCCCGCCGCAGTTCCTCAAGCGCCACCTCGGCGTGTTGCTCAGAGGCGGCCAGCACCTCGATCACCGGAACGCCTCTTTCCGTGCGCTCGCCCTCGGCGGAGATGATGCGCAGCCCCGTCGCCGGGTCTACACTGTCGCCCTTGCGCCTCCGACCGGCGCCTGCCGCAAGAGCCGCCCGCCCAACGGAGAGGGCGTCCATGCGCGTCACGATGCCGCTGTCATCTGCGCCGAAATCGGCGATGTGCGCCGGCGCATGGCCCAGCAGCGTCCGGTCGAGCGCAGACGGATCTCCCCTCTGCGCCCGCACCATCTCCGCGAACTTCTCAGCAGCGGCCCCGGATCTGAGCGCCGAGCCGGCACATTCTCTCGCAGCAGGCAGATCGCACTGCACCCCGGCAGTGACAAGCATCAGCGCCGCTATCTCCAGCGATACCTCACGCACATCGGCCGGCCCTCCACCGGCGAGCACCGCCGCGGCCTCTTCGACCTCGACGGCATTGCCCACCGCGCGTCCGAGCGGGCGGTTCATATCAGTCAGCAGCGCGGCCATCCTGCGCCCGGCCCGCTCTCCCAGCGCGATCATCAGCCCGGCCAGAGCGCGCGCCTCCTCGACCGTGCCCATGAACGCGCCGCTGCCGACGGTTACCTCCAGCACGATCGCCTCCGCACCGGAGGCGATCTTCTTGCTCATGATGCTCGAGGCGATCAATCCCCGGCTGTCCACTGTGCCGGTGGCGTCGCGCAGTGCGTACAGCTTCCCATCGGCGGGCGCAAGATCGCTGCTCTGCGATGCAACCACCAGTCCCATCTCGCGCGCCTGCGCAATAAACTGCTCGGCGCTGAGATCGGTCCGAAGCCCGGCGATTGCCTCCAGCTTGTCAATCGTGCCGCCGGTGTGGCCGAGACCGCGCCCGGACATCTTCGGCACACAGACGCCGCAGGCGGCCGCGATCGGCCCCGCGACAAGCGTCACCTTGTCCCCTACACCGCCGGTCGAGTGCTTGTCCACTGTCGGGCGAGCGATTGAGCTGAGGTCGAGCATCTGCCCCGAATGCGCCATCGCCTGCGTCAGGTGCCACGTCTCCTCATCGCTGAGCCCCTTCGCGCAGACGGCCATCAGCCATGCCGCCACCGGCGCGTCACCTATCTCCCCGGCGGTGTACGCCTCGATGACCCAGCGAAGCTCCTCGCCTGATAGCGCCTCGCCGCTCAGCTTGCGCTCACTCAGCCGGCGGATGTCGAAGCTCATTGCTCTCCCCCGAGGACCTCCGCGGCGAAGCTGGAGCCGGTCGGCAGCGGCCGGGCGTTGAGCAACTCGCAGAGCGTTGCGCCAACGTCGGCGTAAGTCTCCCGAGTGCCCAGGTGCACCGGCTGCACCTTCGGCCCCGCCACCAGCAGGGGCACCCGCTCGCGCGAGTGGTCGGTGCTCTCGGTCGTCGGGTCGGTCCCGTGATCGGCGACCATTAGCAGCATGTCGCTCTCGCCGAGCAGGTCCAGCATCTGCGGCAGGCAGCCGTCGAACTCCACCAGCGCGTCCGCATATCCCTGCGGGTCGTTCCGATGCCCGTAGCGCGTGTCAAAGTCGTTCAGGTTCGCGAAGATCAGGCCCCCGGCTTCCTCCGCCAGCAGGCCCAGCACTGCCTCCACGCCTTCGGCATTGCTGCCGGTGTGAATCGACCGGGCGATGCCCTGCCCGGCGAAGATGTCGTTGATCTTGCCGACTGCAACGACGGGAACGCCCGCCTCCTGCAGGTGGTCCAGCGCGGTCGGCCCCGGCGGCGGCAGCGGGTAGTCGCGACGCCGATCCGTCCGCTGGAGCGAGCCCTGCTCGCCGACAAAGGGCCTCGCGATCACCCGCGCGACCTCGTGCTCGCCATGCAGCATCTCGCGCGCGATCTCGCAGGCGCGGTAAAGCTCCTCCACCGGGATCAGCTCTTCATGCGCGGCGATCTGAAAGACGCTGTCGCCGGAGGTGTAGACGATCCACGCCCCGGTGCGCCGGTGCTCCTCGAACAACTCCTCGATGATCACCGTGCCGGAGGCGGGATAGTTGCCAATCGCTGGGCGGCCGGTGAGCCGCTCGAACTCCGCGATGACGTCACCCGGGAAGCCATCAGGGTAGAGGGGGAACGGCTCGCGGCGAATCTGACCCATCATCTCCCAGTGCCCCACCACCGTGTCCTTCCCCGCGGCCTGCTCGGTCATGCGCCCCCATGCCGCCTTCGGCCGCTCAACCGGTGGGACGCCGCTGATCTCAGTCAGGTTGCCGAGGCCGAGGCGCTGAAGGGTGGGAAGAGTGAGCCCGCCGACTGCGCGGGAGAGGTTGCCGAGGGTATTGCTGCCCTCGTCGTGGTAGTGTGCGGCATCGGGGGCATCGCCGATACCGGCGCTGTCGAGCACTACGAGTGCGATCCGGCGCAGGTGGGCCAGCGTCACGACCCCTGTTCGGTCCAAATCGCGCCCTCAAAGCCCTCGGAGGTGAGGCGCTCCTTGACCTTCTCCGCCTCATTGCGGCTGCTGAAGGCCCCTACGTTGACGCGCCGGTAAGTGATGCCCTCTTTGCGGACAGTGGTGATGTAAGGTTCGTAGCCCATCTCCGCAAGAGTCCGGATCTGCTTCTCGGCATTCTCCTCGTCGGCGAAGGCCCCGGCCGTCACGACGAAGCGGTCGGCAGCAGCCTGCGCATCCTGCTGCTCCGGCTCCTCAGCGGCCTCCTCCGCGTCGGCCTCAGCCTGGTGGAGGCTGGCGCCATCCTCGGCACCCGCCAGTTCCTCCCGGACCCGGCGCTCCTCACGAGCGGTTACCTCGCGCTCCGTCACGGTCACGACCGCCTCAATCGGCGGAGAGCTCGAGACCTCGTCCATCGAGGCCACGGTCACGGTGCCCGCCTGGGGAGTGACATCGGGCGCCCGCTTCTCCACCTCCATCGCATGGAGGTGCTTGCCGACGTAGTCGCGACCGACGTAGTAAGCCACAGTCCCGGCCACCGCGCACAGTACAAGCACGACCAGCCAGAACTTGAGGCTCTGCAGGAGCCGCATACCGACTGATTCCTTGCGCGAGGCCATCTGTCATCCTCCGATAGCATTACTGCGACTGTGGCCGCATCCGTGTGCTCCGATTGTAGCACGAACGCCTGCTGCGAACAAGGCATCAGCGCTGCACCGCGGAGCCCCTTGCCGTGGCAACGGGATCCCTACAGATTCCGCAAAAACGGGTTGTTGGCGGCCTCGTCGGCCATCGTCGTCGCCGGGCCATGGCCCGGGAGGACACGCGTCGCCGGAGGAACCTCCTCCACCAGCCGCCTCAGGGATGCCTCAAGCTCCGCGATGCTCCCGCCGGGCAGGTCGGTGCGACCCACACTTCCCGCAAAGAGTGTGTCTCCGGTGAATATCACCTCGTCCATCAGCAGGCAAACGCAGCCGGGGCTGTGACCGGGCGTGTGCAGCACGCGCAGTGAGAGCGTCCCTACCTCATAGACGTCGCCGTCGGCCATGGTCTCGTCAGGCTGCGATGGCTCCACTCCGCCGACCATGGCCGCCCAGTAGGGATGCGGGTTGACGAGCGCCTCGCGGTCGGCCCCATGCACCACCAGCGAGGCGCCGGTGGCCTCATGTAGCGCCGCATTGGCGCCCACATGGTCGACATGCCCGTGGGTGTTGAAGATGTAGCGGATTGTCAACTCAAGGCGGCGCAGCGCGTCGAGAATCGTGTCGGCATCACCGCCGGGGTCAACTATGAAGCCCTCACGGGTCTTCGGGCAGCCAGCGATGTAGCAGTTCGCATCCAGCGCACCCACGGGGAGCGTTTCAAGGATCATCAGCAGTTCCTCTCAGACGGGTATCTCAACGGCGCTGATGAGCACCAGCTTCTCATCGTCGCGAAGCTGGCCCGAGCGCGTCTTCACCCGTCGGACGTAGTCGCGGTCGTAGTTGTCGAGCCTGCCCGCATGGCGCAGTTGATCGCTGCCCGCTTCAAGCTCGCCCACCAGCACGAGCAACTCGCCCAGCAGATAGCGATAGGCGCGGTTGTCCGGGCAGATGCGCACCGTCCGGCGGAGGACCTTGATCGCTGCCGGACGCAGGCCCATCCGTATGAGCGTGGTCGCCAGCCGGACGTGGTAGAAGTCATCGAGAGGCGAGCAGCGCGTCGCCTCCAGGTAGGCGCGGGCCGCCAGCGCCCACTGTTCGGAGCGCACGTGAAGCTCGCCGAGCTTGTAGCGATAGAGCCCCTCTTTCGGGTCGAGGTCAATGGCGCCCCTGAGCACCTCTTCGGCGAACTCAACCTCCCCGGTGGCGACATAGAGCTCGGCGAGACGGTAGAGGTAGTAGGACCGCTCGGGCTCGCAGTCAACCGCAAGCTCCATCGCCTCGACCGCTTCATCCATCCGCCCGTAGCGGCTCAGAAGATCCGCCATGCCGAAGTGGGCCGCGGCATTCGTCGGGTCGGTTGACAGCGCGCGCCGGTAGGCAGCGAAGGCCTTGTCGTCGCGATCGAGCAGTACGTAGGAGTCCGCGAGGCCAACCTGTGCGCGGGCGTTGCGGCCGTCAAGCTCCGCAGCGCGCCCATAGCTGGCGATCGCTCCCTGCATGTCGTCCTGAAGCGCCTGAACGTCGCCGCTTTCGCAGTAGCGCCGGGCAAGGCGCCGGTTGAGCGGTTCCTGTTTTCCTTCACGTGTCGTGGCCATGATTTGTCCGTTAGCTGCGATACCTCAGAAACTCCGGTCGCTGCTGAGCAGCAGCGTGACCGGGCCGTTGTTTGTGAGCGATACGAGCATCTTCGCACCGAACACGCCGCGCTCGACCGGCACTCCAGCAGCCGCAATATGCTCAGCCACCTCATTCACCAGCCTGTCGGCGGCCTGCGGCTCGCAGGCCGCGGTGAAGCTCGGACGCCGGCCTTTGCGGCAGTCGCCGTAGAGCGTGAAGTTGGGCACCAGCAGTACTGCGCCCCCGATGTCGGTGACCGACAGGTTCATCCGACCTCCGTCATCTTCGAAGATGCGCAGCCCCACGATCTTTTCCGCCAGCCACCGCGCGTCTTCGGAGCCGTCGTCCTCCCCGCAGCCGGCGAGCACCATCAGTCCGCGGCCAATCTGGCCGGTTATCTGCCCGTCAACCTCGACCGACGCGTCATCAACACGCTGCACGACCGCTCTCACGCTGAACGCTCCCGGACCGCACGGCTTTGCCAACACCTTCTATGTACCCGAACATGCCCCCTGCCGTCAATGCCTGCGCAGCCGACACCCCAGGTAGAGCGGGCGCGCCCGCCCGTTCGCACAACGACCATGCCCGGGGAAGTCGCGCGAGCAAACTTAGGTAGAGCGGGCGCCCCCGCCCGCTCTACAGATGGCCTTCGGGCGGGTGCGCCCGCGATGCGGGAGCGTGGCGAAGCCGTTGCCGCCATCTTCCCAGTTGTTGCCGTTACCTGCGCCGTTGCCTGTCGGCGGCGAAGTCGCCACCTGTGCGGCGCGATAGCGCCGCCCTGTTAAAGAAGCCGTTTGTCGTTCGCGTGAGCGGACGTGGGCGCTCGCTTCCTCCCGAGCCGGAACTTTTCTTCTTGACATTGTGTCTACTATCAGCGATAGTAAGCGCGAGTCATGAAGAAGCTTTGTTGTCCGGCTTACGTCTCTCCCGGGAGGTGGCTGACGTGCGCGCGAAGCGAATGGTTCTGTTCGTGGCAGTACCCATCATCGCCATCCTGATCGTCGCGGCGACAGGCTGCGACAGTGGTTATGATGACGACTACTGGTATGAGGATGACCACAGCTACATCAAGCGCCTGTATATCTACCTGAACGTGGCCGACGAGGACGGCGAGGCGCTTGAGGGCGCGACCGTGTGGGTGGATGGCTCCCAGCAGGCGGATCGGACCCTGGCCACCTACGACGAGCTTGGCGAGGGCTTCCCCTCCGACTGGCGCGGCTGGCGCTACAACTGGTCCGGCGGCTGGTACCGTTTCGATGTCCGCGATTGCTCGGGCGAGTGTACCATCGAGGTGATGGTGACCAAGTCCGGCTGGGAGAGCCAGCGAACGACCATCACCTTCGACGAGTGGGATCCGGACGAGATCTACATGCGCCAGACCTTCGTGCTGGAGCAGCGAGTAGATCCCACCGGTGTCGGCTCAGTGACTGATGCCCCACAGGCGCCGGAGATCATCTCGGGAGCGCAAGTGACCCGCTGACCTCGCCCTCGATTGCGGCGGTGACATTAACGGCCACGAGGCTGCCCACGGGCAGATCGGGGCCCTCAAGATGCACGCGAAGATAGTTGTCTGAGATGCCGGTAAGGCGCCCCGCTTCATCGCGGGGCGTCTCTACTACTACCTCCAGCCTCTCCCCCACCATCCGCGCGGCGAACTGCCGCGCATTCTCCTCCGAGATCGCCCGCAGCAGGTGCGTCCGCTGCTTGCGCACCTCGGGGTTGACCGGATCGGGCATCTCGGCCGCCCGTGTGCCAGGCCGCTCGGAATAGGTGAAGACGTGCAGGTAGCTCAGCGGCAGTTCGCGCACAAGATCGAGAGTGGCCGCGAATTCCTGATCTGTCTCGCCGGGAAAGCCCACCAGCACATCGGCGCCGATGCTCACCCGGGGCTCGCGCGCCGCTATACGCTCCACCAGTTCGCGGTAGAAGGCGGCATCGTACGGCCTCCCCATCCGCCCCAGTGTCGCATCACAGCCGCTCTGCAGCGGGATGTGCAGGTGCCGGCAGAGTTTGCCCGCGCAGGCAGGCTCTCCCCCACCATCAAGCGCACTGCCGCCGGCGCAGACCATCTCCACGATGCCCCGGGTGACCTCACGTGGCTCGATGCTGCTCAGTCGCAGGCGCCGAAGAGGCTCGATTGCGCAGATCATTCGCACCAGGTCGTCAAGCGTCGGCTTGTCTGGCAGGTCCTGCCCGTACATGCCCAGGTGAATGCCGACGAGCACTACCTCCGGATGGCCGCTCTCCGCCAGGAGACGCGCCTGCCGGACGGCCGCCTCGGGCCCCATGCTGCGGCTCGGGCCGCGCGCTTTGGTGATGATGCAGTAGGCGCACTCGGCGTCACAGCCCGTCTGCACCTGCACGAAAGCGCGGGTATTGTCCGGGAAGCGCGAAACCAGCCGCTCGGGATCGCGAACCGCCTCGCCGGGAGTGCAGGAGATGCCGCGGGAGCTAAGCCACTCCACGGCAGCGGCCGCAAGCTCGCTCTTACGCTCGTTGGGCGCGATCAGGTCAACTACTTCCAGCGCCTCAAGCACCTCAGGCTGCATCTGTGCATAGCAGCCGGTGACGATGATCATCGCGGAGGGACTGCGGCGGCGGGCCTGACGCGCGAGTCGCCGCGCGTCACGGTCGGTGCGATGGGTGACGGTGCAGGAGTTGATCAGGTAGACCTCGGCCTCGTCGTCGAAAGCGACGGCGCTGAAGCCCATAGCCTCGAAATCCTCGCGGATCTGCTCGCTCTCATACTGATTGAGCTTGCAGCCGAGGGTCTTGATGGCGACGCGGGGGGAGGTGGTCATGTGCAGTCACCAGCGCTTCTGCATAGGGTTGCCCGGCTTGCGTGGGCGCGAGTCGCTGTGTTATAATCGCTGCACGTCAGGCCGCGGAGGCGCTGAGGTGGGAAGCTCACGATATGCCGGCACGACAAACGGCCGGGGAGATGATCCCCGGCCGCATCGGAATCCAGAGCCTCAGATACGATCAGCCGCGAGCGGCCTTGCGCACTTTTCCCGCCTTCAGGCAGGACGTGCAGACGTAGATGCGCTTCGGCGAACCGTTCACCAGGGCTCGCACGCGCTGGAGGTTCGGCTTCCAGGTGCGCTTCGTGTGACGCATCGAGTTGCTCACGTTGTAGCCCGTGCTGGGGCCCTTGCCGCATGTATAGCACTTTGCCATATCGGGCGCATCCCTTTCTAAAGGCGGCCGTACACGGCACGACCGCCGCTCTTTCGCGGGCTTTTTACTATAGCATAAGACCCGCCACTCCGCAAGCATAGTCGAGGCGATTTCGATATCCGGCTATTCAGATGACAGCTTCTATCCCGAGTGGGCCGAGCCGCCGACAACTGCCGGACCACCGCGCATCAGTGGCAGCGCCATGCCCGGCGGCGTCTTCATGTCCACCGGCAATGCCCGCACCGCGGGCGATCTGACGCTCGTCGGCACGGGAATGTCTATCGCGCTTCTCGGCGCGACGGGTATGGTCCTCAGTTACATCGTCGCGTGGGGCATCCAGCAGATCTACGGCGTGCCGCTCGCGAACGTGCTGCTGATGGTGCAGACGACGATCGATCCCGGCACCGGCCCGTGGATTGATGTCGGGCTGAACGTGCTGCTGATGCTCTCTTTCCTGGTGCTGATGCGCATCTCACCGCTCTCGGGCTATCATGCCGCCGAGCACAAGGTGATCGCCGCCATCGAGCACTTCGGCGAGGCCACTGAGGAGTACGCGCGGATGATGCCGCGCGCCCATCGCCGCTGCGGGTCGAACCTGCTGGCGGGACTGCTACCGCTGCTGCTGCTGGGTGAGCCGCTGTGGCGTATAAACCCGCTGCTGGCGACCGTAGTCGTGGTGATGGGATGGTCATTCCGCTTCCACGTCGGCTACATCATACAGGCGGTCTTCGCCACCAAGGAGCCGACTGAGCGGCAGCTTCAGGCCGGGCTCGCCGCCGGGCGCAAGATCCTCAGCCTCTGGCGCGAGAGTGCCGGCAAGCGCCTGCCGCCGATGATCGTCTTCTGGCGGCGCGGCATGCTGCAGATGTTCGGCGGGATGCTGCTGGGACTGTGGCTGGTCCAGCAGGTCTACGCGAACCTGCATCTGTGGCTCGACTTCTGACGACAAACCAACTTCGACGGAGGACCCTCTTCATGGCAGAGACGCAGTTGATCGAGCTTCTGGCCGAGGCATTGCAGGCATGTCGCGCATGTGGCGACTTGCCCGAGTGCGAGGTCGAGATAAGACTGGAACAGCCGCCGCGCCCCGACATGGGCGACTTCTCCTGCAATATCGCGATGCAGATGGCGAAGCCCGCCGGGAAGGCTCCACGCGAGGTGGCGCAGGCGATCATCGAGAGGCTGCAGGAGCAGGGTGGCCTGCTGCAGCGCTGCGAGATAGCTGGGCCGGGTTTCATCAACCTCTTCCTCTCCCCCACGTGGCTGCAGGACAGCGTGCGCGATGTGCTGCTGCTGGGCGACAGCTACGGCCACTCGAATGCGGGCGCCGGGACGAAGGTGCAGGTCGAGTTCGTCTCGGCGAACCCTGTGGGCCCGCTGCACATCGGCAACGCCCGCGGTGGCCCCTTCGGCGACTCCCTCGCGCGACTGCTCATGGCGGTAGGCTACGACGTCGAGCGCGAGTATCTGCTCAACGATGGCGCCGACAACACACAGTTCCGGCTCTTTGGCGCCTCGGTGCTCGCTCGTGCGCGGGAGATCCTCGGGCTGGAGTGGGAGATCCCCGAGAACGGCTACCGGGGCGAGTATATCATTGACTACGCCCGCGAGTTGATCGAGCGCCACGGTGAGGATACCTTCGCGCAGATGCCGGTTGATGACGCCGGCGCCTACCGCGTCGCCATGCTGGCCGAGGAGGTCGTGGTGGCGGAGATCCGCGAGACCCTCGGCCTGCTGGGAATCGAGTTCGAGAACTGGTTCAGCGAACGCGCGCTCTTCGAGGAGGGCGCCATCGAGCGAAAGATCGAGCAGCTTCGCGAGCGCGGCGTGGCGTATCAGCACGACGGCGCGCTGTGGCTACGCACCACGGACTTCGGCGACGAGGAGGACCGTGTGCTGGTGCGCTCGACCGGAGCGAAGACGTACATCATGACCGACCTCGCTTACGTGGAGAACAAGCTCGCGCGCGGCTTCGATCACTGCATCTATGTCTGGGGGCCCGATCACGCGGCGCAGGTGCCGTCGGTGAAGGCCGGCATGGCCGCCGCGGGCGTTGATCCCGGCGCGACAGAGTTCATCATTCATCAGATCGTGCGCCTCACCGAGGGCGGCGAGGTCGTGAAGATGTCCAAGCGCGCGGGCAAGATCGTGACCCTGCGCCAGCTCATCGAGGATGTCGGCGCGGATGTCACGCGCTTCTTCCTGTTGTCGCGCTCGGTGGATGCGCATCTCGACTTCGACCTCGACCTCGCCCGGCGCGAGAGTGATGAAAACCCGGTTTACTACGTGCAGTACGCCCACGCGCGAATCTGCTCGATCCTGCGCGAGGCGCATGAGCGTGGGATGGCGACGGATGACCTGCAAGAGGCCGACTTCTCGCTGCTCGAGCACCCCGATGAGCTTCGCCTGATGCGCTGGATGGCGGACTATCCCTCGGAGGTGCTGGCGGCGGCCCAGCAGCGCGCTCCGCACCGGCTGGCGCACCTCTCGCGCGACCTGGCCGCGACCTTCCATCAATTCTACGGCAACTGCCGGGTGATTGATGAGGAGGCGCCGGAGCTTTCGCGGGCGCGGCTTGCGCTGATCAGCGCGGCCCGCCAGGTACTGCGCAACATCCTCAGCCTGCTCGGCGTGAGCGCTCCGGAGACGATGTGATGGGAGGCATACTGCGTCGCGCCACAATCCTGGCGCTCGTTGGGCTTGGCGCGCTATGCAGCGGGCAGACGACGCGGGCGGAGATGCCGACAGTGGCGGTTATCCGTGCCGACGTCTTCTCCGGCGCAGGTCCCGAGGCAAAGATCAACGCCGACGCGCGCTACGCGGCGGTCATGCAGGCGCTGAAGGCAGACGGCATCCCCTGTCGCGAGACGGCCGACAGCATCATGACTCGCTACGGCCTGCCCGAGGTGCCGGTCGCGATCATGCCGTGGAGCCCCTGCGTGAGCGACGCGCAGCTTGGACACATCCGCGCGTTCCTCAACCGCGGCGGGCGGATGATCGTCTTCCTCGCGAGCCGCAACGACCTCTCCGCCGATCTCGGCGCGCGCACAGGTGATATTGCGCGCGAAGTGCTGGCGGGGCAGTTTCACTCGATGGCGCGGGTCTCGGATGCCATCCCCGCGCTCCCGCGTCAACTCGACTTCGGGATCAACCGGGCGGGCGAACTGTGGCCCGCGGCCGGTGGGCGCACCGTCTACACCTGGCATACTCGCGCGGGGTCAGACGCGGGCATGGCCGCGGTGGTCATGTCAGACCGCGGCGCCGTCATCGCCGCCCCACCCTCGGCGGGAGATAATGGCCAGCTTCGGCTCCTGCTGCGCGGGCTGATAGGCCACTTCGCGCCGGGGCTGTGGAGCGCACTGGCGCCGCAGGATCCGGCGCTGGTGGGACCTGTCGGCCACTACCGCTCGATGCTGGAGTTCAACTCGGCACTGCGCCGTGCCGAAGGTGACTACCTCTCCGGGGCGCGGAGTGACATGCGCGAGGCGCTCGGCCTGCTCAGTTCCGTCCCCGACCTGCTGGCGACCGGGCGGCAGGAGGAGGCGATCGCAGCCTCACGAAGCGCGAAACAGCGCGCATGGCGAGCCTGGTGGCGCTCCTACCCCTCGTACTCACCGGAGATGCGTGGCGTCTGGGCCTCCGACACAGTAGACGGCGGCTGGAACGACGCAATCGCGAAGCTGCGGGCCGCGAACTTCAACGTCGTCTTCCCCTACATGGCCTCCGGCGCGACTGCTTATTATCCAAGCCGGGTGCTGCCGAGGACGGCCAACTGCTGCGGCGACCGGCTCGCCGAAGCGATCGCAGCCGGGCGCAAGCACGGGGTCGAAGTGCATCCGCGGATCCTCGGCCTCTTCACGATGGGCGCATCGGCTGAGCTGAAGGAGCAACTCCGCGCGCAGGGGCGGCTGGCGAAGTCTCCCTCGGGGGTTGACAGCAGTTGGCTTTGCCCGTCGAACCATCAGAACCGCCTGCAGATCATTCAGACCGCGGTGGAGATGGTGAAAGACTACGGGGCCGATGGCGTTCAGTTCGACTACGTGCGCTACTCATGGACGGATCGCTGCGTCTGCGAGAACTGCCGCAAGCGCTTCGAGGCCGACACGGGCGTCAGAGTGAACGCATGGCCCGCGGATGTGCTCAGCGGTGCGCACAAGAGCCGCTTCCTGCAATGGCGGCGGAATATGCTCACCTCGCTGGTGCGCACCGCGCGTCAGAAAGTGAAGGAGGCCAACCCGAGCGCCACCTTCTCGGCCTCGGTCTTCATCAACTGGGAGAGCCATCGCGACAGCTTCGGCCAGGACTGGAAGGCGTGGATAGACGAGGGTCTCCTCGACTTCGTCAGCCCGATGACCTACGTGGGCGATACCGACAAGTTCCAGGAGTGGGTGCGCAAGCAGGAGGGCTGGGCGGGAGATAAGGTGCCGGTGGCGATGGGCATCGGGCCCTTCGCGGACATCAACCCCAGGCCCACGCCGCAGGTGGTGCTCGATCAGATCCAGGCGGCGCGCAAGCTCGGCTGTGAGGGCTTTGTGCTGTTCAACTACCGTGAGGCGCTGGCTGAGGATTATCTCCCGGTGATCGGCCTCGGCGCGACAAGCACACCCGCGGAGATACCCACGAGGGCGCGGCGGTAGTTGTGCGGTCAGGGCCCCTCATTTGCCAGGCAGACTCAGGTCAAGCAGATCAAGAATGGGCGGCCGGAAGTTTTGCTTTCTACAGTCTTTGCGGTAAAATGGTTAGCGTACGGTTAGACTGCTGAGGGGGCAATACATCATGAAGATCTGGCAAGATGCAGAGAAGGCGCTGGAGGTTCTGGTATATGTGGCAGAACAGACCTCCAACATGTACAACATCCTGAAGGCCATCTACATAGCCAACAAGCTCCACATCGCGGAATGCGGCAGGTTGATCTACCCCGAGCGGTTCAAGGCCATGAACTACGGGCCGGTCCCGAGTTTGGCCTATGATATCGTTAAGGACGTCCGCGATGACAGGAGTCACCCCGTCGTGGAAGGCGCCGGCGAAGCATTTGCGCTGGAAGGAAACGATGTCTACCCGAAGCGTGAGGCTGACTTGGCCGTGTTGAGTGCATCTGAGCGGCGATGTCTGGACGAAGCCATCCGCCAATGTGGTCATCTCAGTTTCGATGAACTGAAAAGCCTGACGCATGCAGAACCGGCCTACAGGCGGAGGCACACCAACGAATGGATGCCGCTCGTAGACATCGCTGAAGATCTTGGCATTCCTGACCTTGTGGATTACCTCAAGCTGGAGGGGAGTGCGTGACTCGTCTGGGGGGGTTCTTTCCGGAGGAGATGCGTCATTCACATGCTTCCCGCCAGGTCGGTGCCGGAAGTGTCTTCTTCACGCACTGTGATTTTACCACGCCACCGAAGTGCAAGTACGTGGCCGTGTTGGCCGACGGTGAGCATCCGCTGCTTGCACTGATAAACAGCGAAGTGCATCCGTTCATACAAGCCAGATCGCATCTCCTCCAACTGCAAGTGCCATTGTTTGCAGGCGACTATGCTTTCTTAGATCACGACTCCTACCTCAACTGTGCGAGGATCTTTCAGGGGGAGTTTTCCAGAGCAGAACTGGAAGGCATCTGGTCCACCTACCCGGACAACTGCTGGGAGTTGACCAATACGACACGATCAGAGGTCGTCTCGGTGATCGGTGCAACTGAGGTGCTGAGCGAAGTGCATAGAGCCGCGATACTACGCGACTTGAGCCCCTAATCATCCGCTTCCTCGCCGGCCAGACGGAGGTCCAGCGTGATGCGCCAGACGCTACTGATGCTCATTGGGCTCAGCCTCGGCGCGTGTGCGTTTGCGCAGGAGGCGGAAGTCGTCACGCCCTACGAACCCACCCGCGAGAGCGTGGTCTTCAACGCCCGGGGCGCCAACGCTCCACTGCTGCAGGGCGAGCTGTCCCTCCCCCGCCGACCCGACGCCTACTTCACGGTGCCCGGTGCGGTCATCTGCCATCCGGATCCGACCACGGGCGGCACGATGGACAATCCGGTGGTGCTGGAGATCCGCGATCGGCTCGTGCCGCTGGGGGTGGCCGTATTGCGCTTCAACTTCCGCGGCACGGGAGCGTCTGAGGGCCGCCACGGGAACGGAGTCGGGGAAGTTGACGACGTGCTCGGCGCGCTCGCATTCCTCCGCGAGCATCCGACGGTGGACCCGGACCATCTTGGCCTCGCCGGCTACTCATTCGGGTCGAGAGTCGCTACCATGGCGGCCGCACGCGCCCCGGATGTTCGCGCCGTGGCTTCTGTCGGCTATCCGACCGGTCTCGGTGAAGTGGTCATTACCGACTGGCAGTTCCTCGGCGCCATCGAGCGACCGATGCTCTTCCTCAGCGGCACCGAAGATCAGTACTCCTCCGCCTCTAACATCCGTGCGCTCCGCCGCGAGTTCGAGCTTGAGGCGTGGGTGGTGCCCATCGAGGGCGCCGATCACTTCTTCAGCGATCGCGGCAAGCTCTCCCTGGTGGGCGTGCAGGTGGCGCAGTTCCTCGCGATGCACCTCTTCGGCAGGCTGTAGCGCCGCACGGACGACCGCGTCAACCGCTTGCCGCGCACGGTGGCAGGAGAACCGCCGCGCGGAGCGTATACCTTCGATGTGGTTTTACATGATCGTCGGCAATGGAGGTGGCGAGATGGACTCGGTGGCGGGCTTTGAGATCCCCGTGGATGACATGAAGCGTGCTCAGAAATTCTACGCAGACGCATTCGGCTGGAGGGTAGTTGCGACGCCCGGCATGGAGGAAGAGGGCGGGATGCTGGTAACGGGCGAGATGGATGAGGACAGCCGCCCCACCGGCGTTGGTTACATCAACGGCGCGCTCTCACCCCGTGAGGAGCCGGACGCGGGCGTCCAACTTGGGGTCGAAGTGGCTTCGATGGACGCGGCCGTCAAGCGGATCGAGGCGGCGGGCGGTGAGGTGGTTGTGCCGAAGGTTGACATGGGCGGGTACGGCTGGTATGCGCGCTTCAGAGACACTGAGGGAAACCTCATCAGCCTCTGGGAGCCGGCACCGATGGAGGAGGAATCGGCGGAAGCAGCCGGCTCGACTGCGGGCGCCGGTGGCGAAGGCGCCATGATGAATGCAGTAACGCACTTCGAGATACCCGTTGATGATTTCAAGCGCGCGCAGGAGTTCTACGCCGATGCCTTCGACTGGACGAACTCCGCGCCTCCGGGCATGGAAGGCCGGTACGAGATGCTCATGACCACCGAGGTCGGCGAGACCTACCGCCCCACCCGGCCAGGGCGCATCAACGGCGCGCTCTACCCCCGAGAGAACCCAGACGCGGACGTCATGATCACCGTCGAAGTCCCTTCGGTGGACGAGGCACTCGATCGTGTCGAGGCCGCGGGCGGCGAGGTCGTCATGCCGAAGATGGACTTCGGTGGCCACGGGTGGTACGCCCGCTTCCGCGACACCGAGGGGAACATCGTCAGCCTGTGGCGCGCGAACGAATAGGGCGGCGCGACCCGTTCAAGCGCGAGGGCGCGGCCATCATCAGCCGCGCCCTCTCTGCGGACTGCCAGGCTCAGTCGATCCTGAACAGCCGCGTTGCGCTGTAGGTCTGCCCGAACATGTCCGTCGTGCGCACCTCGATGGCGTGGTAGCCCGGCGTCAATCCCGCCGGCAGCGACTCGTGCCAAAGGTGCGGGCTGCCTGTCGGCACATGCGGCGGAACTGCCTTCGCCTCTCGCCGCAGGCCCTTCAGGCTCTCCTCGAAGCAGGTGGTGTAGAACGCCACATCCTCCTCCGTGGGCATGCCCTCCTGCACCATCGCCTGCCACTCTCCCCCATCGATGCGCATCTCCACGATTGAGCGGCTTGAGCCGGCGAAGACGTTCGCGTAGACGCGATGGGCTGCCGCGACATCAGCCGTCACTGCAGTGGGGGCGAAGATCTCCACCTGGTAGCTCCGAGGCCGCCGGGCGGGGATGTACTCGATACTGTAGCGATTGCCGTCGAAGCTGATCTCCGAGTAGCCGTTCGGCACGCCGTCGCGGCAGGGTGTAGCCGGGATGCCATGTTCGTCGAGCGGGCCGCGCCACCATGATCCGCAGGAGGTCACATGCACGAGATGGTGGTGCGGCTGCTCGTCGCTCCACCAGCCGGCATCGCTGCCGAAGAAGAGGTGATACTGCGTGTGAGTGTGCGCCGAGAGGCCAAGCACATTCGGCCGGCCCTCAAAGAGCGCAAGGAACTCAGCCCGGTTCGCCAATCCGGGGAGCGGGATGTGAAACATGTAGACCACCAGCCGATCCTTCGGCACAAGCGCGAGGTCGTTGCGGATGAACTCCATCTGCTCCTCGTGGATGCCCGCGGTGTAGCGGCCCTTCTCCTCGGCGGTCGCGGGATGCCAGACGACGTCATCAAGCACGATGAAATGCACGGGCCCCCAGTCGAGGGAGTAGTACTCCGGCCCCATCACGCGCGACCATGTCTCAAGAGACCACCTGTCGCTGGAGGCGTCGTAGTTCTCATCGTGATTGCCCGGCAGGTAGAAGTTCGGCATCCCGAGTTTGCCCATCACGTCCACCAACGGCGGCAGCATGTCGAGGTTGTTGTTCGCGATGTCGCCGAGCGAGAAGCTGACCACCGCATCGGTGCCCTCAGTGACGATCGGCCCTATCACGTCTCGCGCGAGCAATTCGACTTCCCACGGCGTCGTCACCTGCGGGTCGCCAAAGATGAGGGCTTTGAAGCGATCCGGCTCATCCTGCCGGTAGAGCGGGAAGTCGATCGAACGCGGCAGCGCGCCGGTAGGCTCGACGCCTCCGTACTGGAGCGCCGGTGAACCGCGCCGGCGGTGGACATAGTAGCCGCTCCAGCAGCCGTTCTCGTCCATGGCGGTGCGCCAGCCACGCGGCTTGATGACAAAGATCGTGTCAGCGTCCTCCACGGTCAACTGCCAGCGCCCGCTGTCATCGGTCAGCGCGACATCGCGGCCGTTGGAGACGCCGACTCCAGCGATGCCCGGCTCATCGGCGGCACGAACCCCATCGCCATCGCGGTCATCGAAGACTACGCCGCGGGCGATCGATGCGTCCGCAACCCCAAGCGCGACAATCGCCAGCAGCATCGAGACCGTGCAGATCGTTCGCAGCATTCTGCGATCCATGACAACAACTCCCATCCATTAATGCGACTCGGCGGCAGAGGCTTCAGGTCTTCCGCCTATTCCCTCGACGACGTCCTCAGCCCTTCCGGGCTTCCGGGGCAGTGGCGCAATACATCTCGCTCAACCACACCAGTGGAGGGAGGCGCCTGCCTCCCACGCGTCGAACCGCACTCCGACCGCTATCAGCGCACACAGATATCAGGAGGGCCACCAATGAAGGTCGGACTGAGCGGGATTATCACCCCGTCGGAGTGGAGCTATCAGGAGACGCTGCAGAA
>LSQX01155768.1_pt1 | contig 60276 bp, 54 predicted proteins | sample 654561 | NCBI WGS metagenome assembly LSQX01 (sample SAMN04489861, study PRJNA283612) | anaerobic digester metagenome | isolation source: 4 biogas reactors fed with cattle manure at either 37C or 55C with and... | place: Denmark: Kongens Lyngby | collected 2014
GTTGTATCTTCACCTACACGGTCGGCGACAATTTGAATCGTTCCATTGTCCAGAATCGTGCCAGCATATACATTAGATCCCTTTTCCTTTGAAACGGGAAGGGATTCCCCTGTGATACTGGCTTCGTTGATGCTTCCCTCGCCGGACAGAACAGTGCCATCCACCGGTATTTTGGCTCCTGTTTTGACAAGAAGGATATCGCCCACATCCACCTCGTCCACATCAACTTCCTCAAATTCTCCGTTGGGCATTTGTTTTAAGGCGCTCTCCGGCGCCATTTCGGTAAGCTCTTTAATTGCTGAACGCGTTTTATTGAGCGTACGCTGCTCCAAATACGCACCGAACAGGAACAGGAATGTGACAATTGCGGATTCTTCAAAGTTTCTTATGAAAAACGCACCGATGACTGCGATAGTAACCAGCACGTCAATGCTGACTACCTTAACCCTTAATGCCTGATATGCCTGAATTGCAATGGGCATAACACCTAAAAGGGACGCAATCACCAGGGACCAGACAGCTATAATTTCATTTTTGAAGCCCAGCTTACTGGTGAAGGCAATAAGAATTAATATGGCACTAACAAATGCTATATGGTTTTTCTTTCCGAGTATGAATCTTTGCACTCCATCACCCCCTTGCCTTACATTTCCGATTTTGATCAAAGTCATTCATCTGATGGTTCAGCCTTAAGCCCGGTATGCCTGATCCAGCTCATACAGCATGTTGTAAACCGCCTCATAACTTTCACATACATCATCGGGGACGGTGTAGTTGTTTGTTATCTCACGAAGTTTGGCAAACTCCTCGTTTAAATCAGGTGTTTCTGACCCCGCTTTGTCAGTTTTCTCAGCCAATGCGTTGAATACCGCATGGACATCGTGGAACTCGGGATGGCTTTTACCATGAACCTTAGCCACGATGGGCACATACTGACCGAGGGTTTTGAAATGTTTGGCTATCACATCATCAAATCTTTGCTTATCTGCCATTATAACTACCATCCTTTCATGATTATTTTTGCTTTTCTGTGCTTAATATACCATGATTAGATGAAGAATAATTTGATCTGGATCAAAAATGGGGTTAATAATAACAAAAGGGCAGGTTTTCTGAAACCTTTTTGAATAGATTGATCAGACAAGGGGGAAAAGAAGCTGTAATTATAAATAGGGTCTGCTGATTTCAACTGACCATTTGCAACAACAGACGATTAGCATATTCACTGTAAAGGGAGAACAAGATGAAGAAAAGAATCATTATCATCACAATCATTGCCATATTTCTCATAGTTACAGCGGTGAATCTATTTGGCAGAGACAGGACGAATGCTCAGATAGTCAGGATAACCGAAGCTGAGATGGGTGATATTCAATCCTGGCTTTCCACCAATGCACTTATCCAATCCAGTGATGTAAAAAACTATTTTGGAACCTCCGGTCTTAAAGTGATAAAGGTACATGTCGAAGTGGGGGATGCTGTAAAGAAGGGGGATGTCATACTGGAGTATGATCTGTCTGATCTGGAAACAGCAGTGAAACAGGCCGAAATCCAGTATGATAATGCCCTTCTCAACCTGGCCGACCTCATCAGTCAGAAAGAGCAGATCGAAGAAGACATGGCCGATCTGGAAGCCGAAATATTAAGACTTAATGGCAGCACAGATCCACAGGATCTGACAACTTTACAGACCCTGATTCAAAAAAGGGATGCCATGCAAACCATATCCGATGAAAAAATAAAGCTGATGAATAACTCGGTGACACTGGCTAAAATCGGGCTTGATTCTGCCCGTTCAAGGCTTGATGAGGTTAAGGACGGGCTTATTGCCGATATGGATGGAAAAATTACTGCCCTCAATGCTGAGGAGGGGGCTCCTCTTGGGATGGCACAACCGGCAGTTGTGATTCAGAATCTGGATAGTTTGAAGGGTGTTATTCAGCTTGGCAAGTATGATACCTCAAAGATCCAGGTAGGCCAGAAAGCAGTTCTTGAGTATTCAAACCATGTTTACGAAGGGGTTGTGTCCTTCATAAGTCCTGCCGCATCAACCGATTTAACTGCTATGAATACCTATCTTAAGGCTGAGATAGATATTAAAAACCCTGATGCCTTACTGAGGGTGAATTTTGACGTGGATGCGGACATTCTGGTTGGTGAGGTAAAGAATGTACTCAAGATCCCTGTGGAATGCATCAAATATGACAAATCATATAATACCTCAGTTTTCGTCGTTGAAGACGGTAAAGCAAATCTAATACCGGTCAGCCTTGGACTTCAGTCCGAGTCGGAGGTTGAGGTTCTGGAAGGCTTAAAACCGGGAGACAGGGTGGTTCTCAATCCTCCTATGAACCTCACAGACGGTTCGTCTGTTATGGTGGAAGGAGAAGAGCAATGATCCGCATTGAGAATGTCACCAAGGTATATAAAACTGGAGCTATCGAGCTCACAGCCTTAAAAGGCGTATCCCTTCATATAGAGCCCGGAGAGTTCGTAGCGGTCATGGGGCCTTCAGGATGCGGGAAATCCACATTGATGAACCTGCTGGGGTGTCTGGACAAGATGACGTCAGGACGCTACGTCCTAAACGGTAAGGATGTTTCCACGCTGAGCGGCAATGAGCTTGCGCGCATCCGGAACAGGGAGATCGGCTTTGTTTTCCAATCCTTTAACCTTCTGCCCCGCATGACCATTCTTGAGAACGTGGAACTGCCCATGGTCTATGCCGGAATACCTGCAAGAGAAAGGCGGGAGAAAGCTCTTGAGGCCCTTTCAAAGGTCGATCTGTCTGAGAGAATAAAGCATCGCCCCAGCGAGATCTCGGGCGGACAGAAACAAAGAGTGGCCATAGCAAGAGCTATAGTAAACAATCCTTCCATTATTCTTGCCGATGAACCAACAGGGAATCTTGATACCAGGGTTACAGAAGAAATCATGAGGATTATCCAGAACCTCAATGATGACGGTGCCACTATTCTTATGGTAACCCATGAGCCTGATGTGGCCAATTTCTCAAAAAGGATAATACGTATGAAAGACGGTTTAATCATAGATGACTATTTAGTAAAGAACCGTATTGTTTTATAGGGGGGTGGGGAAAATGAATCTTTTTGAAAACGTAAAAATGGCGCTGGGAAGCATTTGGTCCAATAAAATGCGTTCATTCCTCACCATGCTTGGTATCATCATCGGGATCAGCTCGGTTATCACTGTGGTCTCTCTTGGTCAGGGAGGACAAAACACCATTACCGGCGAGTTCGAAAAGATCGGATCAAATACGGTTATCATCAGTGTGGATAGTGGCAAGGCCGATTGGAGTGACTATATCACTCTGGAAGACACAAAACAGCTCAAGGAAAAGATCGAGTATATCCGATATGCCACACCGGTTGTACAGGCGCAGGGGTGGGCAAGTTCCAACATTGATTCTAAAATCGCTTTTATAACCGGGGGAAGCACCGATGTTTTCTATATTGAGAACAGCGAACTCTTGTATGGTCGGTTTTTCAATGATATTGAGTATGAGGAAGGAAAAGCGGTAGCTGTAATTGACAGTTCAACTGCAAAGAGCCTTTTCAAGATGGAAGATGTTGTGGGAATGACTCTTGACATAGGACCCAGAACAGCACAGAAAAGCGTTACTGTCATAGGTGTTATAAAAAGCGAATATGATATATTTTTAGACATGGCCGGAGACATCGATATTCCCGCCATGGTTTATATGCCGGCAACCACCGTAAGAGATCTTTTTCTGATGGATGGTACTGTATCCCGTGTATTCGTTATGGCGGACAGTAAAGAGAATATCGAATCGGCAGGAAACCAGGCAAAAAAACTGCTGGAAAACAGACACGGAAATCGGGGGAGGGACGTGTACAAGGCAGAGAGCCTGATGAAGCAGCTGGATCAGATCAATAATGTGGTCGGCATCTTTACAACCTTTGTAGCTGCTGTGGCTGCTATTTCCTTATTGGTGGGCGGCGTTGGGGTAATGAACATCATGCTGGTTTCAGTAACCGAGCGTACCCGTGAGATCGGCATAAGAAAGGCCATCGGCGCCAGAACAGGGCATATTCTGTTCCAGTTTCTCACCGAGTCGGTTATCATTTCCTGTATAGGTGGTATCCTTGGTCTTATTTTCGGCATTATGGGAGCCTTTGGTCTTGGAAAAATAGCGGGAATTACGCCCTATCTTTCCCCGAGCACCATCATTATCGCAATTCTTTTCTCATCGGCAGTGGGGATTTTCTTCGGCATATATCCGGCCAGAAAGGCAGCAATGCTTGATCCAATCGAAGCCTTAAGATATGAATAATTCCCGGCAGAATTTCTTATAAATTGTATGGATAAAGGGCTGTATATACAGCCCTTCTTTGTTGTAATGTCTTTCTGCCAAGTTTTTTGACCTGTAAATGCCTATGTTATTATATGGGAAAATGTATCCTTAAAGACTATGCTATTTTTTGATAGTTTGCTAGTATTATTATATGGAGGAATAAAAGTTTTTTACTTTATACCCAGAATTATAGTAAAGAGAGAGGGTTTCAAGAAATGAAAGAGAAAAACACCGTCATGAAAAAGATAGTGGAAAATATGTCCCGGGTCATTGTAGGCAAGGAGGGGCCGGCAAGATTAATGGTGATAGCCCTTGCTTCTTCCGGTCATGTCCTCATTGAGGATGTTCCTGGTATAGGGAAGACAACCATGGCAAACACAATGGCAAAGTCGGTTGGTTTATCCTTTAACAGGATCCAGTTTACTCCCGACATTCTGCCTTCGGACATCACGGGATTCACAATATTCAACCAGAAGACAGGCGAGTTTGAATACAGAAGCGGAAATATCATGAGCAATGTTATCCTTGCTGATGAGATCAACAGAACCTCTCCCAAGACCCAGGCCAGTATGCTGGAGGTAATGGAGGAAAAGCAGGTTACGGTGGACGGGAAGACCTACAGCGTGCCAAATCCTTTCATGGTAATCGCCACACAAAACCCTGTTGAATATATGGGAACATATCCCTTGCCTGAGGCGCAGATGGACAGGTTCATGATGAAGATTTCCATGGGCTATCCATCACGCTCGGAGGAGGTAGAAATCCTTTACAAATTCCAGAAATCAAGCCCCATCAGAGAGCTGACACCGGTGGTTACCAGCGAAGAGCTTTTGGATCTGCAGCAACAGGTGAGAGAGGTAAGGATGGATCAAAGCCTTGCCGGGTACATAGTAGATCTGATTACCGCTACCAGAAGGCATGAGCATGTCATGCTGGGCTGCAGCCCCAGAGCCTCCATCAGCCTCTTCAGGGCATCACAGGCTGCTGCCCTGTACGAAGGCAGGGATTATGTGATCCCGGAAGACATCAGAGATCTGGCTGTGCCCGTTCTCAGCCACAGACTTGTACTTAAGCAGGAAGCCAAGATAAAGCGCATAACCAATGAGAGCATCATCTCCGAGATTATAGAGGATCAGAAAATACCTGTGAGTGTCAAATAGCATACATGGGTATGGGGATGAACCCTGATTCGATTACGATCTTGAAACGGAGGACGGCTTCCTATGGCAAAAAAGCATGATCCGGATTACCTGCCTCAGCAATCAAGGTACCGCAAGCGCAATATTGTCCGATATATTCTTCTTCTTTTCAGCAGCCTTGTGTATGCCTATTTTTATGGAGGCATTTTCCCATATACCTTACTGTATCTGATGCTGGCATTGCCCGTCATATCGGCAATACATATGGCCATTGTCTGCTTCTTTTTCAGATTGAGTGAAAGGGTAGGTGAGCGTACCTTTGTTAAGGGTGAATGTGCCACCTACCATCTGATCCTTCAGAATGCATCCTTTCTTCACATGCCATACATCACAGTACATATGCAAATGGAGGGACGATTCATACTTAAAGACCTCAAGAGCGTGCACCTGTCACTTGCGCCCTTCAGTTCCCGTGAATTCAAATACAGGATGCCCCTATATTTCAGAGGACGTTATGATATCGGAGTAAACTATATTGAGATTCAGGATCTATTGGGGTTATTCAGTATCAGACGGAATCCCTTTGAAAAAAAGAGCATCCTGGTCAAGCCCAGGATTATTGAACAGAGCGATAAAAGCATATCGGAGGCAAGGATTTCAGAGGGTGAGATCGCATCAGGGTTTCACGAATCCGGTAACAATGAGATCAAGGATATCAGGGAATATGTCTATGGTGACAGCTTCAGAAAGATCCACTGGAAACTCACATCCAAGCTCTCAAAAACCATGGTCAAGGATACCCGGAATGAGCTGGACAATGATATTATGATGATTCTGAACCTGAACAAATCAGGCCTGTTGGATGAAGAATCCCTTATCAAGGAAGACTGCGTTATAGAGGAAATGGTTTCCACAATCTATTATCTGCTGCGGAGGAATATCCCTGTAAAACTCTGCTTTTTCAAGGAAAGGCCCCATACATTCCGCGCCTCATCCATCAATGAATTTAATGGTCTTTACCAGATTCTTTCCGAAGTAAAGTTCTCCGGAGATGACGACTTTGAAAGCATCTACCACTACTTCACCGATACTGAGCAGAACAGCAAGCTGGTTTATGTCTATACCGTCAATCTTGACGCGAGTATGATTGATGCATCACACAAGATCAGGAATAGAGGTTTCGATATAGAGCTCTACTACGTGGACATTGCGGGTATTGATGATGATGATATTGAAGCGAAGAATGATCTTGCCGACCTTTTACTGAAGAGCAATATCATGGGCTACCTGCTGACACCTCGCACAGTGGAGATCCAGGGAGGAAAGGAAGAGGTACAGATTACCCGAGAAAAGGAAAAAGGCAGGGTAAGACCAAAAGCGAAAGAAAAGGAAAAGGTGAAAGCATATGAAACACAGGCTTGATAAAATCTTTATCTATTTCATAGGTTATCTCTATATGCTGGTCATGCTTTTTCTCGCTTCGACCGTGTTCAATGGCCAAGTACCTTTTTCCGTACTGCTCCTTGTTGCAACAGCGGTGTATCCGGTCATCAACCTGCTGCTCATATTCAGAATCAGCCGGATTGTTTACATCCTTGTTCTGGGCGGTTGTACCATAGCTGCCTTTGTTCTGTACCTGACAGGGACGGGCGGTTTTGTCGCAGTTCAGGTTACAAATATTGTCGAGATATTTGAGAGGATCTTTTATTATCAGGAAATCATCATTACTGAGCAATTAGTAACTGCCGCAATGATTCTCATCATATTGGCTGCCGTTCTTTTGTCGGTCATGGTATATTTGCTTTTCAACCGCTTCTTCAGAATGTTCCTGCTGACCGGTGCCGTATTTGCAATGCATATAGGTATCTGGGCGCTCACAGGAAATGAGAACAAAACCCTGCTGGCCTTTACCTGCGTGCTGACAGCCATATCCTATTTCAGACATGTTTATGAAAAGAAGGTCAAAAAGGGTTTGATAACCGGGAAAGCGGTACCCGGCAGCCTCATGCTGTTTACCATTCCAGCGGTCATCATTCCGGTTATGATAGTAATGTCCATTCCGAAAAGTGATTATCCCATCCAATGGCCGTGGCTCGACCGAAAGGTGAATCAGGCGTTACGATATCTGGAGCAAAGATTCGGTCACACCGATGTGGAGTTTTTCACCCTGTCTGTCACTGGATTCAGTGGCTCCTCCAACAGGCTGGGAGGGCCGGTAAGACCGAACCATACAGTGATGATGGATGTAAGGGGTGATAAAAGAACCTATCTTCGCGGCGCCGCCTATTCATGGTACGGTAATAACATGTGGCATCAAAACTCCCATGATCAGGAAAACGTCATGGAGGTTGAAAACACATTGCTGGAAAACAGGATCGGATGGGCTCATATCCCCATCGACCAACTGTTCCCTCAGGTGGAGGGCGAGGATAAGGAACTTTTAAATAATCTGTCATCAGGAAATGCAAATCCTTTTCTGTTTCCTACTTTTTCTCTCGAAATCAGACACCGCAATTTATCGACTAAAACAGTGTTTGCCCCTCTACTTACAATTCTTCCCGTAACCAGCAGCGATGGGGGGAACCTGGCGGTGGAACAAAACACCCACGGTATTATCAATAATGAGAGCAAACTGTCCATGGGTTCCCGATATACCGTATACTACTCACAGCCCATGTATGGAGCACCAATGCTGAAAAGAGCGCTTTGCTTCAGCTACGACAATCTGTATCAGGATTCGCTGAACGAGCTTATGAGACAACGGAATGCGCTGATGGATAAGGATGTGTCACCACAAAGCCCGCTTCTGAAAGAACTTGACAGAAGTATCGAGACGCTGGAGATACTTTTGGATCGCTCAAGGGAGATTGCAAAAGAGTATACCGTGCTCAGCGAGAATACTCCGGAACGTGTTATAAATCTTGCAAAAGCAATTACTGCCGATTGCAGCAACGATTATGAGAAGGTTATTGCCATCGAGGAGTACTTGAAGAATAACTATGAATATACTTTAAGCCCCAGCCGTGTGCCCGAGGGAAAAGATTTTGTGGATTGGTTCCTGTTCGAGGATAAAAGAGGATACTGTACCTATTATGCCACCTCAATGGCCGTCATGCTCAGATCTGTGGGCATTCCGGCCCGGTATGTGGAAGGGTTTGTGATGCCCGAAAAACATCATGACAGTGTTTATACCATAACCTGCCGTCATGCCCATGCATGGGTGGAGGTTTATTTTCAGGGATTTGGATGGCTCACATTTGAACCCACACCCATCTATGCCGATGTGATGCAATACCTGCCATCTGCTGATAATGTCCGAAGAGTAGGCGAAAACACCGAGGATCTTGAGGCATTGATGAAGCGTTACGCCGATATGTACGGCAAATCAACCTTTGATATGCCCACAGAACCAATAGGAGAAGCTCCTTCCATAGATTTAACTCCCTATGTGAAATACATACCCTTTGCCATTGCAGGTTTGATCATTGCCATGATTATCATAAATCTGCTGGCCATACTCATAGATAATCTGCTGCTTATGGGTATGAACAACAAAAAGAAGGTTATGAGGCTGTTCCAGACCATGCTCACCTGGCTGGAACACTCAGGGTATGTTGTTCAGCCCGGAGAATCGGTTTTGGAATTTGGGCAGCGTGTAGACAAATGCCTTGTATTAGCCCCATATACCTTTACCGAGGCCTCTGAGGTCTTTTGCAGGGTCAGATACGGTGACAAGGAGATTAGTGAAGACGATCTGCTGGTAATTGAGACCATTGCAAAACAATTAAAGAAAAGTCTGCTTAAAGATTTTGGCATACGAAGATTCATACCCTTAAGGAGAATACTGTACCGAATCTGACTAAAATTATGGCCTGATCATGTATCCTGTACATATTATCACGTGCTAATTATAATTATTTTCCCGTTTTTTCTTGTATACAAAAAACATTTGTATTATAATTTTTTATGCAGCAAGGGTATATTAAATAGTGTATACAAACGAAAGGAGTTTATTTGTCATGGGGGAGTTTCTAAAGACAATTACCGAGCGTGCAAGACTTGACAAAAAAACCATAGTCTTGCCAGAAAGTACTGATATCCGTGTCATCAAGGCCACAGAGATCATACTGAAACAGGGATTTGCAAATATAGTACTGGTTGGAGATGAAGAAGAAATCAAATCCCTTGCACAAGGAATAGATATTTCAGGGGCAACCATTGTTAATCCTGAAAAATCAGAGAAGTTCGAAGACTACTGCAACACATTCTATGAACTGAGAAAGCACAAGGGCATGACTATTGAAAAAGCCCGCGAAATCATGAAAAACCCGCTTTATTGGGGAGTCATGATGGTCAAAAAGGATGAGGCCGACGGAATGGTGGCAGGGGCTGCCAATTCCACATCTGATACATTGAGGCCTGCACTTCAGATCCTGAAAACCGCACCCGGTGTAAAACTAGTTTCTTCATTTTTCATTATGTGCGTTCCCGATTGTGAATACGGACATAAAGGCACATTTTTATACGCAGACAGTGGACTTGTTGAAAATCCCAATGCTGAGCAACTGGCCGAAATAGCCATTTCCTCAGCAGCTTCCTTCAAACAGCTTGTACAGGCTGAACCTAAGGTAGCCATGCTGTCTTATTCCAGTTATGGCAGTGCCAGAAGCGAAATGACCGAAAAGGTCATTGAAGCAACCAGGCTTGCCAAGGAAAAAGCTCCTGAATACCTGATCGATGGTGAGCTTCAGGTTGACTCAGCAATTGTTCCGGAGGTTGCCAGATCAAAGGTTCCCAATAGCCCGTTGAAGGGTGAGGCAAATGTTCTGATATTCCCTGATCTGGATTCAGGCAATATATCATACAAGCTCACACAGAGGCTTGCCAAGGCCGAAGCATACGGACCTGTTACCCAGGGCATCGCAAAGCCTGTAAACGACTTGTCCAGAGGTTGTTCGGAAGAAGATATCGCAGGTGTTGTTGCAATTACAGCAGTCCAGGCTCAGAGTATAAAGGAATAGAAGGGGAAAGAATATCATGAATATACTTGTTATCAACGCAGGAAGCTCATCCTTGAAGTATCAGCTTATCGATGTGGATGGGAAAAATGTTTTAGCCAAGGGTGTGTGTGACAGAATAGGTATAGCAGGTTCTGTTATAAAACACAAGACCTATGATGACAGATCCATAAATAAGGAAGTTGTAATGGAAAACCATCAGGAGGCCATAAAGCAACTTATAGACGTGTTAACCGACCAACAGGTGGGTGTCATCAAATCTCTTGACGAGATAAATGCGGTGGGACATCGTGTTGTTCATGGGGGAGAGAAGTTCTTCAGTTCTGTGATCATCGATGATGAGGTATTAAAGACCATAGAGGAATGTGAAGAACTGGCGCCCCTCCATAACCCTCCAAATGTAATTGGTATTAAGGCCTGTAACGAGATTCTTCATGGAGTTCCACAGGTTGCTGTGTTTGATACGGCATTCCATCAGACCATGCCGAAAAAAGCATATATCTATGCGCTTCCATATGAATATTATGAGAAGTATAAACTACGTAAATACGGTTTCCACGGCACGTCCCACAAATATGTTTCAGAACGTGCAGCTGTTCTGTTGAACAAACCCTACGATCAGCTTAAAATTGTTACCTGCCATCTTGGAAATGGCTCCAGCATCACTGCTGTGGATTGCGGCAAGAGTGTTGAGACCTCCATGGGTTTCACTCCCCTGGATGGCCTGGCAATGGGAACCAGATGCGGCACCATTGATCCTGCGGCGGTAACCTTCCTTATGAATAAGGAGAACCTATCCACCGATGAAATGGATTGCATCATGAATAAAAAGTCCGGAGTTTTTGGTGTCTCAGGTGTTTCAAGCGATTTCAGGGATCTTGATAAGGCTGTGGCGGAGGGTAATGAGCGTGCAGAACTTGCTCTGCAGATCTTTTCATACCAGGTGAAAAAGTTTATAGGTGCTTATGCCTGTGCCATGGGCGGTCTTGATGCCGTGGTGTTCACTGCTGGTATCGGTGAAAACAACCCGGATATACGCCAAAGGGTATGCACAAACATGGAATTTTTGGGTATCAGCATTGATCCTGAAAAGAATAATACCAGGGGAATTGAGATCGATATCAGTACAGATGACGCAAAAGTACGCACACTGATCATACCCACCAATGAAGAACTGGCTATTGCCAGGGAAACAATCCGTCTGATCAGTTAAATCTGCCCATCATATAATGATTGACAAAGAATGGGCTTGATATTAAAATCTATGGATAAAGGGGAGACCCTTTATCTTTTTTATTACGAAGCAATAAGGTTCCCGCACACGACGGCCATTTCAGATCCGTATATCGTGTGGTGTTTTTATAATGAGGGCTTTGTTTCGTTTTTCCTGGCTGTCAGGGTTTTAGATGGGCTCTTATAATGTCCATTTTCAATTCCTTTTCTCCATGGGGAAGAGCCGGGTAAAATAAATAATCCGAGAATGAAAGGTCGGGTATCATACATGAAGGTTTGTAAGTTTGGTGGAACATCCATGGCCAATGCAGAACAGATCCGAAAGGTCTGTTCAATCATAACCTCTGACCCGGAGAGGCGCGTAGTAGTGGTTTCAGCTCCGGGAAAGCGTTTTGATTCAGATATCAAGATCACCGATATGCTCATTGATTGCGCAGAAAAATTTCTTAAGGGTGAGGATCACGAAGAGGTTCTCGAGAATATTGTTTCCCGGTTCAGAGAGATCGCTGAGAACCTTGGCCTTGGGAACCAGATAATTGTTGATATTGAGAATAACCTTAGAACAAGGCTTCAAATGGGCTACGATTCTGATGAAAAGCTTATGGACAGGATGAAGGCAGCCGGCGAAGACAATGCGGCAAGGCTTGTTGCATCCTATTTAAAGTCAACAGGGCATCAGGCCCAATATCTGAATCCCAAAGATGCCGGCCTTTTCCTTAGCGACGAGTACGGCAATGCCCGGGTGCTGCCCCAGTCCATAAAGAATCTGCAAAGAATAAAGTCCATGAAGGGTATCATCATATTCCCGGGCTTTTTCGGGTATTCCCTTTCGGGTGAGGTAGTCACATTCCCAAGGGGAGGTTCGGATATTACAGGCTCTATTTTGGCTGCAGCATTGGAAGTTGATGTCTATGAAAACTTCACAGATGTCAACTCGGTATTCGCCGCCAGCCCTAAACTCATCGAAAATCCCAAACCCATCTCGGTTCTGACCTACAGGGAGATGCGTGAGCTTGCCTATGCCGGGTTCTCGGTGCTTCATGAAGAAACCCTGGAGCCTGTTTACCAAAAGGGAATACCGGTGAATATAAAGAATACAAATAATCCCAAAGCTCCCGGTACACTGATAACACCAACAAGGGATGATTCCGCATCGCCTCTGGCTGGTATAGCGGGAGGGAAGGGCTTTTGCAGCATCAATATTCACAAATACATGATGAACAGGGAAGTTGGGTTTGGACGTAAGGTACTCCAGATTCTCGAAGAAGAATTTGTTCCCTTTGAGCACATGCCTTCGGGTATAGACGATATTTCCATCATCATCAGAAAACAATACATGGACGATGAGAAAAAAAGCCGGATCATGGAAAGGATCGCCAAGGATCTCCGGGTGGACAGCGTGAATATAGAGTATGATCTGGGACTGGTGATGGTAGTAGGCGAGGGGATGATGCATACAGTCGGAATTGCTGCAAGGGTCACAAAAGCCCTGGCCAGGCATGGCATCAATATAAGGATGATAAACCAGGGATCTTCTGAGGTCAGCATAATGTTTGGTGTATCCGAGGATGATGTGGATAAGGCCATTATATGCATCTACGATGAGTTCTTCAGATAACACATGAAATATCGGCGCCAGAACCTATGGCGCCTATATATTAATAATATCCGGCAGCCTCAGGGCTGCCACAAGGAGTTGAGAATATGATTCTGGTATTAAAACCCGGATCAACAGAAGAGCAGAGAAGAGAACTGATCAGAGAGATTGAAAACCTTGGACTGAAAGTACATGTTTCAGTCGGTGAGGAAACCACCATCATAGGTCTGGTGGGCGATGTATCAAGAATTAATCCATACGCCCTTTCTTCCCATGAGATTGTGGCCAATACTCTTAGGGTCAGAGAACCCTTCAAAAAGTCCAATCGCATGTTTAAGCCCGAGGATACGGTGATTAAGGTACAGGGCAGAAAGATTGGGGCGGGTCATTTTGTGCTGATTTCCGGTCCATGTTCGGTGGAAAGCGAGGAGCAGATAGTAAGCATAGCCCATGATCTGAAAAAGGCAGGCGCTACATTTCTCAGAGGTGGTGCCTATAAACCGCGCACTTCACCCTATAGTTTCCAAGGACTTGGCCTTGAAGGACTTGAGCTGTTGAAAACAGCCGGAAAGGAAGCCGGACTTCCCATCGTTTCTGAGCTTATGTCCACAGAAGTACTTGATCGTTTTGTTGAAGACGTGGATATTATCCAGGTGGGTGCAAGAAACATGCAGAATTTCGTCATGCTTCGTGAGCTTGGCAGGACGAGGAAACCAATTCTTCTTAAACGCGGTCTTTCGGCCACCCTCGAGGAATGGCTGATGTCTGCGGAATACATCATGAGCGAAGGAAATGAACAGGTCATATTATGCGAACGAGGGATTCGCACCTTTGAGACCTATACCAGAAATACCCTTGATCTGAGTGCAGTGCCGGCTATCAAGCGGTTGAGTCATTTACCCATCATTGTGGATCCCAGCCACGGTACCGGTAAGTCCTGGATGGTATCGCCAATGTGCAAAGCGGCTCTTGTTTCAGGTGCTGACGGGCTGATCATTGAAGTTCATAACAATCCCAGGTGTGCTCTTAGCGATGGGGAGCAATCCCTGACGCCAGACGATTATGCCGGTCTTGTTCCCGAATTGAGAAAGCTTGCCGAATTTGAAGGGCTTGGAATCGAATTCTAGCCGGGAATAAGAGCAAAATGGGAGGATTTTCATGGTTCGGGTCAGAGTTAATACTTCTTCAAAAGACTACCAAATTGAGATAGAAACCGGTCTTTTTAAGCAATTGCCCCAATTGTTCAAAAGCCGCTACCAGGGAAGACGTCTAGCTCTTATCAGTGATGACAGGGTATTCGGCCTGTACGGTAGGTCCTTTGTCCAGGAGCTAGAACAACAGGGGTTAGAGACGGTTACCTTTGTATTTCCGGAGGGTGAACAGCAAAAGAATCTGGAGAGCCTGAAAGGGATATACCAGGTTCTGGCTGAAGCATCCTTTACACGCAGCGATTATGTTGTTGCTCTTGGAGGCGGTGTAACAGGGGATATGGCAGGGCTTGCCGCCGCAACCTTTTTGCGGGGTCTGGGCTTTATCCAGATACCCACGTCACTATTGGCAATGGTGGACAGCAGCATAGGCGGCAAGGTTGCAGTTGATATGGAACAGGGAAAGAATCTTATCGGTGCCTTTTATCAGCCCGACGCGGTTTATACGGACCCGAGTCTTCTGACTACTCTGGGTGACAGGCTTTTTTCTGATGGTATGGCAGAGCTCATTAAACACGGCCTGATACGCGATAAAGACCTATGTCAGAGACTTGAGACCCTGGGAAGCCGCTCACGGATAACAGAGCATCTTGATGAAATCATAAGCGTAAGCTGCCGGATTAAGGGTGCCTTTGTTGAACAGGATGAGCAGGATACTGGTATCAGACAGATCCTGAATTTCGGTCATACCATTGGCCACGCCATTGAAAAGGTGCAGCAATATAACGGGCTGACCCATGGTGAAGCTGTTTCGGTTGGCATGGTACATATTACCCGCATCACCGAAAGGCTTGGTTTGACAAAACCGGGGACTTCACAGCGGCTTGTGGGAATGCTTAAGTCCTTTAATCTTCCGGTAGTTATGCCCGAGATAAGCATCGAGGATCTGGTTCGTGCCATCAGGATAGATAAGAAATCCCGCTCGGGGCTCATAAATATTGCATATTTGCGTGAAATCGGCGATTGCGGTTTAATAAAATGGAGTTTTGAAGAATTGGAGGAACATTTGTTTGCCCAGCTTGAGAATTGAACCTGAAAAACTAGCAGGCAGGATATTCATTCAGCCGTCAAAAAGCATGGCTCACCGTCTGATCATTTGTGCTCTTCTGGCTCAGGGTACCAGCCAGATAGACAATGTTGTCCTTTCAGACGACCTGAAGGCTACCCTGGGAGCCTGTGAAGCTCTGGGTGCAAGGATTAGGATTGAGGACAGCTCTGCTTTTATCAATAGAAAACGTGTTATAATCACATCCTCAGGAGAGACCAGGGTTGTCCATCCCGTGATTGACTGTATTGAATCCGGCACCACAGCACGGTTTATTATGCCCATCAGCAGGCTTTGTGAAGATCCTGTTACCCTAACAGGCAGGGGAAGGCTTGTAACCAGGCCCTTTGAGATCTACAAAAGTCTACTTCCCGAAAAGGGCGTAAGGTATGCTGATGAGAACGGAAAAATGCCCATCAGGCTGTCAGGAAGGCTGCAGCCTGGGGAGTATGATTTAAGAGGCGATATCAGCTCCCAGTTCATATCGGGGCTTTTGATAGCTCTGCCTTTTCTTGAGGGTGATTCCCTGTTGAGGATTTCCGGATCGCTGGAGTCACGGCCCTATGTGGAGATGACTCTGGATGCCTTAAAACAATTCGATATAGCCATTGAGCATTCCGACGACTTTAAGGTGTTCAAAATACGAGGCAATCAGCGAGCCCGTGCCCGTTCGCTGGCAGTGGAAGGGGATTGGTCCCAGGCTGCATTCTTTTGTATTCTGGGGGCTGTCAGCGGAGAAATTGCCATTGATGGCCTGAAGGAGTCTTCCCTGCAGGGTGACAGAGTGATACAGGATATTGTCAGGGATATGGGCGCTAAAACCGTTTGGGAACAGAATACCCTCAAGGTAAGTCCGGGGTCTCTGCGAAGCATCCAGGTGGATGTATCCCAGTGTCCCGATCTTGTTCCGGCGGTTGCCGTGGGGGCGGCCCTCTGTCCAGGAAGGTCAGCTATCACCAATGCCCAAAGGCTGAGGCTCAAGGAGTCGGATCGCTTGCGGGCAGTGTGCACCGAACTCAACAAGCTTGGTGCACATGTGATAGAGGATGAGGACAGCCTCGTGATCCATGGGGTGGAACACTTTAAAGGCGCCATTGTGGATGGCTGGAACGATCACAGAATAGTTATGGCTCTTGCCATAGCCTCATCTTGCTGCGAAGGAACTGTGGAGATCAATGGTTTTGAAGCTGTTTCCAAGTCCTATCCTGAGTTCTGGCATGATTTTAAATTGCTGGGAGGTCGGTTTAATGAGCAGCATATGGGGTGAAAGGTTAAAAATATCTCTATTCGGTGAATCCCACGGACCAGGCATAGGAGTGGTGCTCGACGGCTTCCCGCCTGGGCTGGAACTGGACTTTGAAAAAATTAGCCTTGAGATGGAAAGAAGAAAACCAAAGTCCTCGGCCTATTCAACCAGCAGGAAGGAAGCCGATGAGGTGGAAATCCTTAGCGGTTTGTATAAGGGCAGAACCACGGGTACGCCCATTTGCGGCCTGATAAGGAATAGCGATACCAGATCCCAGGATTATGAGAGAACCAGCCATCTGGCAAGACCCGGACATGCTGATTATACCGGATTTGTCCGCTTCGGCGGATACAATGACTTCAGGGGCGGGGGCCATTTCTCTGCCCGGCTGACTGCAGCTTTGGTCTTTGCAGGTGCGATTGCCCGCCAATACCTTGAAGATAAGGGCATCCATATAGGAAGCCATATTTTTAGCATTGGAGATGTTTTAGACGTCGGTTTTGACATGACCCATATCACCAGAAAGCAGTTGGATCATTTAAGGAATATGGAACTCCCCGTCAATGACGCTTCCTGTGGCGATGCATATCTGAGCGTTATTGATGAGGCCAGAAGGATGGGGGATTCGGTGGGAGGCATCATTGAGACAGCAGTCATTGGCCTTCCGGCAGGACTGGGAACTCCCTTTTTTGGCAACGTTGAGGGTAAACTTTCTTCCATACTGTTTTCCATACCCGCAGTAAAGGGTGTGGAATTCGGAGCAGGATTTTCCATCACAGGGATGAAGGGCAGTGAAGCCAACGACAGCTTCTACATGGATGGGGGACAGGTGCGCACCAAAACCAATAACAACGGAGGTATCAACGGGGGTATTACCAATGGGATGCCGGTTGTTTTCCGGGTGGCTCTAAAACCCACATCCTCTATTTTCTCGGTGCAGGATACCATTGACATAATGAAATTGGAGAACGCAAAACTGGAGCTCAAAGGCAGGCATGATACCTGTATTGTCCCCAGAGCGGTACCAGTTGTGGAGGCAGCCTGCTCCATTGCCCTGTGTGATCTGTATTTGATGCAGTTTGGCTCACAATGCCTGTGACGCTTATGAATGAGGAGGGATCTTTTACCATGTCCCTGGCAGATAGCTTGGATGCTTTAAGAAAAGGGATTGATGAGGTGGATGAAGCTATAGCACAGCTTCTGGAAAAGAGAATGGACCATGTCCGGAAAGTTGTGGACTATAAGAGGAGCACCGGCATGGCCATACTTGATTCGTCCCGGGAGCAGGATATCCTGGACCGCATTCTGGCAAAAGTGCAGAATCCTGAATACATAGAGTCCATTAGATCGGTTTATAATGAGATTTTAAAGGCTTCCCGGGAATTTCAGGGAAGGTTCATAGCCTGTGATTCACAATCAGGTCCGGCCAGATACGGGCTCGTAGGCGAAAAGCTTTCCCATAGCCTCTCACCAGGGATTCATTCCTTTTTGTTTAAAGAGCTGAAAATAAATGCAGAATATGACCTGCTGGAGGTTAAACCTGAGGAGCTTACGAATCTTTTAGACGACTTAAAGTCCCGTGGATATCTTGGAGTCAATGTGACCATTCCCTATAAAAAAGAGATTTTAGCTCACCTGGATTCCCTGTCGGATGAGGCTGTTCATATTGGAGCCGTAAACACCATCTGTATCGCAGACAGCTACAGGGGTTATAACACCGATTATGATGGGTTTGGTATGGCTCTTGAAGAATATGGTGTCAAAACAAAAGGCGCAAGATGTGCCGTTCTGGGCAGCGGTGGCGCCGCCCGGGCTGTTGTGGCCTATCTGGAAGATCATGGAGCCTCGGGCATAACCATAGTATCACGTGATCCCGACAGCGCCAACCTGAAATTCCCCGGGCTCTCCTGCATGGATATTGCCTCATTCCATGCCATGGACTATGATCTTTTAATTAATACCACACCGGTGGGCATGTACCCCGATATTAAAAAAAGCCCGCTTCAAAAAGAGCAGCTTAAAGGGGTAGGGTTTGTGATGGACCTTATCTATAATCCCATAAAAACTGTGCTGCTCCAGTATTCTGAAGAGTTGGGAATACCTAATGCCAATGGCCTTTATATGCTGGTGGCTCAGGCCTTCCGCTCCGAAGAAATCTGGCAGGGAAGAACCCTGGACAGATCCCTCATAACCAAAGCGATGGACGAGATGAGGGGTAAACTATGAAAAAGAACATTGTTCTGATTGGTATGATGGGCTGCGGTAAAACTACCGTGGCTGAGCGTTTGAGCCAGGAATTGGAAAGGCCTTTTATAGACACCGATTCTTTGATAGAAGAAACTTATGGTCCCATCCCAAAACTATTTGAAAGGGGAGAGGACTGCTTTCGGGATGCTGAAAGAAGGATTGTGTCCCAAATAGCAAACCATGAGGGTGCGATTATTTCCACTGGCGGTGGAGTGATCTTGAGGGAAGAGAATATTAAAGACCTGAAGAAGAATGGCGTTATCATCTTTATAGACAGGCCCATTCACTTTATTGCGGACAGTATCGACTGCACCGGCCGACCCTTGTTAAAGAACGGACCGGAAGCCCTCTATGAATTGATGGAAAAACGCTACCCACTTTATAAGGCCTGTTGTGATTACCATGTTGTTTCTGATAATGATATATCCCATACGGTTCAGACCATTATGGAAATATTGAAGAATGATGGTGTTATAAGTCTCTGAAAAACATATAAATGACACTGGGTAGTACAATTTTCGGAGATACCGTTTTGAAAGCAAGAGATCTATTCTACCTCCTGGCCGTCATTCTCATTTTGAATCTGGCTTTCGGAAACTTATTCAACATTCCGCATCAGTCCCCATCGGACAATATAGCGGATCCACCCGCATCATTGGATATTTCCTGGGAATATCCCATCCAAATAGATCCATTCTATCAGGATACCGTTTACAGGGAGCAGGCCCTTGCCGTATCGGTCCCCAATATTAATGCCCGTTCAGCCTGCGTGATAGATTTTGATACCGGAACCATTCTCTATGAAAAAAATGCCTATATAAAGAGGCCCATGGCAAGCACTACAAAGATCATGACTGCCATTTTGGCAATTGAAAACTGCTCTTTGGATGCCCGTGTGCCCATAAGCGGAAAGGCCGCCGGAATGGGCGGCTCTGTCATGGGACTCAGGGCAGGCTCAAATGTCCGTATGGAGGATCTTTTATACGGGCTGATGCTATGCTCGGGAAACGATGCAGCTGTGGCCATAGCGGAATACTGTGCCGGAAGCACTCATGAGTTTGCAAGAATGATGAATGAGAAAGCAAAAGAAATAGGCGCTTATGAAACCAGTTTTTCAAACCCGCATGGGCTGGATGCAGAAGGGCACTATACCACAGCTTATGACCTGGCCAAAATAGCTCGTTATGCCCTGCAGAACCCCGTTTTCAACAGGATTGTCAAGACCAGGGAGCACTACTACGATGGGAGGGTGCTGAGCAATACTAATGAAATGCTTGATATGTATGAGGGTGCCGACGGTGTTAAAACAGGATATACCGGGCTTGCGGGAAGATGTCTTGTAACATCGGCCACCAGGAACAATATGCGCCTCATATCAGCGGTATTGTTCTGCGACTCAAAAAGCCTAAGAGCACAGAGTAGTATGAAAATTTTGGATTATGCATTTGAAAACTACAGTTATGTCCAGCTTCTTAATAAGGGAAGCATAATGGGACAGGTTCCTGTAATGCGTGCCCGTTCAACGCAGACCATTTCGGCAGGTGTATCCGATGATGTGAAGGCCATCATGAAGAATGAGGAGAAAGATATGCTCTCGACAAGGATATCACTTCCTCGTGAACTGCAGGCGCCAATTCGAAAGGGAACCATTCTGGGAACGGTATCTGTTTACAAGGGAGATGAGATAATAGGGGAGAGTTCGATAATCGCCATGGAAAATGCTGAGAGGAAGGTATTTACCGACTATCTCAGCCAGGTTGTTGATAATTGGGTACATATCCTTAATTGATGGCCTTATTCTTTGTTTCCGTTCTGTACATCCAACTGTGTGTATCTGTGTATCGCAATGATACCGCGGGACTAAATAATGAAACGTGTAGCCTGACTTCATGCAAAAAACGAGGGGCTTAATTTCAAGATGCGAACTGAGGGCTCATGCTGCTCTTAGCCTTTAAATCAGGTTATACAGGTAGTCCATAATAATCGGCACAATATCAGTTTGCAATATTTGAAAATAAAACTTGCAAACGGGGCATGCTTCCGATAGAATATTACGTAGCTTAGAATTCACTCAGGAGGAATAATAATGGAAGCAGGTGTGGGCATGCCATCAAGTGGGCTGTCTGAACGAAGAAAAGAGCTCTTGAAGGAATATGAAGGATATAAGAGCCAGGGCCTTAAACTAGATATGTCCAGAGGAAAACCGGGGAGTGACCAGCTTGATCTTTCCATGGCTCTTTTTAATAATATTGAAAACCTTATTTCTGAAGATGGAATAGATTGCCGCAATTATGGAGCACTTGACGGAATATGTGAAGCAAAAAGATTCTTTGCCTCGATTTTCAATCTCTCCGAGGATGAGATCTTCATAGGTGGCAATTCCAGCCTGAATCTTATGTACGACCTCATCAGCAAGGCCTTTATTCATGGTCTGAACGGCTTTGAAAAGCCATGGGGTAAGCTTGAAAAAGTAAAGTTTTTGTGCCCCAGTCCGGGTTATGATCGCCATTTTGCGATCACAGAGCATTTTGGCGTTGAAATGATAACCATTCCCATGACGGCAGAAGGTCCTGATATGGACATGGTGGAAGAAATGGTCTCTAAGGACTCTGATATCAAGGGAATCTGGTGCATACCCATGTACAGCAATCCCACCGGGATAACCTATTCGGACAATGTGGTCAGACGCCTTGCTGCCATGGAAACCGCTGCAGAAGACTTCATAATCATATGGGACAATGCCTACGCTTTTCATCATCTCTATGACACTCCCGACACGTTGCTGGACTTAATAGGGGAATGCAGGCGAGCGGGACATCCCAACAGAACCTATATGTTCTCATCCACCTCCAAGATAACATTTCCCGGGGCGGGAATATCCATGATGGCATCCAGTCCTGAAAATATTGCCTGCCTTAAGAAACAGATCGCCATCCAAACCATTGGCTTCAACAAGATAAATCAATTGCTCCATGTTCGTTTTCTGAAGGATGCGGAGCAACTGAAGGCTCATATGAAAAAGCACGCCGAGATCCTCAGACCAAAGTTTGAAGCCGTTTTAGATATATTGGACAGAAATCTTGCGGGAAAGAATATTGCCCATTGGCATAAGCCACGGGGAGGATACTTCATCAGCCTTAATGTGATGAAGGGATGTGCCCGTCGGGTCGTGGAACTGGCAAAAGCTGCGGGAGTAATATTGACTCCGGCAGGTGCCACCTTCCCATACCGAAATGACCCTGATGATACCAATATACGGATCGCACCCACCTACCCGCCGCTCCATGAACTAAAAAAGGCAATAGAAATACTATGTGTCTGCGTTGAGCTGGCAGCTCTGGAACGGCTGGTTTAAACTTTCTTCATATTATTGTGTCACATAAATTGTACAGAGTGAATAAACTTTTACATTCACTCTTTTTTTACTGGATTTTTCGATTGTTTAGTTATATAATTACTACTGCACCCGATTACATGAACATGATATATTTATGTAATGACGTAGTGATGTCATGTTGATACACTTACATTTTGCTTGCCCGGAGGTACATGCCTTGTCCAGAAACTCGTACGAAAGCCCATTCAGTTCAAGATACGCCAGTCAAGAGATGCTGGAACTTTTTTCACCCGATACAAAATTCAAAACCTGGCGCATCCTTTGGATAGCTCTTGCAGAAGCCCAGAAGGAGCTTGGGCTTAATATAACCCAGGAACAGATCGATGAATTGAAATCCAATCGTGATAATATCGATTACGAGTTGGCAGAGCAAATCGAAAAAGAAACACGTCATGATGTCATGTCCCATATCCGTGCTTACGGCGCTCAATGTGAAAAGGCAAAAGGTATCATTCATCTTGGCGCCACATCCTGCTATGTATGTGACAATACCGACATCATCATCTTCCATAAAGCTCTTAAACTCATAAGGGAAAAGGTCCTTTCGGTTATTCTGAAACTCAGCCGGTTCGCATCGGCCTATAAGGATATGCCTACCTTGGGCTATACCCATTTTCAGCCTGCCCAACTGGTAACTGTAGGAAAAAGGGCATGCCTTTGGATACAGGATTTACTGTTGGATGTTGAGGAATTAGACTTTGTTATTTCGAATCTCAAGCTCTTGGGAAACAAGGGCACAACGGGAACCCAGGCAAGCTTTTTAGCCCTTTTTGAAGGGGATCATGAGAAGGTCAAAAAGCTGGAACGTCTGGTCGCCGAAAAAATTGGTTACCATGAGGTTATACCTGTTTCAGGCCAGACCTATTCCAGAAAGCAGGATTCGAGGATACTCAATGCCTTGAGCGCAGTTGCTCAAAGCGCCTATAAATTCAGCAATGATATGCGTCTTCTGGCAAACCTGAAGGAGTTGGAGGAACCTTTTGAAAAGAATCAGATAGGCTCTTCAGCCATGGCATATAAGAGAAATCCAATGCGTAGCGAGAGGATTTCATCCCTGGCCAGGTATGTAATCGTGAATGCATTAAATCCTGCCATCACCGCATCCACGCAATGGCTGGAGCGAACCCTGGACGATTCCGCCAACCGACGGATCAGTATTCCTGAGGCTTTTCTGGCTGTGGATTCTATATTAAACATCTACCAGAACATCGCCGACGGTATTGTAGTTTATCCCAAGGTCATTGAAAAGCATGTTATGGAAGAACTCCCCTTTATGGCCACAGAGAACATCCTCATGGAGGCGGTTAAAAGAGGGGGAGACCGGCAGGAACTTCATGAGAGGATCAGACAGCATTCCATGGCCGCAGCCAGCAGAGTGAAGAATGATGGGCTGCCAAATGATCTCATAGAGAGAATTGCTGAAGACCCGGCCTTTGGTTTGTCACTGGAGGATGTCAAAGGGATTTTAAAACCCAGTAGTTTTGTGGGGCGTAGCCCCCAGCAGGTGGATGAGTTCCTGGAAGGAATTGTCCATCCCTTGCTCAAGGAAAACCAGGTCAGGGATGTTCATGTGGATCTCAAAACATAAAATAGTTAAATAGTCCTATTGAATATGACATCGATTAATGTTATATTGTCATTACGTCATTATGTTATGTGGTGGAGGGTTTTGGTATGGTAGACATAAACAAGTATAGTAATGTGCCATTGTATTGCCAACTGAAGAATCTCATCCTGGACAAGATAGAGAAGGGTGAATTCAAGGCAGATTCCAAAATCCCTTCAGAACAGGACTTTTGTGAAAGATATGATATCAGCAGGCCAACGGTTCGTCAGGCCATCAATGAACTGACAGCCAGCGGGCATCTATATAAACTCAAGGGAAAGGGTACATTTGTTTCCACCCGAAAGACCCATATTCATATTAAGGATTACTCTGGTTTCACCGATTCCATTCTGGACAGTAAGGATCCGGCTGAAAAGAATATTGTATCTATGGAGATTATAAGCAGCGACCAGGACAAGAAGTTGTCTGAATTGTTTGGCTTAAAGCCTGATATGCCTGCCGATTTTGCTGCTATTACTTATATCAACAATCATGGGGGCGAAGTAATCTCACTGAATACCTCATATATTCCTCTGTATCATTTTCCAGATATCTGCGAGGATATCAAATTAAAGAAGCCCTCCCATGACATATTGAGGGGGAAATACCCCTTGATTCCCAATACTTCTAAAAGCGTGCTTGAAGTGATCTATACTGATCAAAGGGACGCGGCCTATTTGAAGGTTCAGCCCGGTCAGCCCCTCATCCGGGTGAACAATATACTTTTTGCAAAAAACGGTCAGCCCGTGGAGTATATCGTTACTAAATACAGGGCCGACAAATGCCTGCTGTCATTTGAGAACCATAAATAACAATTCTCATATCTTTGGCATGTCATTGAGATCGAGTGAAGCGCGGCTAAACAGCCGCTCTTTTATTTTTACTCATATATCCATAAAGAAGATAAATTAAAAATAAAATTGATCATATCTCACCCACACGGCCAATATACTATTACTGACCCATGGGCCATGCTTTTGGTGCATGTGCCTCAGGCTTTAACAGAGGGGGATTGGCCGTGGAAGCTTTGTACAGCATATACAGTGATATTGCTGAAAGGACAAATGGCGATATATACATAGGAGTGGTAGGTCCTGTCAGGACCGGAAAATCAACATTTATAAAGCGTTTTATGGATTCCCTGGTCTTGCCCAATATCAAAAACTCCTATGATCGGGAAAGAGCAGTAGATGAAACACCCCAGAGCGCATCAGGGCGGATGATCATGACTACAGAGCCAAAATTCGTCCCCAACGAGGCTGTTACCGTGACCATGGACGACAATGTGAGTATGCGGGTCAGGCTTGTGGATTGTGTCGGCTACATGGTTAAGAGCGCTGTAGGCCATATGGAGGGCGAAATGCCAAGAATGGTGAAGACGCCCTGGTATGATTATGACATACCATTTGAAGAGGCGGCTGCCATTGGTACAAGGAAGGTTATCAACGACCACTCCACCATTGGTGTGTTGATTACTGCTGACGGCTCCTTCACCCATATTCCCAGAGAAGAATATGAAGAAGCTGAAGAACAGGTAGTCAATGAACTCAAGGCATCCGGTAAGCCCTTTGTGATCCTGCTCAATTCAACTACCCCCGAAAGCACAGACACCAAGACAATGGCCGATGAATTGAGCAATAAATACCATAAACCTGTTATTCCTGTTGACTGTCTCAATCTGGGGATACAGTCCATTAACAGGATTATTAATGGTATTCTTCTAGACTTCCCGGTACGTGAAATCTGCTTCAACCTTCCAGGCTGGATTCTTTCTTTGGATAACAATCACTGGCTCAAGAAGGACTTGATCACTGCCATAAGGGATTCCTTCCAGGACAGGTCAACGGTGCAAAATGTATATGATGCCGCGGATAAATTCAGCGTATATGAATTTTTGAGCAAGACATCCATTCAGGACGTCAAGATGGGTACGGGTGAGGTCAGCCTTGAAATGAAACCGTCGGACGGACTTTTCTTCAAGGTTGTCAAGGAGGAAACCGGTCTTGAGATTGATGGAGACCAGCGCCTGTTCTCAGTTCTGAAAGAATTATCTGCTATAAGGTCGGAGTACACCAAGGTTGCAAATGCTCTTGCTGAGGTCAGAGACAAGGGCTATGGAGTGGTTACGCCCAGCATTGATGAATTGACACTGGAGCCCCCGGAAATAATAAGACAGGGAAGCCGTTTCGGAATTAAGCTCAGAGGAAGCGCTCCTTCCATCCATATGATCAGGGCAGATATTGAAACAGAGATAGCTCCCCTGGTTGGTTCCGAAAAACAATCCGAGGAGTTGGTCAATTATCTTCTGAAGGAATTTGAGGGAGCTCCGGAGAAACTCTGGGAATCCAATATATTCGGAAAGTCACTCCATGAGCTGATTTCTGAAGGACTTCAGAACAAGCTTTTCAGGATGCCTGAGGATGCCCAGCTTAAGCTTCAGGAGACCTTGCAGAAGATCATAAATGACGGCAGCGGCGGTTTGATCTGTATAATCCTCTAGCCTGCCTGATACTCAAGATATAAAAAGCCTTTCGCATTTCTGATCCTGGGCGCGTCACAGTTTTGCTGTGACCGCTTCTTTATTATCTTATTTTATTGGTAATATTAACATTGATAAAAAGTGGTATAATAAAAGGTGTAAATTTTGATCCGATTATACCATTGTCTTGAGGATACATGGATTCCAGAGTATAGAAAGGAGAACCCATATATGGCTGAAGAGAAAAGAAAACGCGGAAGACCGAGAAAGAATCCAGAGCCCGTAGTTGAAGCTGCCGAAAAACCCGTTAGAAGAAGAGGAAGACCTCCAAAGAATAGGGTTCAGGAAACAGCGATTACTCCGGAAAAGCTGGTTTATAAAACAGAGAACGCCTGGGATAATAAATCCATGAGCGAACGACAGATAGAAAAATTCTGCAAAGGCTATAAAGCCTTTTTGGACAAGGCCAAGACCGAAAGGGAATTTGTGCGGGAAGCCGAGGAACTGGCCATAGCCAATGGCTTTATCGATCTTGACAAAAGTTTAAGCGAAAATGCATCCTTAAACCCCGGCGATAAGGTCTATCGCATTGTAAAAAAGAAGCTGATCATGCTGGCTGTTATAGGCAAGAAACCTTGTGAAGAAGGAACAAAAATGGTCGGCGCCCACATTGACGCTCCGAGGGTGGATATCAAGCAGAACCCTCTCTATGAATCGACCGATATGGTGTTCTTTAAGACCCATTATTATGGTGGAATCAAGAAATACCAGTGGCTTACAATCCCCCTGGCTCTTCATGGTACAATCATGAAAGCAGATGGTTCTGTTATAGACATCAGCATCGGCGAAGATCCGGGCGATCCTGTGTTTACTATGACCGACCTGTTGCCCCATCTTGCAAAGGATCAGATGGAAAAGAAATTGAGCGAGGCCTTTAAGGGCGAGGCCATGAACGTACTGGTAGGATCCCGTCCGGATCCTGACAAGAACGCCAAGGACAGGTTCAAGCTCAATATCCTGAAGATTCTCAACGAGAAATATGGAATTACCGAAGAGGATTTCATATCCTCTGAACTTGAGATGGTTCCTGCCTTCAAGGCTCAGGATCTGGGATTTGATCGGAGCATGATTGGTGCCTACGGGCATGATGACAGGGTATGCGCTTATCCGGCTCTGATGGCCATTCTTGACACCAAAAAACCCGAATACACAGCGGTATGCGTCCTTACTGACAAGGAGGAAATCGGCAGTGTTGGAAACACCGGCGCTCAGTCGAGAGCTTTGGAGAACTTCCTGGCCGATCTCTGCGCGCTCACAACCCAGGGCGACTACAGCGACCGTCTGCTACGCTCCTGTCTTGACAGATCGAAGATGCTGTCGGCAGATGTGAATGCAGCTCTGGATCCTAATTTTGAGGGTACCCACGATAAGCTGAACGCTGCATATCTTGGAAAAGGACTTGCTATTTTAAAATTCAGCGGATCAAGGGGTAAATCAGGCGCCAGCGATGCCCATGCCGAGTTTGTAGGAGAGATACGCAGACTGTTCAATGAAAATCAGATACCCTGGCATACCACAGAGCTGGGAGCAGTAGACAAGGGCGGCGGCGGCACCATCGCCATGATGATTGCCAATCTGGGTGTGGATGTGCTCGACGTGGGCGTGCCGGTATTATCCATGCATTCACCCTTCGAGGTGGTCAGCAAGGCGGATGTATATGCGGCATACAAAGGCTATTACGTCTTTATAAAATAAGGCTATGGAATGCAGGCCAGGCTGCGGCGCATGCTGCGTCGTTATCTCCATATCATCTCCAATCCCCGGGATGCCTGAGGGGAAGAGGGCAGGGGAAAGGTGTGTTAACCTAACAGAGGACAATAGATGCAGGTTGTTTGGAAAACCCGAACGACCTGCTGTCTGCATTGCCCTTGAACCTAATCCCGAAATGTGCGGAGACAATGACACCCATGCCTGGAGTTATCTGAGCATGCTGGAAGAAGCCACAAAGCCCGAATAAGTATATTCTGAATTGCCGAGTACTCTATCTCCGTGCCTGCAATGACAACCTATCAATATGTCATTACGAGGAACTTTATTTCTGTCATTGCGAGAAGGCGAAGCCGNNAGCAATCTCGTAGATCGCCGCGCTTAGCTATCGCTACGCTCGCGATGACATATAAATCTCATTATTTTTTCTTCTTTTGTGATGAGCCGGAATAGCGTGATAGGGGATTGCTTTCAACAGCCCTGCGAAGCTGTTGGTCATCCAAATGGGTGTAGATTTCAGTGGTAGATATGCTTTCATGGCCCAGAATTGACTGCAGGGCGCGGATATCCACATTTCCATGCTTGTACATGAGGGTGGCTGCCGTGTGTCTAAGTTTGTGGGTCGAATACTTTCGAGTGTCAAGACCGGCTGCGGCTATGTATTTTTTAACAAGGTACTGAACGGTTTTCGGGCTTATTCTTTGCTTTCTTTCGCTGAGAAAGAGCGCATCTTTATCCTTAACACCTTCAACAGGCCTGATGCGCCTATAAGCATCTATTGCTTCCAAACAGGCCTGGTTCAGGTATATGGTACGTTCTTTTTTTCCTTTTCCCATGACTGTAAGGGTGTCACCGCGTATGTCTGACAGGTTTATTCCCACAAGTTCAGACAATCTGAGGCCGCAGTTTAAGAAAAGAACCAGGATAGCATAATCCCTTACCTTATTCTTACCTTCAACACTTTCCAATAATTGGATACTTTCGTCCACATTGAGATATCTGGGCAGGCGATGAACTACCTTTGGAGAATCAAGCTCTGCGGCAGGATTATATTCAATAAGTTTCGCCTTAGAAAACAGATATTTATAGAAGGATCTGAGGGAAGCGACCTTTCTGGCACGAGTTACAGCCGTGTTTTCACGGATCCGGCTGGTGAATGACATAAAGCTGTATAGATCGGCCAGATCGATTTTCTTTATATCATCTAAAGTAATATCACGAACATCAATGGAATCGAAATCTGTATCCTTGAATCCAGGGCGAGTAGTCAGTTTGATATAGCGAAAAAAGGTGCGAAGATCATAATAGTATTCCTGAATAGTTCTCTCAGATTTGCCTTTGATGATGAGCATATAATTGAGAAACTCAATGGCAATTTCGGGCATATCATCATAAGAAACAACCGACATAAAAACATCCTTTCAGCGTGAGATTGGTAATAATTTCGTAAGTAATCATTTGTCACTGATATTTTATTACCACATACCCTTCCACATTAAACAAAATTTTTATTTTGTATAATGTGAACTTTAGTTTTCAGCAATACTCATTTTTTCATCAGGACCTTACCCCTGCTCTTCGGACACAGCTAGATCTTCCGGAATCCATAAACAGCTCTTCATATCGATACGTCCATTATCTTTGAACAGTATACCTTCATCAATAAGCATTCCACGCTGGATATGTTCCCCGCCAAAGGCATAAGCCGGCGCGAGGCTGCCGTTTTTATTTACAACCCTGTGACAAGGAAGATCCAAAAATGCAGGAGCATTGCGCATAGCCCAACCCACTGCGCGGGCTGCAAGTGGATTTCCGCAAAGCGAAGCTATCTGGCCATAGGTTGCTACCCTTCCCCTGGGTAACAGCGACACTGTATGATAAACCTTTTTTCTGAACGAATTCATGGTTGTTTCTCCCTTTTTCAAGATTGCTTCGTCGGCTTCGCCTGTATTTGGTGTCATTGCGAGCGGAACGGCAGTGGAGCGTGGCAATCAAAGGATATCCCTAATATGAGATTGCGGCAAGAGGATTACTTCGTCCCGTATATTAAGGATGTACGAGGTTGTTTCGTCGCATAGCTCCTCACAATGACAATTTTTGTACACCACAAATACAGTTAATACGTAATTACATCACTACATCATCAACACTATAGTCGGTGTTATACATATGCAGGTATTTAGATGCTCTTGTTATAATGTAATGACAACTTCATATGGCTATTCAGCTCGTGATGGCAGCAAAAGCCCTTCCTTTGCCGGCACCATCAGCTTCCTGACAGCATCGGAACGATGATCTTCATAAAGCCATATCCCCTTGTTTTCCTTATCTATCACTACGGGCATCCTATCGTGAAGGGGACTTATATCCTCATTGGCTCTTGTGGTGATAATGGTAAAGCTGGGAATCAGCTTCCCCTCCCCATCCTTAAAGAACCAGTAAATACCGGCCAGGTAGATCAGGCTTGAATCGGGAGGCGCAATGTAGAATTTTATTTTTTTACTGTCGGTTTCGTTGTCCTTCCACTCAAAAAACCCCCTTGCAGGTACCAGGCATCTGCGTGTGGCGAAGGGTCTTTTGAACATGGGCTTCTCCGCTATGGTTTCGGAACGGGCATTGATGATGAGTCTTCCCCGGCTTGTGGGAAAACCCCATTTTAAAGCGTGGACCTGATCTTCCCTTCCAACGGTTTCCGATTCCGAACCACCTGCTTCAGGGTCTCCTGGAGTGATCACCGGAGCATAATCACCGGGAAAGATCTCCCCTGCCTTTTTTAGCAAATGCTTTTCCACTCTGTTGACTAATGCAGCGAAGTCATCGAGGTCCTTCTCAGCTACATAAAACCTTCCGCACATTCCCATCACCTGTAATAATATAAATCAATCTTAATTTTCCGAGATTGCTTCGTCGGCTTCGCCTTCTCGCAATGACATACATTAAGGATATCCGTGATTGAGTCGTTACTTCGTTATCTTCTCTCGCAATAACATGTATAAAATCTCACATCCAGACCATAAACGCAACATAACACTGTTATATTCACTGCTCGTTAATATTTCGTTTTGATATATGTTGTGGTTTTTTGGTTAGGCAAATGAGCTCATATCATATTACTTTCTTATTAAAATGACTAAGTGGAGCTATAAGCATCCACTTAGTCATCAATTATCTGCTATGTAGTCTGACTCCCGTCAGACTTCCATGATCTCATCTATTTTGGCATCAACTATCTTATCCACTTTCTCAATGTATTGATCGGTTAACTTCTGGATGTCCTTTTCAGCATTCTTAAGATCATCCTCGGTGATCTCATTGTTTTTCTCCATCTTTCTGAAGTCATCCAGGGCATCTCTTCTGATCTGGCGAATGGCCACCTTATCCTTTTCCCCAAGCTTCTTGACTTCCTTTGTAAGCTCACGTCTTCTCTCCTCGGTAAGGGGCGGGAAAAGCAGACGTATGACCTTACCGTCATTATTGGGGTTCAGACCAAGATCCGATGTCTGTATTGCCTTGATCACATCGTTGATGATTTTCTCATCCCAAGGCTGGATGGTGATCTGTCTGGCTTCAGGTACCGCAATATTGGCCAGCTGAGTGATGGGTGTCGGTGTTCCGTAATAGTCCACAGTCACCTTGTCGAGCAGGCGCGGGTTGGCTCTCCCGGCACGAATGCCTGCAAGTTCTTCTCTTAAGACCTGCAGACTCTTTTCCATTTTTACCTCATATTCTTTGTAACTGTCTTTTGTCATAACTAGACCTCCCTTGCTACAAATGTACCAACATTAACACCATTCAAAACCTTGATGATGTTTTCTGGCTCCCTTATACTGAACACTACTAAGGGAATGTTATTGTCCATACACAATGATGTAGCGGTTGAGTCCATAACGCCCAATTGTTTGCTAAGCACATCCATAAAGCTGATCCTGTCATACTTGAGCGCATTCGGGTTTAGTTTCGGGTCGCTGTCATATACAGCATCAACATTTTTGGCCAATAGAATGACTTCGGCTTCGATCTCCGCTGCACGCAAAACAGCGGCAGTATCTGTTGAGAAATAAGGATTTCCTGTGCCGCAGGCAAATATGACAACCCGCTTTTTCTCGATGTGACGGATGGCTCTTCTTCTGATATAGGTTTCTGCCACCCTGGGCATTTCCAGAGCTGTCTGAACTCTTGTAGGCACTCCCCTCTCCTCCAGGGCATCCTGAAGGGCAAGCGCGTTGATAACGGTTGCCAGCATTCCCATGTGGTCGGCAGTTGTACGATCCATTCCCGTACTGCTTCTGCCCCGCCAGAAGTTGCCGCCTCCTACCACTATGCCGATATCAACACCCATATCATGGGCTTCCTTAATTTTGGAGCTGATATTATTGAGTATGGTCTGGTCAATCCCAAAACCCTTTTCTCCAGAAAGGGCTTCTCCGCTGATCTTTAGCATTATACGCCTGTACTTTAGATCCATAACTGCCTCCAAAACATATTAAATGTAAATGGTATTGATGACGGCTTTAGATGTATACCAAAAGGGTATTTTGAATTTTCAAAATACCCTTTAAGCCAATTATTTCATCTGCTTGGCAACCTCTTCAGCGAAGTTCTCGTTCTTCTTTTCCAAGCCTTCGCCCATCTCAAAACGGGCGAATCTGCGAACACTGATATTCTCACCGATGAGAGCGATTTTCTCCTTGAGTACCTCCTCAACGGTCTTGTCACCGTCCTTAATGAAGGGTTGCTCCATAAGGCAGACATCATTATAGTACTTCTCGATTCTGCCGCTCACCATTTTCTCTGCGATATGCTCAGGCTTGCCTTCATTGATGGCCTGAGCCTTGAGGATTTCCTTCTCTCTCTCGATTACCTCGGCAGGAACATCCTCTCTTCTGACATAAAGAGGATTCATAGCTGCAATCTGCATAGCGATATCCTTAACAAAGGCTCTGAAATCCTCGTTCTTGGCAGCAAAATCGGTTTCAATATTGACTTCAACCAGAACCCCGATACGTCCTCCTCCGTGGATGTAGGCATCTACAATACCCTCGGAAGCAAGCCTTCCGGCCTTCTTTGCGGCCTTGGCGAGTCCTCTCTCCCTCAATATCTCAATGGCCTTTTCAATATCGCCCTGCGTATCAACCAGAGCCCTTTTACAATCCATCATACCTGCACCGGTACGGTCACGCAAATCCTTTACCATTGCTGCACTAATTTCCATTTGATCATCCTCCTGAATCTGTTATTCCCGTCTTAAGCTTCCTCTTTTACAGTATCTTCTGCAATATTTTTGTTTTCATCAGCGTTTTCTCCGGATCCTTCATCGGAGACAGGTGCCTCTTCCACAGGGACTTCATCAATATCAGCTTCCTGGGCGGCAGAGCCCATCTCTCCCTGCTTTGCCTCGACGACTGCATCGGCAATCTTTCCGGAAATCAGCTTGACAGCTCTTATAGCATCATCGTTTCCGGGAATCACATAGTCTACTTCATCAGGATCGCAGTTGGTATCAACTATGGCAACAATGGGGATACCCAGTTTCCTTGCTTCAAGGATGGCGTTCCTTTCCTTCTTGGGGTCTACGATGAACAGAGCTGCGGGCAGCCTTTTCATCTCAACGATACCGCCAAGGTTCTTCTCAAGCTTTTCCATTTCAAGCTTAAGCTTGATAACCTCTTTTTTGGGAAGCACTTCAAAAACGCCTTCCTCTTCAAACTTTTTCAGTTCGTTCAAGCGATCTATGCTCTTCCTGATAGTTTTGAAGTTGGTCAGCATACCACCGAGCCATCTGTTGTTGACATAGAATTGTCCACAGCGCTCAGCCTCTTCCTTTATCGCATCCTGAGCCTGTTTCTTTGTGCCGACAAAGAGAATACTACCGCCTTCCATAACTACGTCGCGGACGAAATAATAAGCCTCTTCGATTTTCTTGACTGTTTTCTGAAGGTCGATAATATAGATCCCGTTTCTCTCGGTGAAGATGTATTCAGCCATCTTCGGGTTCCATCTTCTGGTCTGGTGACCGAAATGCACACCTGCTTCAAGCAGCTGCTTCATAGAAATTACTGACATGCTAATGTCCTCCTTCTTGTTTTTCCTCCGTTGTCTTCCTCTTTACAGTACACTTAAAAAAGCACAAACTGTAAATCGAACAACGTGTGTACTAAAAACACCCGTAACATTATAACACAGGGTTTATGCTGTGACAATAAGGAATATCTATAATCCACAATCCACTGAATATGGTTCTTCCACGCAGCTAAAATCTACTGCACAGCCGGATCATCATGCATGGGATTTCTTTTAACCAGAATGGCTGCTTTGGTTATAGCCGCGATGACATCCACTTCAAACTGAGACTTCAGGTTCTTGATCTTAGAATAGATCTCACCTTTCTCGGTCACTATGTACTGAGGAGGTAAATCGTTCAGGGCCTTTGCAGCGATGTCCAGCTTGCATTTTTCGCATTTGCACATATTGATGTCCTTAAGGATATCGTCCATGGCACTCATGACTATAACTTCCATATAATTTTTCATTGACAGCATGGGCTTCCCCTCCGCACTGTTTTCATCTGGATTATAGCACAACCTAAACAACAAATCACTAATATTTATCACGATAGTTCTTGCCCACAAGAAAAGGCTTTTCAAAAAAACGTTTTATCTTGATGGGAAAGGGCTCGTTGCGGTCAATGGGCTTTATGAGAAGGGTTTTCATTCCCAGAAGGTTTCCTCCTAGAATATCTGTAAACAGCTGATCTCCTGCAATGGCAACATCACGGGGTTCCAGCCCCATGCTCTCAACAGCCTTCAGATATCCTTTCTTAAATGGTTTTAAAGCCTTGTAGAAATAATCAATATCGAGATGGCGGCAAAACTGCTCCACCCTCTCCTGTTTTGCATTTGAGACAATGGCTGCCTTGATGCCGTTTTTCTTAAGGTTTTCCACAAAGGTTTTAACCTTTATATCTGCATCCCTGGTATAGGTGGGCACAAGGGTATTGTCAATATCCAGAATCAGTCCTTTGATACCCTCTTTTTTCAGGCCTTCCGGGCTTATAGAAAAAATGGATTTAATATAGGCATCAGGGGTCAATAATCGTCCCATTTACAAACTCTCCATAAAAATACTTATTATTTCTGGCACTTTATAAGCTTACCATTCCCCGGCCTACTGCGCAACACCAGCTAAAGATATTGAAATTCAGGGAATTTTCATGGATCTCTGCCATAAATTAAAGTATTTGACCTGCCGATAAGGGAATTCTGTTAAATTGTACTAATTTCTTTGTTGTGCTGTATTTAATAATATGATATAGTATTGCAAAATAATGTATTAAGGAGGACTCTTCATGAAACCATCTGCTATTGTGAGGAAAACAATACCTTTCATGTTGATCCGTCTTGCCGCCTATGTCATATTCTTTATTGGTATGTGCATCTATGCTTTCATCGTCCTTAAGATACTTGGCGCTATCGAGCCGGAGGGATTCATGGCAATAATCTTAGTTGCTCTTTTCGGCGGTGGGGGCTGGTACATCTACAGGCTTCTTCGCGAGTACATCGCATACATGATCAAAGCCGCACATGTTGCCGTTGTCGCGGATATGGCAGTTCATGGCGGGGTTCCTGAAGATTTCAGCATGTATCAGTATGGTGTATCAAAGGTTAAAAAATTCTTCGTGGCTTCCAATGCCCTCTTCGTTCTGGACAGGTTGATGGCAGGGGCCGTCAGGCAGATTCAAAGGGCAATCGGCGGAATAGGCTCATTGTTAAGCTTCATCCCGGGTGTCAAAGGTATTGTAAATATACTTAATAAATTCGTTGACATCATACTCAACTATGTTGACGAATGTATAATGGCCTACATATTCCTTCATGAAGGGCAGAATGTTTGGAAGAGCGCATGCGATGGTGTAGTCCTCTATGTACAGAACTGGAAGACTGTTTTAAAGACAGGTGCCAAGATCCTTGTCTTCCTTGTACTTTTCTATATTGTATCCTTCTTTGTTTTCAATGGCATCTTCCTGGGAATCGTAGCAGGTGCCGGAGCTGCCGGAAGAATCATCGCCTACATACTTACTATCCTGTTTATCACCGTGATCAAATGGGGTGTTATAGATCCCATCATCATGATCAATATGATGTGTGGTTATCTGAAAGTCGCTCATGGCGCAGAGCCCAGCTATGACCTCTATGGAAAGCTTGAGGGCATGAGCAAGAAGTTCAAGGAAATGGTGGGCAAGTCAAAAGAGATTCCGACAACCGGAACAGGAGCAAATCCTGCTTAAACTTCAATACTGAGCAAATCATTCAGGCAGTACAATCCATGTACTGCCTTTTAATTTGTAAACAGAAAGTTTCCACTGAACGTCATTTCGGGAGGTGAAAACTGACGGAGCAACTTTGGAGCCCGGGATTTTTCGCGCTCTACTTCTCTGGGCTCTCAATGACATTATGGTTGTGTTGTGAGTAGATTAAAGCAAGATATGAGAAGCAAGATGTGAAAACTAGTCAACCCTTGCAGTATCAGCAATCTTAATACAACAAAAAAGTGGATTTTTTATGAATAAAGGTGTAAGATATTTTTCGAAGGAGAGTGACAGATATGGAAATAAAGATTGAATTAACCAAGAATCCAAAGGAAAAACCATCGTCAGAAAACCTTGGATTTGGACAGGTTTTTTCAGACCACATGTTCATGATGGAGTACACCGAAGGCAAGGGATGGCATGATCCGAGAATCATCCCCTATGGTCCAATAGCCTATGATCCTTCCATCATGGTGGTTCATTATGGACAGACCATATTTGAAGGCCTGAAGGCATACAGAACCAAGGACAACAGGGTTGTTATGTTCCGTCCTGATGAAAATATGAAGCGTCTTAATCAATCATGCGACAGGCTCTGCATACCCAGGATCGATGAAGAACTGGCCCTTGAAGCCTTGAAAAAGCTGGTTGATATTGACAGGAACTGGGTACCGGATGCACCGGGCACATCGCTGTATATAAGGCCTTTTATTTATGCCACCGATCCATACCTGGGGGTCCGCCCGTCCAGCACATATCATTTCCTGATCATAACCGGACCCGTTGGCGCCTATTATAAGGAAGGTCTCAACCCGGTTAAGATATATGTGGAATCCAACTATGTTCGTGCTGTAGCCGGGGGCATAGGCGCAGCAAAGACTGCAGGCAATTATGCCGCCAGCCTGAAGGCACAGCAGGAGGCCATAGAACTTGGTTACACCCAGGTGCTGTGGCTTGATGGTGTTGAGAGAAAATATGTTGAAGAAGTCGGTACCATGAATGTATTCTTTGTTATTGGTGATGAGATCGTCACTCCCGAATTAAATGGCAGCATTCTTCCCGGCATCACAAGAAAATCCTGCATTGAGCTGTTAAGATCCTGGGGACTTAAGGTTTCTGAAAGAAAGATTTCCATTCAGGAAATCTGCGATGCCAATGAAAAGGGCTTGTTGAAGGAAGCCTTTGGTACTGGCACAGCTGCAGTTATCTCGCCCATTGGGGAACTCTTCTGGAAGGATCAGCGCATGACATTGAGCGGCGGAAGGATAGGTGAGCTATCACAAAGGCTCTATGACGAGTTGACAGGCATTCAGTACTGCGAAAAGCCTGACCCATTTGGATGGATCTTCCCGGTATGATGGAAAAAAGATAGAAAATCACGGGGCGGAACTTATTTCCGCCCCACCCTGTTCCAAAAATTTTCGAATTTAATACTTGAAAAGCTCACATAATCATATTATAATAGTTTTCGTCATGTTAAATATGTTGCGGATTGGTGTAATGGTAGCACGACTGACTCTGGATCAGTTTGTCAGGGTTCAAATCCTTGATCCGCAGCCATATAAATGATTAGCCGGTTTCCAGAGAACCGGCTGTTTTATTACCTTTTAAAGATTTGTTACGCAGGCTTCGCCTTCTTGCAATGACAGGTAACAACAACAATCTTCCTGCATAGAACAGAGAAGTGCCATTTTGGATATTGGATCTAACACTGTCTGATCCTGAGCCTGTTGCCCATCCCGCTGCAATGGGCATGGCATATGGCAACAGCCAGGGCATCGGCCGCATCATCGGGCTTGGGTATGCTGTCCAGTGATAAAATAATCTTAACCATATACTGTACCTGTTCCTTTTTTGCTCTCCCATACCCCACTACCGCTTGTTTAACCTGTAAAGGCGTATATTCGAAGACGGGTATCCCGGCCTTTGCCGCTGTCAGAAGCGCCACACCCCTGCCATGCCCCACCGCTATGGCAGTTTTTATATTGGTATTGAAAAACAATTCCTCAACCGACATGACATCGGGTTTGTAATGCTCCAAAAGCGCCTGAAGTTTGTCGTTAATGACACAAAGCCTTTGGGGCAAATCGGTTTTTGGATCGGTCGTAATAACGCCATAATCGATGGTTTTAAATCTATTGTTCTTGTATTCTATTACACCATATCCAGTGATAGCAAATCCCGGATCAACTCCGATAATGATCATATTCGTATCCTTTCATCCTGCTGCGGATAAAAAACAACAATTTTATGGTTGAATATTTATTCATAACAATGTATAATTATAATATCTTAAGGTATTAAGCATTTTATCATGTTATATTAATTATAACTCGACCTTATTAATAAACCTTTTTCATTAATATTAGCACAGATTGGAGAGATTTTCATGAGTAGCAGGGAAAAAGTTGTACTCGCTTATTCAGGAGGATTGGATACATCCATAATCATCCCCTGGCTTAAGGAAAACTATAATTATGAAGTGATCGCCATGGCGGCAGATGTGGGACAGGGCGAGGAACTGGAACCCTTGCAGGAGAAGGCTATAAAAACCGGTGCCTCAAAGATCTACATAGAGGATCTGACCGAGGAGTTCATAACCGATTATGTCTACCCCACCCTGAAGGCAGGCGCCGTATATGAGGGGAAATATCTTCTGGGAACCTCCTTTGCACGCCCCATTATCGCCAAACGCCTTGTGGAGATTGCAAAGAAGGAAGGCGCCGTTGCAATTGCCCATGGTGCCACCGGAAAGGGTAACGATCAGGTTCGGTTTGAGCTGACCATTAAGGCACTTGCACCCGAGCTCAAGATTATCGCTCCCTGGAGGATCTGGGATATCCGTTCAAGGGAGGATGCCATAGACTATGCTGCTGCAAGAAATATTCCCATCCCCGTTACAAAGGAATCCAATTACAGCCGCGACAGGAATATCTGGCATCTGAGCCATGAAGGACAGGAGCTTGAAAACCCTGCCAACGAACCCTTGTATGACAGACTGCTGCAACTTTCAGTAACCCCTGAAAAGGCTCCCGATGAACCAACATATATCGAACTGGGCTTTGAACAGGGTATCCCTGTCAGCCTTAATGGTGAAAAACTCAGCCCCATAAGGATGATGGAGGAACTCAACAGCATTGGTGGAAAGAACGGGATCGGTATCATTGATATCGTGGAAAACCGTCTGGTGGGTATGAAATCCCGGGGTGTTTATGAAACACCGGGAGGAACCATTCTTTATGCAGCGCACAGGGAACTGGAGCTCATCTGTATTGATCGTGACACACTGCATTATAAGGATATTGTCGCTCAGAGGTTTGCCGAGCTTGTTTACTATGGCCAGTGGTTTACGCCATTGAGGGAAGCCCTTTCCGCCTTTGTTGATGTTACTCAGAAGTATGTAACCGGTAAGGTCAAGCTGAAATTGTATAAAGGCAATATCATCCCTGCAGGTGTGGAATCCCCCTATTCTCTTTTCAATGAAGATCTCTGCACCTTCGGTGAAGATGAAATATACAACCAGAAAGACGCAGAAGGCTTTATCAATCTGTTTGGACTTCCCATGAAGGTTCAGGCCACTATGAAAAAAGCCAATAATATCTTAGATTAAGCCTATGTTGCCGGAAGCAGCCCCTGTATGGATTCTCCCCCCATCAAACTGGTTGTCTTCCGGCAACGACAAGGCGTTTTGCAAGCGAAAAAGCATTGGAGAGGAAAAACATGAAGCTTTGGGCCGGAAGGTTTAAAAAAGAAACAGACTCATTGATGGATGATTTTAATGCATCCATAAGGTTTGACAGCAGGATGTATCGTCAGGATATCCTGGGAAGCGCAGCCCATGTAAGAATGCTTGGGGAGTGCGGTATCATATCTTCGGCTGATGCTCAGTTAATTAGGAAAACTCTGTTTGAGATCCTTGATGATATTGAGAAGGGCAAAATCGAATTTGATGTGGCTGCCGAGGATATTCATATGAATATTGAGAACATCCTGATTGACAGGATCGGCCAGGTGGGAAAAAAGCTGCATACCGGCAGAAGCCGCAATGACCAGGTGGCTCTTGATTTTCGTATGTATCTCCGGGATGAGATCAAAGCTATTAAAAACCTGTTGATTGACCTTGGGAGCATACTCTTAAAACTATCTGAAAAAAATATTGACACCATTATGCCCGGCTATACCCACCTCCAGAGGGCTCAGCCCATCACCCTTGCACACCATCTCATAGCATACTTCCAGATGTTCAGACGTGACATGGAAAGGCTTGATGATTGCTACAAAAGAGTGAACATAATGCCCCTGGGTTCCGGCGCCCTTGCTTCCACCACCCATCCCATCAATCGGATGATGGTGGCTGAGGAATTGGGTTTTGACCGGATTACCGAAAACAGTCTGGACGGTGTCAGTGACCGGGATTTTGCCATTGAGCTTGCCTCCTGCCTGTCCATTATCATGGTTCATCTGAGCCGTTTCAGTGAGGAGATCATCCTTTGGAGTACTCTTGAATTCGGCTTTATTGAACTTGATGATGCCTACAGCACCGGTTCCAGCATCATGCCCCAGAAAAAAAACCCGGATGCGGCAGAATTGGTGCGTGGCAAGAGCGGAAGGGTCTTTGGAAGCCTCATGTCCCTCCTCACCGTTATGAAGGGTCTTCCCCTGGCCTACAACAAGGACATGCAGGAGGATAAGGAAGCCCTGTTCGATGCGGTGGATACAGTGAAGGGCTGCCTCATGGTTTTCACCAGGATGCTTGATACCATGAAAATAAACAAGTGCTGTATGCTAAGGGCCGCCAAAGGAGGCTTTACAAATGCCACAGATCTGGCAGATTATCTTGTGAAAAAGGGTGTTCCCTTCCGCGACTGTCATGAGATTGTGGGCAAGATGGTAGCCTATTGCATTGAGAAAAAAATAGCTTTGGAGGATCTCACTTTGGAAGAGATGCAAAGTTTCTCCGGGCACATCTCAAAGGATGTATATGATGAGATCAGTCTTGATGCCTGCGTCAATGGAAGAAAGGTTCCCGGCGGGCCTGCCGCGGAAAGTGTACTGGCTTCCATTGAGAGCGGAAAAGCCTTTCTTGATGAACAGAAACAGTGATATACAAGTCTATATATATTTGCTTCTCCCTCCACGATGACATCGGAATTTATGATGCATCGTAACCAAATTAAAAACCCCGATTATAACAATCGGGGTTTTTAATAAGGCCCTGCTTTCTTCTCCAGGGCTCTTCCGAAACTATACCATGAATTTCTGAGCTTGGTTCGCATCTCTTCGTCCAGAGTGCTTTCTATAACACTGTTCAGTTGTCTTCTCATGCGATGGTATTCCTTGATATCAAAATCCTCTGCCTTAAGTAATTCATCCATTTCCTCCAGCCATGCAACCAGGTATTCGATTCCCATATATTCCTTAGATACCTTTCTCTTAAGGTGAGCAATTACCAGTTTGATAGCCTTCTTTTTTACTTCGTTGTCTTCCATTTGTTTTTCCAGGTTTTTGGATTCCCTAAGTGACATTTATAAAGACCTCCTTCAAAAAAGCATGATAAAAAGACTCTGGACATACAGAGCGACAGAGTGCATCAAGAAAGATAAAAATACCATCCTTATATCATATTGTACATCAATTATTAAAAATAATCAATGTTTCCCAGTTGATGCAGATCCGCTCTAGTACTGTATGAGAGTTTTTCCGTTGAGCTTGGATTCATCCACCCTGTCCTTCCTGCTTTCAGGAACCACTATGGTATTGGGGTCGCCGTCGCTGACAAACATCCTTTCGGGTGTCATCTTCGGAAGCCACCAGGTCAGATCCTGGATAACCGGCTCCATCCCCTGCATCCTGATCCTTGGAACATAGCCCGGATTATAATCTGGAGAAATGGTTGGCTTTGATGGGTTTGATCCAACCGCCATGATACTTTTATGTTCATAGCTAATATCTTTGTACGTTCCTTCCCTCAAAAGTGCCTTGAGTTCATCAGATCCTGGAATACTGCCGTAGGGCAGCGCCAATGAATAAAACTCAAGATCGGGGATTACGGAATATGCGGCCTCCTGGTTTTTGCCAAGACTCTCTATAACCTGTTCCGCAGTTTTTACCTGTGTTTTATAGTTCACATGTCCCCAGGTGTGTGTTCCCAGCTCAAGCCCATTATCCAGTAAGAACCGGAAACGATCCTCCAGGGTGCCGGCACCTTTGAAGGTATTGTCGCCAATATCCATATTGACATAGAAGATGCCTTTCAGCCCGAAATCAGGATGCTTTTCGTTAAATGCCATCATGATGCCTACCGCGGATTTGGGGTTAACCTTGAGGATCCCATCCTCTTCAATCAGGTTGAACTGTCCCGGTGTGCCGTCGTCAAAGGTAAACACCATGGGCATTGTGCCCGCGGGCACGTCTATATTGCATTCGATGAAATCACGCATGCTGATCAACCGAAAGCCCTGGTTGTACAAGGTCTCCAATATAGCCTCAAATTCACTGAAGGTGGTGGTATACTCCTTGTCCGACCCATCATACTCTTCCACAAACCGATGAAACATGATGATGGGGATTTCTCCCGATTCATTGGGCAGGAAGTCTTCATAATCGGTCCGGATCAGTTGGCCAGGTCTTTCATCCTGTGGCTCAGGCGTAACCTCTGGAGTTGTCTCAGGTGTTTCTATGGGCGTTTCTGTTGGTGTTTCCACAGGTTCCTGAGATGGCTCTGGAATATCCGTTGGTGATGCCTCAGGGGTGGGTGTGTTTTGAGACATATCGGGTCCCGGCTGTGTTCTGAATGCCAGATATAGGATGCCGGAAATCAGCAATAATATAACAAATACTGCCAAAATAGCCTTATACCTTTTATCCATTGCAGTGTTCCTTTCGATACAGAAGTGAGAAGCTTGTTCCCGTAATCACATAAGGGATTTACTGACATACCCAGGCTTTCAGGCAGAAGATCAATACTCAATCCCTTGTCTTGCCTTGAGTCCTTTTTGAAAAGGATGTCTGACAGGTTCCATCCGGGTAATATAATCGGCCTGGTTCATAAGGGTTTCAGATGCTGTTCTCCCGGTAAGAACCCATTCGGATGGGTTTTGGTAAATCAAACTGCATATATGGCTCTCAGGAATGAGGCCTGTATGCAGTACATCTAAAAGCTCATCCATCACAATCATGTCGAAGGACTGGTTCTCAACCATCTCCATGATTTGGTTCAAACCCTGCTTAAGATCGGCTCTGGTTTCCTCCAGTTGCTGAGGAGTCTGATTCCATAAAAAACCTTTATGCCTCATGGCGGGACGGAACAGCGTGATCCTGTCCTTCAGTCCCTTCATGATCATCAGTTCTCCGGTATCAGCAGATTTCAGGAATTGGCAAAACAAAACCGACCAGTTCCATCCTGCAGCTCTTATCGCCATGCCTACGGCAGACGTGGTCTTCCCTTTTCCCTCACCTATATAAAGATGTAAGAAATTCTGTCTGCTTCTCATATCTTACCCGGCTCTTGATGTCCAAATGCACACAGCAAGCGCCTTTTCAATATAAAAACGACAAGAGACAATCATCCCCTGTCATCCTTATTATAACTTATCCCCTGTTCAAATTCAATGACATAATATGGCTGAGGGCGTCCATAAGACGGGTTAACTGCTCTTTCCCAATTTGTACCCTGTACTTCCCTTTTTAAACCGTTGAGGAAGCATCCCTGAACCGCCCTTGTACTTGCTGGTGGGCTTTTTCGTCCTGCCAGCCAGAATTCCTCCGATAGCCGCCGTAATCAGTACAATTGCTGCAAAGAGCGCTGTATTGCTGCTGATCATGATTTTTCCCTGAACAAGGCATCCGATGAAATAGGCCATGATTGCATATATCACAGCCAGTATCAATGCCGATAAAATGCGCCTGTCCTGATTCCTTCTGGCAGCCTTGTAGCTGCCGGCCAGAACTCCCAGCACCGTGGCTGCGATAGCCGATGGAAGAGTGTATTTCTCAGGAAAATCGGTAAAACAAAGAAGAAGAGCTGCAATTACGAGGATCGCAAAGGTGAGGATGAATGAAACGGCAACGCATTTAAGCAGGCTTTTGAAATAATCCCCTGTGTTGCTGTTTGAAGTGTATGACCCATCTTTCACAAACAATTCCCCCATTATGTCCAATCCACAGTCTTATCCTATTCATGATTACTGAAACATAGAACACAAAGCGCTGGGGTTGTTCCAGGATTTTAAGTACGGTATATGGGATGGCACCTGCCCATTATTTAAAAATCAAACATGGCTAGTTTTATTGATAAGGCAGGTCCAAAAGACGCTTCCTATTGCTTGTTCGAAATCCCATGACCTGTCTTGTAACCCATTTGTATGGATTGGAATAGAATGTATTGAGTTCAAAATGGCATGGGAGGTTATTATATGGGATTCTTTAAAGGTTTGGGTGACAATTGCGAAGTTCTTATGTTCATCATCCTTTTCCTGCTGCTTTTCTGGGACAGGGGCGGCTGCTCCAACATATCACCCTGTTGACAAGGTTGGTGAATTGACTTTTCCCGGAAGGAGGTGCCGTTATGGATAATGTCTTAGGAGCAAGAACCGGTTTTGGAAGCGATTGCACCGTATTATTCTTTATTCTTATATTCCTTTGTCTGTTCTGGGACAGGGGTCTTCTTGGCGGCGGATGCTGCAATTAAAATGCTAAAAGCGGGATTAAATCCCGCTTTTTTTGATGAACCCAATATCTCCAGAAACCTTAAGACATCGTCTTATTCTCAATTTGCTTTTTCTCCACCTGCTTAAAGTAATTCCTGATATACATGATGGATGCGAACACAGCCATGCCCACGCATATCCACAGCATCACATCGGTAATACTCCTGGAAACTCCGAGAAAAGCCATCATGATGGCAACAAAGAATAGGACCGACGTAAGCTTCCCGAACCATTTGGATGACATATCAATATTTTTTCTGATCAGATAGAGTCCTGAAATCAGGAGGAACAGCTCCTTGAACAGAACCAGATAAGGAATGACATGGGGAATCATATCCTTTCCGCCCAATACAAACAACGCTGTCAGCTGCATCATCTTGTCGGCAACCGGATCGGCTATTTTGCCAAAGGGTGTTACCAGGTTGAATTTTCTTGCAATTATTCCGTCAAGCACATCGGTAAACTCGGCTAGCAGAAATACCCATACCGCGGCAGTTATTCTGTCGTCCCTCATCAACACATAGAAAACCGGAACTGCTGCCACCCTCAATATTGTAAGCAAGTTAGGAATGTGTTTGAATATCATACTCATCTTTCGGGTTTTACTCCTGTTGCTTCATTAAACATTGGGATCAACCGTTCATAGACATCTGGTCTGTATTTTGAAAGATTAACAGGCTTCAGATCCGAAGAAGTCCAGGCATGCTCTGTAAACCCCCTGGCTCTGAGCTGAGGATCTCCATCCACATATACGTCGTAGGAGACAATAAGTCTGACCTTTGTTGCTTCGGTGATGTATGTGCGGATTATCACTATGTCACCGTACTGGACGGGCCTTTTGTACTCCACTCCCAGCCGGACAAGGGGAAGCATGATACCCGATTTCTCAAGTTCATGGTAGGGCAATCCATATGATTTGATATGTTCGGTTCTTCCACACTCAAACCATACAGGATAGACCGAATGGTGAACCACTCCCATCTGATCTGTTTCAGCATATCGTACGGGGAATCTGGTCTCTGTTGCCATAATCAAACACACCTTATAACGCCAGAATTTTACCAATACTGATGAGCTCCTCATCAATGGTCTTCTTCATATTGAGCGCTTCATCAATGTCGTAATCAACAATCCTTCCGCCCTTGCATGCCACAACCCGGTTAAACTGTCCATTTTTAAGGAGTTCAACCGCATATACACCCATTCTGCTTGCCATAACCCTATCGGTCATGGTGGGTGATCCTCCCCTTTGTATGTGTCCCAGGATTGTTTCTCTGGTAATAATATCGGTTTTATCTTCAATGTATTTTGCTATCTCTGCAACTCCGCCTATTCCTTCGGCCACAATCACCAGGTAATTCTTCTTACCGCGGTTTCTGCCTTCAATTATGGGCAGTATTATATCCTTGTCGATATCAAAATCATGTTCCGGTATGATCACAGCTTCGGCGCCGCCTGCAATACCGCAGTTTACAGCAATCCATCCGGCATGCCTTCCCATGACCTCCATCACGCTGCATCGTTCGTGTGAATATGCCGTGTCACGAATCTTGTCTATGGCGTCCAACACAGTATTCATTGCTGTATCATATCCGATAGTGTAATCTGTGCAGGCTATATCATTGTCTATCGTACCCGGTATGCCTACCACCTTCATCCCAAGCCGAGCCAGATCCCTTGCACCGCGGAAGGAACCATCGCCACCGATTACCACCAGGGCATCAATTCCAAAGACCCTGGCCATGGATATGCCCCTTTTCACGCCTTCTTCAGTGCCAAATTCGGCTGAACGTGCTGTTTGTAGAACAGTTCCCCCACGCTGGATGATATCGCCAACCGAACGAAGGGTCAACTCCTTGATATTTCCGTTGAGAAGTCCATCATATCCTTTATGAATTCCATATACCTTGAAACCATGATATATTCCGGCTCTTGTTACAGCTCTGATTGCGGCGTTCATGCCCGGGGCATCCCCGCCGCTGGTGAGAACGCCTATGGTACCCACACTGCTCATATCTTGCAAACCTCCATCTTTGTGTTTCCATCATTTACGCTTGAGATTACTTCGTCGGCTTTGCCTCATCGCAATGACTTTTTTGTCATTGCGAGCGCAATGGTAGTGGAGCGCGGAAATCTCAGACCTTTAGACCCATCTTTCACTCCAACCCCTAACCTCCCGCCTCTCACTTCCTGCTTTTGCAAAAGCCCGTGTTTGGAACACGGGCCGGTTGCTGTTTAAAACATTGTTTTAACCTTTCTGTTATAAACCACGGCTGCCTCCGCTGTTTTGATACCAGGCTTGTCCGTGATTTGACATAACCTTGTACCGAAGCGGGCTGATAAATCAATAAGCATCAGAATCCTTTTTCTATGATAATACCATGCGCTTCTTCCACCTCGGCTTCAGGAACAGAAACCTCAAAATAATCGTCTGCTTTTTCTTTGCGATTAATGGGGTTGATCCTAACCAGTATACCACTCTCTTCAAGGATTGACTTCAGCTTTTCAGCCATTTCCTTGTTTTGTGCCATGTAAACGACCGTCCACATAATTATGGATGCCCTCCCTATTTGCTTCCGGACTCAATTACACCATGACTGCAATAAATCTTTGCTTTACCTCTGATCTTGATAGCTGATGTTTGCTCGGTAAACTGGGCAACCAGCACCTCTCCCTTATCGATAATCTCGGTATGATGTAGTCTGGTATCCTTACCCCTTGTAAGTCCAATAACATTGACTCCGTTTTCTTCGGCGGCAATGACTATATAATCAGAATAAGCCTTTTCAAGATCAAACTTTTCCAATTCATCACCCCAGAATAATATATATTATTTTAGTTAAAAGTGCAAGTAGAACAATTCCCCGGAAAGACTTCTAGCAAAGTTTCACCAGGTTATTTCCCAGTATCTCGACAAGCTCGGAATAAACCTGCGGGTCTGCCCTGGTATTCATCTTCATAGCAGGCTTTGTGGCGTCCTGAAGGTAGATAAGAGCCCTATCCGTACCCTCAAAATACCTGAGCAGGGAAAGAACCGCCCTGCGTTTTATTTCCGGGACATCCTCGGAGAACATGATCTTTATTATTTTACCGAGTGAGGCCTGGTTCATATCCGGAAGACTATCCTGACAATCCGATTGATAAGGCATGGCGCCTTCTTTTACAGCATGGCTGCCATCACCATTGGTATGGTCATTATTGAGGGTCAGAGGCTTTATCTGGCTGGCCAAGATCTTAGCCTGCTCATCCTCCTTGAGATTTATGCGGCCTTCCACCCATATCGGGGAATCTGAATCCAGAAATCTGGAGCATTCCTCGTAGATATTCGGAAATACCACAACTTCCATCTGACCGTAAAGGTCTTCAACGGTAACGAAGGCCATCAACCTGTTATTCTTGGTACTGATTGTCTTGACATCCGCCACAAGTCCCGCTATGCGAACAAACTGGTTGTCGGAAAGCTTGTTTTCATGGTGATCCTCTTCCTCCGATACCTCAAACTCATATGAAAAATGAGTGACATGCTGCCTGATCTGGTCTTCAAAGGTATCAAGGGGATGTCCTGTCAGGTACAATCCCAGCATATCCTTCTCCATGGCAAGGAGTAGCCTTTTATCGTATTCCTCCATCTGTGGCCATTCTATGGTGGCGATCCTGTCTTCTTCGGGCATGACATCAAAGAGGGAGAATTGGCCTGTCATCATGCTCTTTCTCTTTGCGGACACTCGCTCCAGAATTTTCTCATAGGAGGCCATAAGCCGTGACCTGTATACGCCAAAGCCATCGAAGGCACCACATTTTATGAGGCTCTCAACAGCCCTCTTATTCAGATCCTTGCCATCCATCCTCTCGCAAAAGTCGATGAAGCTCGTAAACGGACCATTCTTGTCCCTCTCTTCAATTATATTCCTCACCAGGCTATCACCCACATGCTTGACAGCAGTGAGCCCAAACCGGATCTTATCCATGGAAACAGAGAATCCGCCAAGGCTTTCATTGATGGCAGGTGCCAGTACTTCGATCCCCATCTTTTTGCATTCAAGGACATACTGAGACACTTTACCAAGGCTTCCTACAAAGCTATTGAGCAGCGCTGCCATGAATTCCACAGGATAGTGGCACTTTAGCCAGGCAGTTTGGTATCCCACATAGGCATAGGCGGCGGCATGGGATTTATTGAAGGCATAGCTGGCAAAATCCATCATCTCATCAAAGATCCTGTGGGCAGTTTTTTCGTCCACACCGTTGCGTATGGCACCTGGGATAAGTACATTCCCCTCTTCATCGGTACTGCCGTAGACAAAATTCTTTCTCTCGGCATCCATCACGTCCTTCTTCTTTTTGGACATGGCTCTTCTCACAAGATCAGAGCGTCCGAGGGAATACCCTGCCAGATCTCGGCATACCCGCATGACCTGTTCCTGATAGATCATACATCCATAGGTCACGTCAAGGATGGGTTTAAGTTTTTCTGTGGTATAGGAAATATGTTCAGGATTTCTCTTGTTCCTTATATATCTTGGAATCTGATCCATGGGGCCCGGTCTGTAGAGGGAGATGCCAGCAATGATATCCTCCAAGGTGGATGGCTGGAGTTCACGGAAGAACTGGGTCATGCCTGTGCTTTCAAGCTGGAAGACTCCCGATGTCTCTCCCCTGCTTATCATTTCATAAACAGCTGGATCATCATAGTCAATCTGCTCAATATCTATGGCAATTCCCCTGTGATCCCTTATGAGATTCAGGGTATCCCTTATCACCGTTATTGTTCTAAGACCCAGAAAATCCATCTTCACAAGTCCCAGCTCCTCAAGGGTATTCATGGGAAACTGGGTGGAAATCAGGTCTTCATTGCGATATAGGGGTACAAGGTCTGTGATGGGGCGGCTGGAAATAACCACGCCCGCTGCATGGGTGGACGCATGGCGTGGCATGCCCTCAAGGCTTTTAGCCATATCAAGCAATTCCTTCATCACATTGTCCTTGCTATAAAGAGCCTTGAGTTCCGGATTGGCTTCTATGGCACTTTCAATAGTAATATGCTTGCCGGGCATCATGGGTATCATTTTGGCCACCTTGTCCACATCGTTGTAGGGTATGGCCAGGGCTCTTCCCACATCCCGGACGGCTGCCCTTGCAGCCATGGTTCCAAAGGTTATTATTTGGGCAACCCGGTCCTCGCCATATTTTCTCACCACATAGTCTATTACCTCCTGCCTTCTCACGTAGCAGAAGTCTATATCTATGTCGGGCATGCTAATTCGTTCCGGGTTGAGAAAACGTTCAAAGATAAGGTCGTGCTTTATAGGATCCACATTGGTAATCCCAAGGCAATAGGCCACAAGGCTTCCGGCCGCAGATCCCCTTCCGGGTCCGACCATGATGCCATTGTCCCTGGCATACCTTATAAAATCCCATACAATGAGAAAATAGTCCACATACCCCATCTGGCTTATGACAGACAGTTCATACTCCAGCCGCTTATAATGCTCATCATTATCACCATAGCGGCTCTTATAACCCTTATCGCATTGCAGTTTGAGATATTCATAGTGAGTATAGCCATCAGGTACATCAAAGCTTGGGAAATGCAGCTCTCCAAAAGTGATCTCCACGTTGCAGCGATCGGCTATCCGCAGGGTATTTTCAAGGGCCTGGGGACATCCCTCAAAATGCTCCCACATCTCATCGGGAGATTTCAGATAGAGGGCATCGGTTTCAAACATCAGACGGTCAGGATCCTCAATGGTCTTACCTGTTTGGATGCAGATAAGGATTTCCTGGGTTTTTGCGTCTTCCTTTTTGATATAGTGGACATCATTTGTAGCCACAAGGGGAATGCCCGTTTCCTGTGAAAGCTTTATGAGTTGTGTATTGACAAGCTGCTGTTCCCGAAGGCCATTATTCTGAAGTTCCAGATAGAAATTACCCTTTCCCATAATGGCTTCAAGGCGCAGGGCGAGTTCTTTTGCCCTGTCATATTCATGCTGTAGAATCATTTGGGGAATATCACCGGCCAGGCATGAGCTTAAGGCAATGAGCCCTTCCGAGTGTTCAGCCAGCTGGTCATAATCGATGCGGGGCTTGTAGTAGAAACCATCTGTAAAGCCCAGGGATACCAGCTTGATGAGATTACGGTATCCAATGTTGTTTTCGGCAAGAAGGATCAGATGTCCCTGCTCAGCATCAAGACGCGGATCCTTATCGGTATGGGATCTTCTCGCGGTGTAGACCTCGCAGCCCAGTATGGGCTTTATGCCCGCTTTTTTACAAGCCTTGTAAAAGTCTATCACGCCATACATAACACCATGATCGGTGATGGCAAGACTCTTCATTCCCATCTCTGCGGCTCGTTCCACCAGTTGCGGAATTCTGCACGCACCGTCCAAAAGGCTGTATTCGCTATGAAGATGCAGATGGACAAACTCTTTCAATCCTCATACCCCTTCTTATGACCTTTATTCTATTTTACCATATGAACGAGCCTATTTTAATGAAATATGGATGATCTCCTTCTCGGTCACAACCATATCCACCGGCTGGTCAAAAGCCTCGGCAGGGATATGCTCCAGCACTTGAAAATCGTAGGCAGGTGCCAGCAGTATGCAGTCATTTCTGAGCCGCGTTATGAATCGATCATAATAACCACCACCAAAGCCTATACGATATCCTTTCCTGTCGAATGCGATTCCCGGAAGGATGACAAGATCAATGGTCTGAGGATTTGCGGCGGGTATGGAAGGATCAGGTTCCATGATTCCCATGTATCCTTTAATGAGGTCTGAACCCAGGCTTTGAATGGGGACTGCCTCCATTGTTTCCGCATCTTTTATGCGCGGCAGCAGTATTGTCTTTCCTGAGGCAATACTCCTCTCTATAAGAAGATCTGTCCTTATCTCGTTCTGTATTGGCATATAGGCCATGATTACCGAACTTTCTTTAAAAAACCGGCTTTCCACAATTCTTTTTTGGATTATATCTGATAGCGCCAGCACAGAGCCATTGTCAAGATTCCTTCTGCGCTTCATCATGGCCGCCCGTATATCTTTTTTATTGTTCTGCATCGTCCATCACCCGGTTATTCCAATACTCCAGCCTTGGGCTGACGCAAAAAAAGAAGCGGCCGAAGGCCGCAGGTTTGGTTATTCCAGCAGTTACTCACCAAGCTTTGTGCCGCATTTAGGACAGAAGGCATTCTCCTTGGTTACCTCTGCACCACAGCTGGGGCACTTCAGTGCGTTTTTCAGCTCAAGAACCTTGTCGGAGAGTTCCTGGATCTTGGCCTCGATTTCAGCTATCTGACCGCAAAGCTCTGCATAAGGGCTTTCGGTACCGTTCTTGAATTCCTGATAAACCTGTTCACCGATCTTGAGATAGATACCCTTAATGTTTTCCTTTTCACTGCTGATTTGAGAATTGAGCTTGGTAATCTCAACAATGTCCTTACCCTTATCTGTCAGGTTCTTTCCAAACTTTTTTACATCGTCTAAGAATGACATAAATAAGACCTCCTTATAGGATTATTGTTTGCTTTATTATCCCGCTGCCTCAACAGCCTTTTTCACACTACTATCATACCACAGGTTATTTCAGTATAACATTAAAAATTTCTAATCTTTGGATTATAACCCGCTTTCCGCTGTTTTACCAGTATTACCGGTTATTGTTCTCCTCCTTAGAATACTATTCACAGGAAATGGAGGAATACCCGCCAAAAGCACCTTCATCTGGGGATGGGGTGCTGATTCTATTCTGTTCCCTTCCTCGTCATATAATTCCTTAAGGGTTAACTGTGTGAAAGAACCTTCGGGCGGCAATATCTCTATGGTCTCACCGGATCTGAAATGATTCCGCTGCTCCACAATGAGCCTTCCTGCCTCTTCATCATATCCTGTAACAAGGCCTATGAAATCGTAGTTACGTATATATGAACTGGTGTTATAATTATGGGCTTCAGGTCCGGGCTTTCCAAAGAAAAACCCCGTTGTAAAACTCCTGTTGCTTACCTTTCTCACCTCTTCCATCCATTGTTCCACATCCTGAAACCTGCCCTCATAAAAGGCGTCAATGGCTTCCCTGTATGCCTTCACGACCGTTGCCACATAGAAGGAACTCTTCACCCTTCCTTCGATCTTCAGGCTGGTCACACCGCTTTGGATGAGTTCGGGCAGATGGGGCAAAAGGCAAAGGTCTTTTGAATTGAAAACAAAGGTTCCCGAACTGTCTTCTTCAATAGGGTAATATTGCCCGGGTCTTTTTTCCTCCACCAGATGGTAACGCCACCTGCAGGGATGGGCACAGTCACCCTGGTTGGCATCTCGGCCGGCCATGTAATTGCTTAAAAGGCACCTGCCCGAATAGGATATGCACATGGCTCCGTGGATAAAGACCTCGAGCTCCGCATCGGGCATCTTTTCACTGATCTCACGGATCTCCTCAAGAGACAGTTCCCTGGCCAGAACAATCCTCTTTGCGCCAAGCCTGTGCCAGAATTCCACCGTCCTGTAGTTGGCGGTGCTGGTCTGGGTACTGATATGAATGGGCAGATCGGGCTGAGCCTCCCTTATGATCTGGAATATGCCGGGATCAGATACGATCACCCCGTCGATCCCGGTTTGGACTGCTTCCTCCAAAAAGGGCACAACCTGACTGACATTTTGGTTATGGGCAATGATATTCATGGTCAGATATGCTTTCTTCCCATGTTCATGGGCATAGGATACCCCTTCTTTCATCTCGTCAAAGCCGAAATTATCGGAAGCGGTACGCAGCCCAAATAGTTTACCGGCAAGGTATACTGCATCGGCTCCGTACTGCACAGCCATCTTCAGTTTTTCCAGGTTGCCTGCCGGCGCCAGAAGTTCGACTCTTTTTTTCAAGGCACACCTCCGTTGATATGCGCTCTCTATATCTTTATGTCATTGCAAACGGTGGAGTGAGGCAAGCTGTGAGATTGCTTCGTCGTCTGCGCCTCCCCGCAATGACTGAGGAAGGAGCTAGCCCGCAATGACTTTAAATAGTATCTTCACATCAACAATCCTTCATTATTCCCATAAATACATTCCGCACCGGAGAATGGTCTAAATACCCTTACCGGCTCATTCCGGGCTCACCCTCCCCGCCTGTAGCTCACAGCCAAACCATCACCGATGGGAATGATGGCCGTGTCCAGCAAGGGATTCTTGCACAGGCTGTCCAGGTATTCTCCCAGTCTTACCGCAATGGTTCTGTGTTTGTGGTCCACATGTCCTTTTTGAGCCACAAGGCCCCTGTAGAGAACATTATCGGAAAGGATGACCCCACCTTCCCTGATAAGTCTTAAACACTCGGGCAGGTATTCCGGGTACTGACCCTTTGAGGCATCCAGAAATATCATATCATATGGCGTTGTAAGGCATTGCAGGATTTCAAATGCATCGCCTCTCAGGACACGGATGTTGCTGCCAAAGCCCGATCTTTGAATATTCCTTTCAGCAAGGCTTGCGGTCTCTTCAAGGATTTCAATGGTATCGATATGGAACTTTCCTTTAGAAGCAGCGGCCATAATAAGGGCTGAATACCCTATGGCCGTGCCAATCTCAAGGATTCTTGCAGGCCTTTGTATTTTAACCATTATTCTTAAAAGTGCAGCTGTTTCCGGGGGAATGATGGGAATATGGTTTATAGCGGCATATTCCTCCAACTCCTTAAAGATGCCCTCTTCCCGGGCTATGGTCTTTCTTATGAATTCATCTATCTCCGGATACCTGATTCTGTCCTCCAAAACCTTTCACCTTTCCTATGGCAAAGGAGTATCAAAATGATATGCAGTGAATTAAGGCGGCTGTTAGCCGCCGCCTCAATCTCAGTTAAATCCGCTTACTCCGTATTTTCTCTGATCATTCAGATGTCCTTCAAATGTCTCGTTATAGATATTGACGCCATCCGGTGTGGCAAAGAAGTACAGGTATTTGGTTTCTTCCGGATACAGGGCCGCTTCTATAGCATCCACCCTTGGAGAGCATATGGGTCCCGGCGGGAGTCCAAAATTCCTGTAGGTGTTGTAGGGACTGTTTATCTCCAGATCCTTATTGAGAACAGCCGTAGTCCTTCCCAAGCCCTGATAAATTCTGGCATATTGTATGGTAGCGTCGCACTGCAGCATCATGGGAGGATCAAGGTTCAGCCTGTTGTGGAAGACACTGGAGATCTTCTTATAATCGGCAGGGTATTTTGCCTCCATCTCAATGAGGGATGCAAGGGTTACAACCTCATCAATTGTCATACCCAACTCCTCTGCCCTGTCATAGTATTGCTGGGTGAAAACCCGGTCAAACTGAAGCAGCAAACGGTCGATGAGCTGCTGCTCGGTCCATCCCTCATCCATCTTATAGGTATCGGGATACAGATAGCCTTCCAGCGGGTATTTGCGATCCGGGGATACTGCCAGCTCGTTCAGGAAAAGGTATTGTGTCGGTATCCTCTCACAGAGAGCCAGAAAATGATCCAGATCGATATACCCTTGTTCAGAAAGGATTTGGGCTGTTTCCAGAAGGGTCTTTCCTTCGGGGATCATCACATCCTGAGTGGGATTCTTCAATGGCTCACCTGTGAGTACCAGCATCAGGGCATAGTAGTTCATATCCTTTGTAACGACGTACCTGCCCGCCTTATAAACATTATCAAAGCCCATGAACTTTGAGATTATCTTGAAGATCTGCGGATTATTTATAAAGCCCTGTTCCTTGAGGGCATTGGCTATATCGGTAGTACTGGAGCCATAGGCCACCTTGAAGACAGTGCCCTCACCTTGAAGTATGGGCGTTTCAGCCTGCTGGTAGCCCTCCATGATATAGCGATAACCGTAGAGAGCGCTCAGCATGAAGATTATCATGCATACCAGGATGAAAAGGAGTGTCTTAAGGAAGATATAGCGTTTTTTCTTAACCCTTTTCTTTTTCTTTATAACGGGCTTTGCATCGGGTTCAATGGACTTCTTGACGGCACTATTTCTTTGCACTGTTTCTCACCTTGGCTCTCTGTTCGGTATTCAGAATCTTTTTCCTAAGTCTGATGGATTTCGGTGTTATCTCAATCAATTCGTCATCCTCGATGAATTCAAGGCATTGCTCAAGGCTCATGCTTATGGGCGGAACCAGCCTCAGAGCCTCATCTGCGCCCGCTGCTCGAATGTTGGTGACATGCTTCTTCTTGCAAACATTTATGGTGATGTCCTCATTCCTGGAACATTCCCCAACAATCATTCCCTCATACACCTTTACACCAGGCCCGATAAACAGGTTGCCCCTGTCCTGAGCGTTATAAAGACCGTATGTTACCGATTCTCCTGCTTCCCATGCGACCAGGGCGCCGCGGGTGCGCTTCCTGATGTCGCCCTTCCATGGTTCATAACCGTTAAAAGTATGATTCATTATACCATTTCCCCTGGTGTCAGTCAAAAACTCAGAACGGTAACCTATCAGGCCCCTGGCCGGAATCTTGTACTCTAAACGGACATAGCCGTTACACGCAGAATGCATGTTCACCATCTCACCCTTACGGGTACCAAGCTTCTCCATAACGCTCCCCATGTACTCTTCGGGGGTGTCGATGACCAGGTACTCGATAGGCTCATGGATCTCACCGTTTCTGGTGATGGTTATCACTTCAGGCTTGGACACCTGGAACTCGTAACCCTGCCTTCGCATGGTCTCTATCAGGATGGCCAGGTGCAGTTCACCCCTTCCGGAGACCTTGAAGACATCCGGTGAATCGGTTTCCTCAACACGCATACTTATATTGGTTTCAATCTCCTTGAACAACCTGTCCCTTAGATGCCTGGAGGTGACATAGGTTCCTTCCTGGCCTGCAAAAGGGCTGTTGTTGACCAGAAAAAACATTGATATGGTGGGCTCATCTATATCGGTAAAGGATATTGGCTCGGGGTTTTCCACGCTGCATATGGTTTCGCCTATTGTGATATCGCTTATTCCTGATACGGCTACAATATCACCGACTGTTGCGCTCTCTGTGTCCACCCTCTTTAAGCCCTGGAACCTATGAAGTGATGTAATCCTCACATTCTGCACCGAACCGTCCCGCTTACATATGGCGGCCTGCTGATCCTTCCTGATGGTTCCTCTGGTTACCCTGCCTATGGCAATCCTTCCTATATAATCATCATAATCAAGGCTTGAAACCAGGAGTTGGAGCGGAGCATCAATCATACCCCTGGGAGCGGGAACATGCTTTAAGATGGTTTGAAACAATGGATCCAGTCTCTCTGATTCGTCAGACAGGCTGAGCTTGGCCCATCCTTCCCTTGCGGAGGCATATACCACCGGAAAATCCAGAAGGGATTCATCGGCGCCCAGTTCTATGAAGAGGTCAAGTATCTCATCGATTACCTCTGCCGGTCTGGCATCCTTCCTGTCAATCTTATTAATAACTACAATGGGTTTCAAATGCAGTGCAAGGGCTTTCCTCAGCACGAACCTGGTCTGGGGCATGGCACCTTCATAGGCATCCGCAAGAAGGAGGACACCATCCACCATATTGAGAATACGCTCCACTTCACCGCCAAAATCAGCGTGCCCCGGGGTGTCAACGATGTTGATACGGGTATCCTGATATTGGATGGATGTATTCTTTGAGAGAATGGTAATACCCTTCTCCCGTTCAAGATCATTGGAATCCATAACCCTTTCAGCCACTTTTTCATTTACCCTGAAAGTGCCCGTCTGCTTCAGCATGGCATCCACCAAAGTTGTCTTGCCATGATCCACATGGGCTATTATGGCAATATTTCTTATTTCGTTTCTTACTGTTTCCACTTTATCACCTGATGTTTTAAATGGCTTAGTTTTAAGCATTCATTCTGTTTGTTCCGACTAAAGTATTCTACTTGAATGGGAATCCGGTGTCAACGGATGGCTGTGTTCCTCAGAACTCCATGATCTTCGGCAAATTTTCCTACGGGGATTTGTTAACGATAGTCTTAAAGTGTTATAATCTTTGAAACGGAACTTCTTCCAAAATCTGAGTTTGGCGGGCGAATGGCCTGAATCAGGTGGGAACTATGATAAAGAAGGGATTGACCACATTAATAAACGCAATCAGAAGAGCTGTCAGTATGGGCATATATAACAGTCCTCCTACCATCATTGCCCTTACCTTCCTGACCGCAAGCCTTCTCGGTGGTGTTCTTCTTTCGATGCCGGCGGCTACCGAATCCGGCATCCCAACGCCCTTTCTGGACAGTCTATTCACCGCTACATCAGCAACCTGTATCACAGGTTTCGTTCTGTATGATACTGCTACCTACTGGTCTGTTTTTGGGGAGATCGTGATCCTTGTCCTGATGCAATTGGGCGGACTAGGCTTCATCACTCTGGCCACCTTCTTTCTCACCATCGCCGGCAGGAGAGCCGGCCTGAAGAATATGAAGCTGGCCCAGGAATCCCTGAACACCCTCAGCATTCAGGATACCATACCTCTGATCCGGCGGATGCTGGGCATAGTTTTTATCATTGAGCTGATTGGTGCCTGCATATTGTCTGTTGATTTCGTTCCCCGGTTTGGACCCATCGGTTTTTATTACGGGATCTTTCATTCGGTATCGGCCTTTTGCAATGCGGGATTTGACCTTATGGGCGGATCCTCCAGCATGGCGGGTTTTTCCCAGAGCCCTCTGGTCCTCTATACCATATCAATTCTGGTCATCATAGGTGGCTTGGGGTTCATTGTCTGGAAGGATCTTTTAGACTACCGAAAAAGTAAGAAACTGACGGCTCACACAAAGATAGTGCTCATCCTTTCTGCGGTTCTTCTGCTTTCAACTGCATTATTCATATTCCTTCTGGAAAAGAACCACGCAATGGCTGGCCTGCCCCTTGGACAAAAGATCAATGAATCCCTGTTTTTATCGGTTAACGCCAGATCCTCCGGCTTCTCAATCTTTGATATGGACTCCCTGCATGGGGTCTCCAAGGTATTTGTTTCCTTGATGATGTTCATTGGCGGGGCATCGGGATCAACGGCCGGAGGCGTGAAGATAAATACTCTCGGCATCATGCTGATAGCCATAATCTGCGTTATCCGGGGCAGAGAAGAAACCATAATATTTAAAAGGAGAATACCCAACCGTATGGTTCTAAAGGCATTCTCCATTGTATTTCTTGCACTGATCCTGGTTTTTACGGTAACCTTCCTGATCCATATCCTGCAGCCCGATACCTCCCTTATAAACACCTTCTTCGATTCGGTGTCGGCTCTTGGAACTGTGGGCCTATCCACAGGTGTGATCAACAACCTCACCAGCTTTAATAAAATCCTGGTCATTCTTTGCATGTTTACGGGACGCATAGGACCAATTTCCTTTGCCCTTGCGCTCACACCCGGAAGAAAGCATGCCGATCACACAATTTATCCCGACGGCAAATTCGTTGTGGGCTGAAGGTTTATGTACTATTCCCCAAACAGATATTCGGCAAAGGGCGAGTCGGAATCTATGATTATGGTGGTATCCTCATCGATGACGCTGCTATAGGTCTTTAATGTCTCCCAAAAACTGAAGAACTCCGGATCGGTATTGTAAGCCTCAGCGTAAATCTGCAGGGCTTCTGCGTCTCCCTCACCCCTGATCTTCTGAGCCTGCTCATAGGCCTGAGCCTCTATGACGGTGGCCTTTCTCTGGGCTTCGGCTGTAATGGTGCGCGCCTGTTTTTGGCCGTCAGCCCTGTATTGGGTGGCAACTGCCTGTCTTTCAGACCGCATCTGCTCATATATACTGGGTTTGGTGGCATCCGGGTATTCGGTTCTCTTGATCCTGACATCCATTATGGTGATTCCCATGGATCCCATCTGGCTGTTTAAATAGCTCTCAACATTCTGGAGCATATCGAATACATAATCCTTATCAGCCACCAGGGTATAGGCATCGATCTTTCCTATCTCCTCCCTCATCT